>ERZ857745.1858-NODE-1858-length-24713-cov-3.977330_pt1 | contig 24713 bp, 23 predicted proteins | sample MGYA00519699_ERZ857745 | MGnify/ENA primary metagenome ERZ857745 (study PRJEB31778, sample SAMEA3449357) | human gut metagenome | biome: human gut; feature: human-associated habitat; material: faeces | place: United Kingdom | collected 2010/2012 ...
GTAGGTACCCTCCGTCTCGCGGACATCGGTCTTCATCAGGTTCTTGGCGTGCTTGCCGTACAGCGGGTCGCGGCCCTGAGGCACCATCATGCCAAACGGATCAGAAAAGAAATCATCAAACAGGTTCTCACCAAAAATGCTGGGCAACATATGTCATACCTCCATTCGTATCGCGGCGGACCGGGTGGCCGCCGCCCACTATATTACCCTCATTGTATCAACAGTTCCGAACCTCTCCGGCGGGGCCGCTTGCTCGCCCCTCTCTCAAGGTTCGGCTTCATTATAGCGCCAATTTTAGCACTGTCAATAGGAGAGTGCTAATGTTCACAAAAGTAGCAGAGTCTGTTCACAAAATATGCAATAAGTCCCGGATACGCCGGTGTTCAGGAAAAATTTACAGGTTTTTTGCGCTGTGCCCTTTGACTTTACGGTACGGCGCGGCTATAATACTTTGAATAATACGTCTGCAAGGAGGCGCTTGTATGAGAGAGGTCAAGACCCCCAAGAAGCCTTTGCTCTACTACTACATTATTGCGATGCTGGTGCTGCTGCTGTTCAACCTGCTGGCTATGCCCTGGCTGACGGAGCACCAGATCCGTGAGGTGGACTACAATACCTTCGTCACCATGACGGAGCAGAAAGAGATCGGGCAGGTGGAGATACAGGAGCAGAGCAACCGCATCCTGTTCACCGGCAAGGACAATAAGACCATCTATAAAACGGCCATCGTTCCCGATGACGGGCTGGTGCAGCGTCTGCTGGACGCGGGCATCTCCACCACCGGCGAGGAGGTGGAGCAGACCTCCCTGCTGATGAGCATTCTGGGCTGGGTGCTGCCGCTGATCCTCTTTATCGGCATCGGCCAGCTCATTTCCCGCAATATGATGAAGAAAATGGGCGGAGACGGCAACTCCATGATGTTCGGCATGGGCAAGTCCAATGCCAAGGTCTACGTCCAGTCCTCCGAGGGCATCCGCTTTGCCGATGTGGCCGGTGAGGACGAGGCCAAGGAGAACCTTCAGGAGGTCGTAAACTACCTCCACGACCCCACCAAGTACAAAGAGATCGGCGCATCCATGCCCAAGGGCATCCTGCTGGTGGGCCCTCCGGGCACCGGTAAGACCATGCTGGCCAAGGCCGTGGCCGGTGAGGCGAACGTGCCGTTCTTCTCCATCTCCGGCTCCGAGTTCGTGGAAATGTTTGTGGGCATGGGCGCCAGCAAGGTCCGTGACCTGTTCCGTCAGGCCAAGGAGAAGGCCCCTTGCATCGTGTTCATCGACGAGATCGACGCCATCGGCAAGAAACGTGACGGCCAGCTGGGAGGCAACGACGAGCGGGAGCAGACCCTAAATCAGCTGCTAACGGAGATGGACGGCTTCGAGGGCAACACCGGCGTCATCATCCTGGCGGCTACCAACCGTCCGGAGTCGCTGGATCCGGCACTGACCCGTCCCGGCCGCTTTGACCGCCGGGTACCGGTGGAGCTGCCGGATTTAAAGGGCCGTGAGGAAATTCTAAAGGTCCATGCCAAGAAGATCAAGATCGCCGAGGATGTGGATTTCAACAAGGTGGCCCGCATGGCCTCCGGTGCTTCCGGCGCAGAGCTGGCCAACATCGTCAACGAGGCGGCTCTGCGGGCCGTCCGGGACGACCGCCGCTTCGCCACGCAGGCGGATCTGGAGGAGAGCATCGAGGTGGTCATCGCCGGTTACCAGAAGAAGAATGCCATTATGACCGATCACGAGAAGAAAATCGTCGCCTACCATGAGATCGGCCATGCACTGGTGGCGGCCATGCAGACCCACTCCGCCCCGGTGCAGAAGATCACCATCGTACCCCGCACCTCCGGGGCCTTGGGCTACACGATGCAGGTGGAGGAGGGCAACCACTACCTCATGACCAAGGAGGAGATGGAGAACAAGATCGCTACCCTTACCGGCGGCCGGGCTGCCGAGGAGGTGGCGTTCGGCTCCGTTACCACCGGGGCCTCCAACGACATCGAGCAGGCCACCAAACTGGCCCGTGCTATGATCACCCGCTACGGCATGAGCGACGACTTCGGTATGGTGGCGCTGGAGACCGTCACCAACCAGTATCTGGGCGGTGACGCCTCGTTGGCCTGCTCCGCCGATACCCAGACCAAGATCGACCAACAGGTGGTGGAGCTGGTGAAGCGGGAGCATGACAAGGCGGTGGACATCCTTACGGCGAACCGGGAGAAGCTGGACCGTCTGGCGGCCTTCCTCTATGAGAAGGAGACCATCACCGGCGAGGAATTCATGCACATTCTGGGGGAGTGAGCAGCTGATTTTCCGCCGAAAAACATTTAAGACTTTTGTAATAATTACCCCCGAATTTTTGTAACATCCCTTGGGTATCCTATACTTGCAAGAGACAAATAACTTTTTTCATCAATCTTCCTACCATGAAGGCGGAGAACCGAGAGGTTCTCCGCCTTGTGGTTTTAGCAGGTCTATTTCCCACCGCCGGTGCATACCATGAAGGGACAAATTCCCATGGACGGTACAGAGGAGAAGGAGGTATGTCCCATGCGTTCCTGTGCGGCGGTGACACTTGTGCTGATGCTTTTGCTGTTTGGCATCCCGTGGCTGGCGGAGGCCCCGGAGGGGGGACAGGCCCAGCCGGAGCCGCTCGCCGCTGAGGAGCAGCGGGCGGATGCGGACATTGCCCTCACCGTGTGGGACGGGCAGGAGCTGCGGCAGATGACCATGGCGGAGTATCTGCCGGGGGTGGTGCGGGGGGAGATGCCCGCCGCCTTCTCCCAGCAGGCGCTGGACGCTCAGGCTGTGGCGGAGCGCACCTTCATCTGCTACCACATGGCGGGCGGACGTAAGGATGCCCACCCGGAGGCGGATGTCTGTACCTCCCCGGCCTGCTGCAGCGCCTATGTGGCGCAGGAGGACGCAGCGGCCCGGTGGGGCGACAAGGCGGAGGAGTACGAGACCAAGGTGCAGCAGGCAGTGCGGGATACCGACGGGCAGATCATCCTCTATGACGGCTCGCCCATTCTGGCGGCCTTCCACTCCTCCTCCGCCGGGGTCACGGCAGATTCCGGGGACGTGTGGTCCTCCTCGCTGCCGTATCTGCACAGCGTGGAGACCCCGGAGGGGGAGGACAGTGTCCCCAACTATTACAGCGTCAGCACCTTCTCCCCGGAGGAGTTCCGGGAGATCTTTCTGGCGGCCCATGGGGATGCCGACCTCTCCGGCGACCCGGCGGAGTGGTTCCGGGATCGGACGGTCAACGACTCCGGCCGGGTGGAGCGTGTGACCATCGGCGGCGTCAGCGTGGAGGGGACGGAGGTGCGGCGGCTGTTCTCTCTGCGCTCGGCGTGCTTCACCGTGGATACGGGTGAGGAGGGCGTTGCCTTTCGGGTCACGGGCTTCGGTCACGGCGTGGGCATGAGCCAGTACGGAGCTGAGCTGCTGGCCCGTCAGGGCAAGACGTGGCAGGAGATCATACACTGGTACTATGCCGACGTTACCATTGGGGCGTATAAGGAGTAGGGAAATTTCCGGGGCTTGACCCGTTGAAATAGCGGCGTCTGCATGGTATAATCGCCCATGACAAGACATGAAACGGAGGCGACCGCTATGGGACAGGACGTGTTCATCAGCTATAAATCCGAGGAATTTCAAGAGGCGGATTGGGTCCGGCAGCAGCTGGAGAGCGGCGGTATCAGCTGCTGGATGGCACCGAACAGCATCACCGGCGGTGCCAGCTATGCCACGGAGATCCCACAGGCCATCCGGAGCTGCCGGGCTGCACTCTGACGGAGGCACAGGCGGAGAGCCTTGACCTGACAGGCTTCCCCAAGCTGCGGTCGCTGGATATCAGCGGCATCGCCGCATGGCAGCAGCTGCCGCAGCTGCCGGAGGGCGTAACGCAGCTGGATATCAGCCATACGGCGGTGACGGATATCCGCACCCTGACAGAGGCAAGCTATCACGATCTCATCCTGAGCTATCAGGCGACCATGGATTGGGAGACGCTGGGGGCCTGCAATACCTATCAATTCACGGTGCTGGACTGCCCGCTGGATCGGCAGGTAGCCGTGCGCACGGCACTTGAGAATCGGGTGGAGTACGCCACGGAGCTGCCGGTGCAGAGCGATGAGCTGCTGTCAAAGACTATGCGGGGAGAGATCAGCTTTAGCTGATACCTACATCAACAAAAAGGGATGCTGATACTCTGTATCAGCATCCCTTTTTGTTGTCGGAAGAAAAAGACCCCTGCGGCCCCAAGGGGGGAGCAGGGGTCTTCATGATACGCTTTTGGGATGCCCTCACGCCTGGGGCTTTTCAAACTCCTTGGCCACGTCCGCCAACAGCTGCCGGATGGGCAGGTGCTGGGGACAGATGCGCTCACACTGGCCGCAGCGGATGCAGTCCGATGCCTTGCGGCCCGGCCCAGTGTGGACGTCCTCATAGTAAAAGTCGGCGTTCCAGTCGTGGTAGAGTTGCTTGGTGTTCATCAGGGCGAACAAATTGGGGATGGCGATGTGCTGGGGACATCCATCCACGCAGTAGCGGCAGGAGGTGCAGGGGATCAGGTGCATCCCGTGGAAGATCGCCTGCACCCGATCCACGGCGGCCCGCTCCTGCGGATCCAGCGGCCGGAAGTCCTTCATAAAGGCGATGTTGTCCTGCATCTGCTCCGGTGTGCTCATACCGGAGAGCACCATCAGGATGCCCTCGAAGCCGGCGGCGAAGCGGATGGCATAGCTGGCGGGGCTGCCGCCGTGGAGCTCGTCCAGCACAGCCTTGGCCTGGGGCGGCAGGTTGGACAGATGCCCGCCCTTCACCGGCTCCATCACCAGCACGGGCTTGTTGTGGCGGCGGCACACCTCGTAGCACAGGCGGCTCTGGACACCGGGGTCGTCATAGTCGGCGTAGTTGAACTGGATCTGCACCACCTCGATTTGGGGATAGGTGGTGAGGATCTCCTCCAACACCTCCGCCCGGTCGTGGAAGGAGATGCCCACATGGCGGACCTTGCCCTCGGCCTTCAGGGCGAAGGCCGTCTCATAGGCCCGGCACTCCCGGAAGTGGCCGAAGTTCCCGGCATGCTGAGAGTGCATCAGGTAGAAATCGAAGTACTCCACGCCGCAGGCCTCCAGCTGGCGCTGAAAGAAGGGGCGGATGTCTGCCTCGGTCTTGAAGTAGCTGCCGGTGAGCTTATCCGTCAGCACATAGCGGTCTCTGGGGTAGCGGCTGGTGAGACAGTCCCGCAGGGCCGTCTCGCTCTTGCCCTGCAGATAGCCGTGGGCGGTGTCGAAGTAGTTAAAGCCCGCCTCCAGAAATGCGTCCACCATCTGACACATCTGGACCTTGTCTACCTCGTCGCCTGACATGGGCAGGCGCATACAGCCGAAGCCGAAATTTTTCTTGATACGGTCCATGAATATCCCTCCTCAACGGCGTTTTGCGGTATTTTCCGCCTTTATTTTACGCAAAAGCGGAGGGACTGTCAAGCGGCCGGTGGACAGGGGGATGTCAGGGCTTGGACGGACCCATGCGATATCCCTTACCCCACACGGTGCAGATGGCACCGCTGCCCACCTTTTGGCGGATGTTGCGGATGTGGACCATGACGGTGTTCTTGCAGCTGTAAAAGTACGGTTCCTCCCAGATGCTCTCGTAGAGGTTCTCCGCCGAGAAGATTTTGTTGGGATAGGAGGCCAGCAGCAGGACGATGCGATACTCCAGCTCCGTCAGCGGTACCTCCCGACCCTCCTGCCACACGGTGCCGGCGGCGGTATCCACCTCCAGCCCGCCGCACCGCAGCCGCCGCTCCAGACCGGTGGGCCGGGCGCCGTAGACGCAATAGCGCCGCAGGAGCGCCTTCACCCGCACCGCCAGCTCATGGCAGGAGACGGGCTTTTCCAGGCAGTCATCCCCTCCCACGGAGAAGGACAGGGTCTTGGCGCTCTCGTCCGCCTTCTCCAGCAAGAACAGCACCGGCGCAGCGGACTGCCGCCGCAGGGCGGTGCAGGCGTCGAAGCCGCTCATATCCGGCAGCTGCTGGGGCAGGATGACAAGGTCTGTATTCCGCCGCAGCTGAGTCAGCAGGGTGGCCCCACCGGCGGCCTCCTCCAGCACGCAGTTCTCCCCTGCCAGCAGGAACCCCAGATTGGAGCGCAGCTCCGGATCCGGATCGGCACACAGAATACATCGCTTCTGCATGATATCTCCTCCTTGACAAATAGTGCAGAAAATTCGACAAAACTTGATAAAAACCATATATACAAAAGAATATAGTGCTGAAAATAATCTGTGGTCTTATGATAGCGATTCTGCCGCCGCCGTCAATCCCCTGAGGGCTTTTTTAGCAGAGCCTTAAGAAACCTTCATACTTTTTGCTACGAAATATTAAGGAGGCACCGGTAGAATAGGATCATCCTCCCGGAAGGGGTGACGGGGATAGACCCCTCAAATTTGGTGAACGCAGCCGCCGGACAACATCCGGCGGCTGCGCTTTATCCGGTGAAGAACGGCACACGGCGGGAGGTGCTGACGGGAGAGAGGGTTTTCCGTCTTCAGAAAACTTAAGAAACACCCTGTCGGTTTATTAAGCTTCCGGACCCATAATCGGTGCCGTTAGGAGCCACGGAATATCCTATAAGGAGGTCGAATCACGCAATGGAAAAGAAACGCACAAAAATCGCATACTTTACAGCCGTCGGTGTATTCCTCGTTTTGCTGGTGGTGCTGGGCCTTACATACCGGGAGACGCCCCTGCCCACGCTGGAGGTAGAGGGGGAGCCGGTGCTGGCCGACACGCCCTTTGCCGGTACCTTCTGGTCCCTGCTGCCGCCCATCGTGGCCATCGTGCTGGCCCTGATCAGTAAGGAGGTCTACTCGTCCCTGTTTCTGGGGTGTTTGGTGGGCGCTCTGCTGTACGCCCAGTTTGCCCCATGGGACACCATTGTGGCGCTGGTGGGCGCAGACTACGGCATCGTCTCCGTGCTGGCCGACAGCGGCAACATGGGCATCATCGTCTTTCTGGTGACGCTGGGCATCATGGTGGATCTGATGAACAAGGGCGGCGGATCGGAGGCCTTCGGACGCTGGGCCTCCAAGACCGTAAAGACCCGGTGCGCCGCACAGCTGCTGACCATGCTGCTGGGTGTGCTGATCTTCATCGACGACTACTTCAACTGCCTGACGGTGGGCGCTGTGATGCGGCCCGTCACCGAGAGCCACAAGATTTCCCGTGCCAAGCTGGCCTACCTCATCGACGCCACGGCGGCCCCGGTGTGCATGATCGCCCCGGTGTCCTCGTGGGCGGCGGCGGTATCCGGCTATGTGCAGTCCGACGCCGTCAACGGCATCGAGATGTTCATCAAGCAGATCCCGTGGAACTACTACTGTCTGCTGACGTTGGTGATGATCGTGGTGCTGTCAGTGATGAACATCGACTACGGCTCCATGCTGACCCATGAGTATAACGCTCAGGTGAAGGACGATCTCTTTACCACGCCGGAGCGCCCCTTTGAGGGGGCCGACGACTATGAAAAGCCCGCCCGTGGCCGCTCCTCCGTGCTGGATCTGCTGCTGCCGGTGGTGGTGCTGATCGTGGTGTGCATCGTGTCCCTGATCTGGTCCGGCGGCTACTATGACGCCGAGAGCGAGTACTTCCACGACTTCGTGGGGGCCTTCTCCAACTCCTCCTCCGGCATGGCGCTGGCCTTGGGTGGCCTGATGGGGATGCTGTTCACGGTGGTGTACTTCTGGCTGCGGGGAGCCATCTCCTTTGAAAAGTCTATGGAGTCTGTGCCGCAGGGCTTTATCCAGATGATCGCCCCCATCCTCATTCTGACCTTTGCATGGACCCTGTGCTCTTTCACCCGCTTCGGGATGTACTCCGCCGTGTTCGTCAAGAATGCCATGGCAGGGGCCGGGGATCTGAAGGTGTTCCTGCCGGCGGTGATCTTCCTCATCGGCTGCGCCATCGGCTTTGCCACCGGCACCTCCTGGGGGACCATCGGCATCATGGCCCCTATCGTGGTGTCCGTGTTCAACTACGACGTGGAGCCGGTGCTGTGTACCATCGGTCTGGCGGCAGCCTGCTCCGGCGGCGTTATGGGCGACCACTGCTCACCCATTTCCGACACCACCATCATGGCCTCGGCGGGCGCTCACTGCTTCCACCTGAACCATGTGTTCACCCAGTTGCCCTATGCCCTCACCGCCTCCGGTGTGGCCTTCGTCAGCTTCATCATCGCAGGACTCGTGCAGTCGGTGTGGCTGTGTCTGGCCATTGCCGTGGCGCTGATGATCGGCACACTGCTGGTGATCCGGGCCATTGTGTCCCGCCGTCACGCAGGTATCTTCCAGGAGATGGCACAGGCCAGTCAGCAGCTGCTGCACCGCTGACACCGTCTCGTCCGTGGCCGACAAAAAACAGGGAAGCGCACAGCGCTTCCCTGTTTTATTATGCTGTTGGGGAAAAATTACGGGCGGATGACCTTCCCGGCGGAGGTCATGGTCTCCACGATGTCATACATATTGGTGACGGAGCCAACGGCCAGCTTGTCGGTGAGACCGTAGTAGTTCAGGCAGGTGCCGCAGGTGCGGATCTCCACACCCTGTGCCTCCATGTTCTTCAGGTCCTCGATGGAGACGGAACCCTCGGTGGTGACCTTGGCGCCGCCGTTATAGAACAGGATGGTGCGGGGCAGGTGTTCCTGCTGGCTCAGGGCGTAGAGAAAGCCCTTCATCAGCGTGGCACCCAGCGTATCGTCACCGGAGCCAAGGCAGCTGGTACCGATGACCACCACGGTGTTGTCCCGGTTATCCGGGGCGCAGGCGGCCTCCTCCGGAGCGGTGCCGGACACGGCGGCGGGGTCGTCCACCGTCAGGGTCACCACGAACAGCTTCTCCTCCCGCTTCTCGGCGCTGAACTTCAGGCCCTTGCCGGTGGCCAGACGGTTCAGATTCTGCACGGCGGTCTCGTTGTCCACATGGACCTCCACCGTACCGGCCTCGGTCATGCCGGACAGGGCGTGGATGGTTTTCGTGACGGGAATGGGGCAGGCGTCGCCCACGGCGTTGACTAAAATTTTGCTCATGTGATGTTACCTCCTATCAAGCTGCCCGCTGGGGGCAGAATCCTTTGCTTTAGGATTATTATACCGCCCCGATAGGGGCAGGTAAAACGGCAAAAAACGATGGATGCCGGCATTTCATAGGAAAATGCGATACGACGGCCGTTACCGGCACAGATGGCAGGCTACCCGGTGGCCGCCGCCCATGTCGCAGAGCGCCGGTTTCTCCGCCTGGCAGCGGTCTGTGGCATAGGGGCAGCGCCCGGCGAACCGGCAGCCGGGAGGCGGGTCCACGGGACTGGGGACCTGTCCTTGCAGCACGCTGCGGGGGCGGGCCCGTTCCACCTTGGGATCGGGAATGGGGATGGCGGCGATGAGGGCCTTGGTGTAGGGGTGCAGGGGTTGGGTGTACAGCTCCTGCGCCGTACTCTCCTCCACCACCTCCCCCAGATACATTACCAGAATACGGTCCGACAGGTGCCGCACCATGGACAGGTCATGGGAGATCAGCAGATAGGTCAGGGACTTCTGTTCCCGTAGGTCCAGCAGCAGATTGACGATCTGGGCCTGAATGGACACATCCAGTGCCGAAATGGGCTCGTCGCACAGCAGCAGCCGGGGCTCCACCGCCAGCGCACGTGCGATGCCGATGCGCTGGCGCATACCGCCGGAGAACTCGTAGGGATAGCGGTCGATGCCGGAGGGGTTCAGACCCACCTGCTCCATCAGGGCCTGCACCTTCTCCCGGCGCTCGGCCGGGCCGGTGTACAGGTGGTGGATGTCCATGCCCTCGGCAATGAGGTCGATGACCTTGCTTTTGGGGTCCAGTGAGGCGTAGGGGTCCTGAAAGACCGTCTGCACCTGACAGCAGAAGGCACGGCGCTTGGCGCCCCGCATCCGGTGGACGTCCTCCCCACGGTACAGGGAGACGCCGTCGGTTTTGCTGTACAGGCCGATGGCGGTGCGGCCGCAGGTGGTCTTGCCGCAGCCGGACTCGCCTACGATGCCGAGAATTTCCCCCTCCTGCACAGAGAAGCTCACGTCATCCACCGCACGCAGGACCTTGCGGCCCCCGGCGGGGAAGTATTTTTTCAGGTGCTCCACCTGAAGGATGGGCTGGCTCATGCTGTCACCTCCTGTTCTGCGTGGTGGCAGGCCACCAGATGGCCACCGCCCAGATCCCGCAGGGCGGGTATTTCCCGGCGGCACTGCTCCGTGGCGTGGGGGCAGCGGGGGGCGAAGGGACAGCCGGGACCCGGTGCGATCAGCTCCGGGGGCGTTCCCTCGATGGTGTAGAGCCGTCCGCCGCCCATTTCGTCCAAACGGGGGGAGGCCTTTTGCAGGCCCCTGGTGTAGGGATGGGCGGGCTGATAGAAAATTTCATCGGTGGTGCCGGTCTCCATGACGCACCCGGCGTAGAGGATGACGATGCGCTGGGCCAGTCCCGCCACCACGCCCATGTCGTGGGTGATGAGCAGCACCGTGGTGCCGCTGCGTTCCTTCATCTGGCGGATCAGGTCCAGAATCTGGGCCTGAATGGTCACGTCCAGCGCCGTGGTGGGCTCATCGGCAATGAGGAGTCCCGGCTGGCAGGCCAGCGCCGAGGCGATCATCACACGCTGACGCATACCGCCGGAGAACTCGTGGGGATAGCGGCGCAGGGCTGCCTCCGGGTCAGAGATGCCCACCAGCGCCAGCATCTCCGCCGCCTTCTCCAGCGCCTCCTTGCGGCCGATCTTCTGATGGAAGCGGTAGCACTCGGCGATCTGATGACCGATCTGCATGGTGGGGTTCAGGGAAGTCATGGCGTCCTGAAAGATCATGGCGGCGTCCCGGCCCCGATAGCTCTGCCACTGCTTCTTGCTGTAATCGAGGATGTTCTCCCCGTGGCAGAGGATCTGGCTGCCGGGCTGACAGCGTCCGCCGGTGACCTCCGTCAGGCCCATGAGGGAGCGGGCCGTCACGGATTTGCCGCAGCCGGATTCTCCCACCAGCGCCACGCACTCGCCCTGATCCATGTAGAAGCTGACGCCCCGTACTGCCTCCACCACGCCACGGCGGGTGGGGAAGTGGATGCGGAGGTCACGGATGTCGTATTGATGCATGACTTACCTCCCGGAATTGGGGCTGAAGCGGCGGCGGAAGCCGTTGCCCAGCACATTGAAGCACAGAACGGTTAGCAGGATGCACACGCCCGGATAGACCGCCAGTGAGGGGTGGGTGAGGATGTAGGTCTGGGCGCCCTCCAGCATACCGCCCCAGGATGGGTTGGGGATGGAGATGCCGAAGCCCAGATAGCTCAGGGACGACTCCGTCAGGATGGCGGAGGCGATGCTGTTGGTGGAGGCCACCAGCACCGGGGAAAAGACGTTGCGGGCGAAGTGCCGGGTGATGACCCAGCTCTTCCGGGCGCCCAGCCCTTCGGAGGCCAGAATGAAGTCCCGCTCCCGCAGACTCAGTACCTCCGCCCGGACGATGCGGGCCACGCCCATCCACGAGAACAGACCGATGGTCACCACCAGCGTCCGGATGCCGGCGTTCATGTAGATGTTCAGAGTGATGATAATGAGGAAGCTGGGTACCGACATGAGGATATCCACGATACGCATCATGAAGCCGTCCACCAGCTTGCCGGAGGAGCCGCTAACGATGCCGTACACCGTGCCGAACACAATGGAGATGAGCATGGACAGAAAGCCCACCAGCAGAGAGACCCGTCCGCCGTAGAGCAGGCGGGTAAAGGTATCCCGGCCGAAGTTATCTGTTCCCAGCAGGTGCTGGGCGGAGGGAGGCAGGAACTTCTGCCCGGTCTCCACGGCAATGGGATCGTAGGGGGACAGGGTGGCCAGCAGGGTGGCCAGAATAATGATCAGCAGCACGCCGCCGCTGAGGACCATAGAGAGGGGCAGCTTATGATTCTTTTTCATCGCTTGTCACCTCGCATGGCCTTGATGCGGGGATCGGCCAGACAGTAGCACAGATCCGCCAGCAGATTTCCGCCCACCAGCAGCAGGCACGAGAGCATGGTGGTTCCCATAATCATGTTGTAATCACGGGAGTAGATGGCGCTCATGCCAGTGGTACCCAGTCCCGGCCAGCCGAAGATGGTCTCCACGATGTAGGCACCGGACACCAGACTGCCCAGATTCATGCCCACCAGTGTGATGACCGGCAGCAGGCAGTTCTTCAGCACATGGCGCAGCAGGATATAGACCCGGCTGGCACCCTTGGAGATGGCGAAGAGCACATAGTCCTCCGACAGCTGCTGGATGGTGGCGGCCCGGACGTACCGGGCGTAGATGGAGATCTTTCCGATGCTCAGCACCAGCACCGGCATGATGGCGTGGCGGGACAGATCCCAGAAGGTGTGTACGCCGGTGGTCCGCATCCCGGAGCTGGGCAGCCAGCCCAGATTCAGGGAGAACAGGATGATGAGCATGATGGCAAACCAGAAGGAGGGAATGGAGATGGCCACATAGTGCAGGCCGTTAGTGATGCGGTCGAACCATGAGTTTTCAAAGTAGCCCGCCAGCATTCCCAGTGGGATAGATACCAGCAGGGAAAAGACGATGGAGGCGGCCATGAGCCCCACGGTAGCCGGGAGCTTGGCCTTGATGAGGGGCCACACACCGGTGTGGCTGCTGGTGGAGACGCCGAAGTCCCCTTGGAGGACCTTCCCCATCCACCGGCCATACTGCACGATGACCGGATCGTTGTAGCCCAGCTCCGTTTTCAGCTGCTCGTACTCCTCGTCGGTCATCTCCAGCGTCCGGTACTGGGCGGCGGGGTCGCCGGGAGCCAGAAACACCAGCGAAAAGGAAAAGACGGATACCAGCAGGATCACCGGCAGGGCCAGCGCCAGTCTGGTCAGAAAGTATTTTTTCATGTGTTCTCCTCATACCGCCGTGAGAGTGCAATTGCGTGGAGACTTGCTCCACGCAATTGCACTCTCAGCGGCGGAGTTAGCCGATGAAGTAGATCTGGGTCAGGTCAGTGAGACGGTCGCTGGCCTCGAAGCCGCCGATGTTCTTCTGGGCGGCGCAGACATAGTTGGTATCCAGCACGGGCACGCAGGACCAGCAGTCTTTCAGGGCCTGCAGAGCCTGATTCATGATGTCCTGACGGACAGCGGGATCCATCTCACGGTCCAGCTGCTTCCACATGTTATCCACCTCGTCGGTGGTGTACATATTGGCACCGGAGCGGGTGTGGGCGAACAGACCCACGAAGCCGCTGGGGTCGTCCAGCATACCATTGCCCATGAGAGCAATGTCATAGGAATCGGTGGCATAGAAGTAGGACTTGAAGTAGGCGGCGGTCTCCATGGAGTCGATCTGGGCGTTAAGACCCGCAGCGTCCAGCTGGCTCTTGATCATAGTGGCCAGCTCCTCCTGACCCACACGGGCGGAGTTGTAGATGATCTTGATGGTCTTGTCCTTCAGACCGGTCTGCTCGATGAGCTGGGCGGCCTTGTCCAGATCCTGCTTGTAGTTGGTGATCTCAGGGTTATAGAACATGGAAACGGTGGACAGGATGCTGGTGGCGGTACGGCACAGGGCCTCGTCGCCGTAGGTGCCGTACACCAGAGCGTCCAGATCCAGCGCATAGATCACGGCCTGACGGGCCTCCATGGTGGACATGGCCTCGCTGTTGGGGTTGATCTCCATGAAGGTGATGCGGCCGTCGGGGTAGGACACCACCTGATACTCGTCGTTATCCTTATAGTTGGCCAGCGTCTCGGCGTTGCTGATGGTGAAGATGGAGAGCTCCTTATTGCGGAAGGCGATCTCCTGGGTGCTGGCGTCGGAGACGCAACGAACCTCGAAGCCATCGATATGGGCAGCCGTGCGGTAGTAGTTGGGATTCTTCAGGCACACCAGCTTCTCGCCCACGTTGAAGCTATCTACCACGAAAGCGCCGCTGGTGGCAATGTTGGCGTTCTGCTCACAGGTCAGTACCTCAGTGGCGGGTACCCCCTCGAAGCAGTGGGCGGGCAGGACATACAGGGCGCCCAGAGCCTTCTTGAACAGGTTGGAGGCCCGGCCGACCTTGAACACGATGACGGTATCGCTCTGCTTTTCATAGGTGCAGAACTCGCCGTCCACCTTGTAGGCGGCAGCGGTGCTGGGAGCCACCTCGGGAACAGTCAGCGTATCCAGAGTGAACACGATGTCGTCGGTGGTGATCTTCTCACCGTCGCTCCAGAAGATATCGTCCCGCAGGGTCAGGGTGTAGGTGGTACCGTCCTCGCTGATGTCCACACTCTTCGCCAGACGATAGTCCAGAGAGCCATCGGTGTTGGACTTCCACATGGGATCGTACAGATTCTGGAACACCTGCTTGCCCAGGTCTGTGGAGCTGTTGTTGTACCAGTTCAGGGAGGTGATGGGCTCCTCGATGGCGTAGACAAAGGTACCGCCCTCAATGGGCTTACCTTGGGTGTCACCCGTTCCGTCACCCTGCTTGCCGCAGGCCGCAAGGCTCAGCAGCATCAGTGCGGAGAGAACGAGGCAAATGACTTTGGAAAGCTTCTTCATGTCTTTTCTCCTCTTGTGCTTTTAATGGTTATTTGGTATGTATAGAAGCCCGTTGCCGGGAGATCTATCAGATGAACACGTATTCCTTCAGACGATCCATGGCGATGATGACCTTCTCCATGGGCAGGGCCAGATTCATGCGGATGTGGTGCGCCCCGTGGAAGGGGCGGCCGTCCTGCCACACAACACCCACCTCGTACCCGGCCTTTTTTACCTCATCCAGCGTGCGGCCGCTGCACCGACAGTACTCCTCGCAGTCCAGAAACAGCATATAGGTACCCTCCGGCTGCTGCACGCTGACCCCCGGCAGATTCTTGCGGATAAACTTGCAGGCGTACTTGACGTTCTCCGTCAGTACCTCCCGCAGCTCATCCACCCACTGGCTGCCCTCGTCGCTGTAAGCGCCGATGAGGGCGTGCATGGACAACACGTTCATGCTGTTGTAGTGGCTGAGGCTGCTCTCCTTCTTCATCCGTTTGTGGAGAGCTTCGTTATACACGATGTGATAGCTGCCGATGAGCCCCGCCAAATTGAAGGTCTTGGAGGGGGCGTACAGGGCCACGGTGCGCTGTCGGGCGTCGTCGGACACGGATTGCAGGGGGATATGCTGATGGCCACGAAGGGTCAGGTCCGACCAGATCTCGTCGGAGATCACCGTTACGTTCAGTCGTCGGGCCATGTCCATGAAGTGCTCCAGCTCTTCCTGCTCCCACACACGTCCCGTGGGATTGTGGGGGGAGCAGAATACCACCGCACGGATGTCATTGCGCTTGATCTTAGTCTCCATGTCGAAGAAGTCCATGCGCTGCACGCCGTAGCGGTCCGGCTTCAGGGGGCTGGTGATGACGTGATAGCCGCCGTTTTCAATGGAACGGGTGAAGCCGATGTAGGTGGGGGAGTGGACCAGCACATTGTCGCCTCTGGCGCATACGGCGGCCAAGGCACTCATGAGCCCGCCCAGTACGCCGTTTTCGTAGCCGATGTGCTCCTTCTCCAGCCCGGTGACGCCGTTGCGGCGCTGCTGCCAGCGGATAATGGAGTCAAAGTACTCATCGCTGGTCATAAAGTAGCCGAACAGAGGGTGCTCCAGCCGCTTCCGGATGGCCTCCGTCACGGCGGGGGCCGTGGCGAAGTTCATATCTGCTACCCACATGGGGATGGCGTCGAAGCCCTCGTTGGGCTGGAACACCGGAATCTTCTCCACGGCGTCCACCGCCATGGCGTCTCTCCCACGGCGGTCATAGATGGTGGTAAAGTCGAATTTCATATGCCGCTCCGCCTCATAGCATTTCTACGAAGGCGGCCATGCGGGTCTGGATCTGGCCTACGTCAGACTGAGAGTAGTCGGTCTCCACCACGGTGTAGGGGATGCCCTTCTTCTCCTTCACCAGCTTGCCCACCAGCGCCGTCTCCACGTTGTAGGTGTGGCAGGCCTGCAGGATGATATCCACCACGCCGTCCACATGGAACTCGTCAATGAGCTTATCCAGCATGGCCAACCGGTTGGGGTTGGGGGACATGCAGGAGCAGCCGATGCCCAGATACCGCCGGGCCAGAGCGTCGTAGACGTCGGGATTCTCCTCGTCGGTGAGGAGCATGGATTTCAGGCCGCTGCAATTCTCGAAGGCCACCACCACGGCGCCGGCATCCTCGATGGCCCGGATGACCTTCAGGGCTGCGCCGCCGGAGGGGGAGCCCGTCACCAGGATACGGGGCTTCTTGCCCTCGTTCTTGCCGGCGGCGTACTCCGCCTCGATCTGGTCCGCCAGATCGTTGATGCGGGCAGGCAGGGACTCCACGTCCATGTTGAAGCCGCTGCCGTAGGCGGTGTTGACGATGTTCAGACCGCTGACGGGGGCGGGATCATTGGCCATGAGATACTGCAGCCGCAGCAGGGACTTGGTGATCTCGTTGTTCAGGTGGATCTCGTGGCGGATGGCCTCCTCGGTGATGGTGGTCTCGAAGCGCCGCTCCAGCTCCTCCTTGAACCGAATGATCTCCCGGCGGTACATGGCGATACCCTCCTCGGACTGCCGGTTGGGCAGCTCGATGACGTAGACGGGCTTGAAATCCGCCAGCATCTCATACATCTTCTTCTTGCCGTCGCAGGTGGTCTCGCCCACCACCAGATCGGAGAAGTAGAAGAAGGGACACTTGTCCGTCTTGGCGAAGCCGTAGCTGGACTTGATGAGGGGACACAGGTTCCGGGGCAGATCCTTCTCGGCGTCGGGGATGGTCTCATCCGACACGGAACACAGGCCCACCACCGCAGCGCCCATGGCACGGGGCAGCTCCTTGGGGAGGTAGGTGCAGAAGGCACCCACCACAGGTACGCCCTGCTCCTTCAGCTTCTTGATGGCCAGAAAGGAGTTTCTCCGCTGATCGGCAAACTCTTCAAAAATTTCCGGCAGATCCTTTTTCAGTTCAACCATATGCTTGATCCTTTCTTTTCACATATATCCTGACCGGTTGGAGCCGGTCCTGTTCATTTACCGATTGATCCGCTTCCAGCCCAGCACCGCAGCGCCGATGGCGCCGTTATACTGGCACAGGGGATGGGCAGTGACGCTCTCTACGTCTAGATACTGGGCCAGCACCTCCCGCACCACCTGCGACTGGGCCAGTCCGCCGGAGAAGAACACCTTGGGGTGCTCCGGGGCCAGCTTCTGGGCAAAAATAGCGGTGCGGCGGCAGATGGAGTAGATGCACCCCAGAGCGATGCTGCCGGGAGGCGTCTCCTGTGCCAGCAGACCGATGATCTCGCTCTCGGCAAACACGGCGCACATACTGTTGATGGTCACCGGCTCCGCCCCCTCCACAAAGGTATCGATGGAGGCGATGTCGCTGCCTACCCGGCTCATGGTCATTTCCAGAAACCGGCCCGTTCCGGCGGCGCACTTGTCATTCATCAGGAAGTCCTTTACCTGCCCGCCGACGGGATCCAGCAGGATCACCTTGCTGTCCTGCCCGCCGATGTCGATGACCGTGTCGCAGCCGGGGCAGAGAAAAGCGGCCCCGGCCCCGTGGCAGGTGATCTCCGTAATGGACTTGTCCGCCTCCGGCAGCAGCGCCCGGCCATAGCCGGTGGCCACCACAAAGGCGGTGTCGGGGGTCCTCAGTTCCTCATAGAGCCGATGGATGACCCGGCCGGGGGTGGAGCCGCTGGGCTCCATCCGAAAGTCCACGATCTCCTGTCCGTCAAACAGCACCGCCTTGGTCATGGCGGAGCCGGAATCGATTCCCATAGTGAGCAATTTTGCCTGCCTCCTGCTGTGCCTTGACGGCACGATATCTTCAAAGCTTCGGAATAACCGTCCTGATCGCATGGTTCACCCACTGGCAGCGATCTGCCGAAGCACTTTGCAACAGAGATTCTACCATCAGCCTCCACCAGTGGCAAATAGCGATTTCAGGAGATAAGGCCGTTCTATCGGTATTTTCGATTCAAATAATGTATACATAATTGTAATAAAATAAAACGGGCGAAAAACGCTGCGCCGCAGAAAGAATATGGAGGGGGAGGCGGGAGACGGGGGAGAACGCAAGAAAGCCCACGGCGCAACCGTGGGCTTTCTTGCGTACCATTTATTTTTCTGCCTGCGTCTCGCAGTAGATGCAGCGATAGACCCGCTTTTCCCGGTCGGTGAGCACGAACTCCTGGGGCAGCTCCTGCTCCACGGAGGTGATGCACCGGGGATTCTTGCAGCGCAGCACGCCACGGATGCGCTCCGGCAGCTTCAGGGTGCGCTTTTCCACCAGCTGGCCGTCCCGGATACTGTTGACGGTGATGCTGGGGTCCACGTAGCCGATGAGATCCCAGTCCAGCTCCATCTCACGGTCGATCTTGATGATGTCCTTGCGGCCCAGCTTGCCACTGGTGACATTTTTTAGAATGGCCACGGTGCAGTCCAGCTTGTCCAGCCCCAGAATGCGATACAGCTCCATGGCCTTTCCGGCGGAGATATGGTCGATGACGATGCCGTTCTGAATGGAATCAATAATCATGGTGATGCCCTCCCTTTCAAGCGATGTTCAACAGCTTCAGAATCAGCGCCATGCGGATGTACTTGCCGTACTGCACCTGCTTGAAGTAGCAGGCACGGGGGTCCTCATCCACCGCCACGGAGATCTCATTGACACGGGGCAGGGGATGCAGGATCCGCAGGTCCGGCTTGGCGTTTTTCAGCTTCTCCGGGGTGAGGATGTAGCTGTCCTTCAGGCGCAGGTAGTCCTCCTCGTTGAAAAACCGCTCCCGCTGGACACGGGTCATATAGAGGATATCCAGCTCCGGCATCACCTCATCCAGAGAGGTAGACTGGATGTAGGGGATGTTCCTGCTCTTGATGTACTGCTCCTTGACGTAGCGGGGCAGCTTCAGCTCCTCCGGGGAAATCAGCACGAAGCGGATGCCGGTATAGCGGCTCATGGCGGCCACCAGAGAGTGGACGGTGCGGCCGAATTTCAGGTCGCCGCACAGGCCAATGGTCAGGTCGTCGAAGCGGCCCTTCTCCCGGTGGATGGTCAGCAGATCCGTCAAGGTCTGGGTGGGGTGGTTGTGGCCACCGTCTCCGGCGTTGATGATGGGTACCAGCGAGTGGCGGGAGGCCACCAGCGGAGCGCCCTCCTTGGGGTGGCGCATGGCGATGATATCGCTGTAACAGCTGACGGTGCGGATGGTGTCGGACACGCTCTCGCCCTTGGCGGCGGAGGAGCTGCTGGCGGAGGAGAAGCCCAGCACCTGCCCGCCCAGACTCAGCATGGCGCTCTCAAAGCTGAGACGGGTGCGGGTAGAGGGCTCGAAGAACAGGGTGGCCAGTATTTTGCCGTCGCACTTGTGGGCATAGGCGGCGGGATGGTCGATGATGTCGCAGGCGGTGTTCACCAGCTCCATGATCTCCTCCGGGGACAGCTGCAAAATGTCAATGAGATGGTTCATACGGTTCATTCTCCTTTTCTGATCCAGTTTTCGTCGGAAGGGTCATCCCGGAAGGCCAGCAGCCGGGCCACGTCTCCCTGCGTGATGTATCCCTGCTGGACGCCCACCTGAGCGATGGTGTCCAGATCGGTGAGGCTGACGCACTTGACACCGGCCTCTGCCAGCCGCTGGCGGCCCTTGGCCATGCCGTAGGTGAAGATGCTGATGACGCCCAGCACCTCCGCTCCGGCGGCCCGCAGGGCGGCCACAGTGTCCAGCACGCTGCCGCCGGTGGAGATCAGGTCCTCGATGACCACCACCTTCTCGCCGGGGGTCAGCTTGCCCTCGATCTGGTTCCTGCGGCCGTGGTCCTTACTGCCGGAGCGGACGTAGCCCATGGGCAGGCCCAGCAGATGGGCGGCGATGGCGGCGTGGGCGATACCGGCGGTGGCGGTGCCCATAAGCACCTGCGCCTCCGGGTACTCCCGGCGGACGGTGTCGGCAATGGCCTGCTCCACTTCGTTCCGGGCCTCCGGAGCGGTGAGGATCAGGCGGTTGTCGCAGTAGATGGGGCTTTTGATGCCGCTGGCCCAGACAAAAGGCTCGTCGGGCCGCAGAAACACCGCTCCGATGGAGAGCAGGTGCCGGGCAATGTGGGTGCGGATGTTGTCCATAAGTTCCTCCTATTCCTGCAGCAGAAGCTGCTTGAGCTCGTGAAGATCGGCGGCCAGATAGTCGGCTCCGGCGTTTTCCAGTTCCTCCCGGCCGCCGTAGCCGTAGAGAACGCCGATGGCGGGCAGACCGTTTTCATGGGCCCCGGCTATGTCAAAGCGGCGGTCGCCCACCATGACGGCGGGGCCGTCCGTGCCGCTGCGGCGCAGGGCGTCGGCCACCACGCTGCCCTTCCGGGCGCTGGCCCGGTTCTCCCCCTGCGTCCCACAGATGCGGTGGAAGTAAGCGGCCAGACCGAAATGCTCCATGATGCGTCGGGCAAAGTCCTCCGGCTTGGAGGTGGCAATGACCAGCTTCTGCCCGGCCTTTTGCAGGCTTTCCAGAAATTCTGCCATGCCCTTGTAGGGGATGTTCTCCGCCCAACCCTGCCGGGAGAAGTACACTCGGAAATCCCGGATGGCCCGGTCCGTCTGCTCCTCCGTCAGGCCGAACAGCTCCGGGAAGCTCTCGTGGAGGGGCGGGCCGATGAAAGGGGTGAGGGTATCGGGGTCGGCGATGATGCCCTGCTGCCGCAGGGCGTAGGCCACGGCGCAGGTGATGCCCTCCTTGGGGTCTGTCACCGTGCCGTCTAAGTCGAAAAGTACCGTGTTCCAGCGCATCAGCCCGCAAACTCCTTTACGCAGCGGCGATAGGCAGCCACGGGGTCCTCCGCCTGCGTGATGGGGCGGCCCACTACGATGTAATCAGAGCCCAGCTCACGGGCCTTGGCGGGGGTAGTGACCCGCTTCTGATCCCCGGCATCCCCTCCGGCGAACCGTACACCGGGGGTCACCGTCAGAAAGCTGGCCCCGCAGCGCCGGTGGATGGCTCCGGCCTCCAGCGGAGAGCAGACTACTCCGTCCAGCCCTGCCGCAGCGGCGTTGGCGGCGTAGCTGAGCACCACCTCCTCCAGCGGGGCGTGGATCAGTAGCTCCCGCTCCATGCGCTCCTGATCGGTGGAGGTCAACTGGGTGACGGCGATGAGCAGAGGGCGGGTGCCGTCGGGGCGGGTGAGGCCCTCCAGAGCGGCGGTCATCATGGCGGCGGTACCGGCGGCGTGGAGGTTGACGATGTCCACGTCCAGCGCCGACAGGGCGGCCATGGCCTTTTTTACCGTGTTGGGGATGTCGTGGAGCTTCAGGTCCAGAAAGATGCGGTGGCCCCGGCGGCGGATCTCCCGGACGATGGCGGGACCCTCGGCGTAAAACAGCTCCATGCCCACCTTGACGAAGGGCTTCTCCTCTGTGAAGCGGTCCAGAAAAGCCAGTGTTTTCTCCCGGCTGTCGAAGTCCAGTGCAATGATAACGTCTTTACCCATGATGTGCTCCTCCTATGATATCCGTAAGCTGCTGAATGCCGTACCGCTCCATGGCGGCAGGCAGGTCCTGTATGATTTTCCGGCAGGCGCAGGGTTCCACCAGATTGGCGGCTCCCACGCCCACGGCGGTGGCCCCGGCCAGCATCAGTTCCAGCACGTCTTCGGCGGTGCTGACGCCGCCCATGCCCACGATGGGAATGTCCACGGCCTCGTAGACCTGATACACCATCCGCACCGCCAGCGGAAAGATGCCGGGGCCGGACATTCCGCCGGTGCCGTTGGCCAGCAGGGGACAGCGGCGCTTCAGATCGATCCGCATCCCCGGCAGAGTATTGATAAGGCTGACACCGTCGGCCCCGGCCTCCTGACAGGCCCGTGCCACGGCAGCGATATCCGCCGCAGCCGGGGAGAGCTTCATGATGACCGGCTTTTTCGTCACGTCACGGACAGCCCGTGTGACGGCGGCTGCCGTCCGGGGGTCTGCGCCGAAGGCGGCTCCGCCGCCGTGGACGTTGGGGCAGGAGATGTTCACCTCCAGCCAGCCTACCTGCTCCGCCCCGTCCAGCTGTCGGCATACTTGGGCGTATTCCTCTATGGAAAAGCCACTGACGTTGGCCATCACCGGTTTGTGAAAGACCTCCCGCAGACGGGGCAGCTCCTCCCGGATGACGGCCTCCACACCGGGGTTTTGCAGCCCCACGGAGTTCAGCAGGCCCCCGGCGTACTCAGCGATGCGGGGGGTGGGGTTTCCGTACCGGGGGGTGAGCGTCGTCCCCTTGAAGGAGAAGGTCCCCAGACAGTTGATGTCGTAGAGTTGGGCGAACTCGTATCCATAGCCGAAGGTGCCGCTGGCGGGGATGATGGGATTCTCCAGCGGCAGGCCGCAGAGGGTGACGGCGGTATTTACCATACGATCTCCTCCCTTCGCAGGACGGGGCCGTCCTTGCAGATGCGCTTGTGGCCGTATTTGGTGCGGCAGGTGCAGCCCATGCAGGCGCCGAAGCCGCAGCCCATGCGCTCTTCAAAGCTGAACTGCCCATCGGTGCGGCAGCGCTGCCACACGGCGTGGAGCATGGCCTCCGGCCCGCAGGTATAGAGGTGGGTGTAATTCACGCCCTCCATACCGTCGGTGACGAGGCCGCAGGTCCCGGCGCTGCCGTCGGCGGTGAGGAGGCGGACGGTGACGCCCAGCGCATGCAGCTCCTCCGCCAGAAAAATATCTGACGCCCGGTTGTAGCCCAGCACCGCCGTGACCTGACGATGCTCCGCCGTCAGACGGCGGGCCAGTCCGTACAGGGGCGGGATGCCGACGCCGCCGCCCACCAGCAGGGGGCGCTCCCCGGCGAGAGATGTGTCGTAGCCGTTGCCCAGCCCTGTCAGCACATCCAGCTCCGTTCCGGCGGGGAGATGGGTCATGGCCGCCGTGCCGTGGCCCAGCACCTTATAGATAAGGGTGGCGGCACCGGGCTCCCAGTCGCAGACGGAGATGGGGCGGCGCAGGTAGAAGCCGGAGAGCTTCAGGTTTACGAACTGACCGGGGGCCGTGATGGCCTCCGTGTCGCCGGTGAGACGCAGGCGGTAGGTGTCCGGCGTCAGGGGCGTATTTTCCGTAATGGTCCATGTGACCTGCTTCATGTGCGGTCCTCCTTGGAAAAGAGATCACCGTCCTGCCAGACGAGGCGGCCGTTGCAGACCGTCAGCAGGCAGCGGGCCTGTACCGGCCAGCCGGTGAAGGGGGTGGCCTTCCCCTGAGAGAGGAAGTCCGCCGGGTCGATGGGATGCGAGGCCGCCAGATCAAAGACCGTGAAATCGGCGTGGGGGCCATCCATCTCCCCCTGCGGGAGGTCGAAGCGGCGGCAGGGAGCATCGTGGAGCAGCTCCATCAGACGGGGGAAGGAGAGCAGGCCCGGCTTTACCAGATAGGTATACAGCAGGGGAAAGGCGGTCTCCAGCCCCACGATGCCCATGGCGCTCTTCTCCAGCCCACGGGACTTCTCCTCGGCGCTGTGGGGGGCGTGATCGGTGGCGATCATGTCGATGGTGCCGTCGGCCAGCCCCTCCAGCAGGGCCTCCCGGTCGGCGGGACTGCGGAGAGGGGGATTCATCTTGAAGCGGCCGTCCTCCTGCAGCATGGTTTCGTCCATCAGCAGATAGTGGGGGGCCGTCTCACAGGTGACATCCAGCCCCTCGGACTTGGCCCGGCGGATCAGGGCCACGCTTTCCTTGGTGGAGATGTGGCAGACGTGGTAGCCGCAGCCGGCCTGGCGCACCAGCTCCAAATCCCGCCGGATCTGCCCCCACTCGCTTTCGGAGCAGATACCGGCGTGTCCGTGCGCCGCAGCATAAATGCCGGCGTGAATGTAGCCGCCGTGAAGCAATGAATTATCCTCACAGTGCGCGACAAGAATCTTTCCCAACCTTTTCGCGTGCCGCATCGCGTTTTCCATGAGCTCTTCCGACTGCACACCGCACCCGTCATCCGAAAAAGCAACGACATACGGCGCTAAATCTTCCATATCCGAAAGCGTTTCTCCCTTTTCCCCGACCGTTATGGCGGCATATGGATGAACGCGCACGGCCGCGTCGCGGCGGATTATGTCAAGCTGTTTTTCTAAGTGCGCCACACTGTCCGGAACAGGGTCAAGATTCGGCATGGAGCAGACATCCGTAAAACCTCCGGCTCTTGCGGCAAGCGTTCCGGTTTTTATGGTTTCTTTATAAGAAAAGCCCGGTTCGCGCAAATGTACATGCACATCGCAAAAGCCGGGCAAGACAGCAAGTTTTTTTGCTGTCCGGATTTCAGATAAATCTTTCTGTTTTTTCAAATACTGCAACGCTTCATGCCGATAGGCTGCGCCTGCCGGGAAAAAAAGCTCAGGTTGGGTCGGTGTTCTGCCTGCGGACATTGGCTCGCTCCTTTTGGATTCGCGTCAGGGCAAAGAAAAAAATCCTGCCTTTCCGACAAGATTTCAGATACACCGATTCACAGAAAACACCCGGCATATATGCGGAGTTTTTCTGTATCTGTTTCTTATATAACTGCAATCTTGTCGACATCACGGTATCGCTTTTAAAGATTTGTTTTATTGTATCATGATTTTTTGAATTTATATAGTGAAAAATAAATCATGTCTGTGAATTTTGAAATATGTTTTTTAACCT
>ERZ857745.1866-NODE-1866-length-24657-cov-2.458784_pt1 | contig 24657 bp, 21 predicted proteins | sample MGYA00519699_ERZ857745 | MGnify/ENA primary metagenome ERZ857745 (study PRJEB31778, sample SAMEA3449357) | human gut metagenome | biome: human gut; feature: human-associated habitat; material: faeces | place: United Kingdom | collected 2010/2012 ...
GGTTTTCCCGCATGCGCGTGAGACTCCGGATCATCAGCTTTTTCATGATGCCCTGCCCGGTGTACTCCGGGTAGGTGCAGACACTGGTGACAAAGCCCACATGGTAGACCGTATCGTAGATGTTCATTTTCAGCGGATAGACGGCAAACTGGGACACCAGCGTGTCTCCATCAAAGCAGCCCAGAACATCGGCACGTTCCAGCACCGGGAACTTGGACTGCTTGATCTCGTCGTCCTTCCATCCGGTGGCAGTGAGCTCATCTTCCGTGACCTGAAAGGTATAGCGCAAAAGGGCGTTGTACTGGTCCAGATCATCGGTCTCCAGATAACGATATGTATAATTTTCGGCAGGATTCATGCAAAACTTCCTCTCTCTGGCGGGTGACTGGTTGCCGAACAATTCTATTATACACCCGCCGTATAAAACCGGGCAAGAACCATTTTCACAAAAATCTGCGGCACACAGCCTGCCAAACCACTGCATTTGCCGGAAAAACTGCTCTGCTGTGTGTTTTGCATTGCACCTGCTTTTTGAGTGTGGTATACTATGCCTGTTATGGAAAAATGCCGGTGCGGTGTGCCGGCCCAGCGATGAGGAAAAGGAAACGAACGATGAAAATTGGATTTGACAACGACAAATATCTTTCGATGCAGTCGGAACATATCCGCGAGCGCATCAAGAAGTTTGACAACAAGCTCTATCTGGAATTCGGCGGCAAGCTGTTTGACGATTATCATGCATCGCGCGTGCTGCCGGGCTTTGAGCCGGACAGCAAGGTGCGTATGCTTATGCAGCTGAAGGACAAGGCGGAGATCGTTATCGCCATAAATGCATCGGACATAGAAAAGAACAAGGTTCGTGGGGATCTCGGCATAACATATGATTTGGACGTATTAAGGCTTATTGACGCATTCCGCGCGATAGGGCTTTATGTTGGCAGCGTGGTGCTCACGCAGTACCGCGGGCAGAGCGTTGCCGATGCGTTCCGGCAGCGGCTTGAAGGGCTGGGCATCCGCGTATACAGGCATTATCCGATAGAGGGCTATCCGAGCAACGTGGAGCTGATAGTCAGCCCCGAAGGCTACGGCAAGGACGAATACATAGAAACCAGCAGGCCGCTGATAGTTGTTACCGCGCCGGGACCGGGCAGCGGAAAGATGGCGGTGTGCCTGAGCCAGCTTTATCATGAGCATCAGCGCGGCATAAGGGCTGGCTATGCTAAATTTGAAACGTTCCCGATATGGAACCTGCCGCTGAAGCACCCGGTAAACATTGCGTATGAGGCGGCGACGGCTGACCTTAACGACGTGAACATGATAGACCCGTTCCACTTGGAAGCATACGGCGAAACGGCCGTGAATTACAACAGGGACGTTGAAATATTCCCCGTGCTTGCGGCGATATTTAAGCAGATATACGGCGAATGCCCCTATAAATCCCCAACCGACATGGGTGTGAACATGGCGGGCTGCTGCATAATAGACGACGAAGCCTGCCGCGAAGCATCTAATCAGGAGATAATACGCCGCTATTATGCCGAAATGTGCCAGCACAGGCAGGGCATGCGGGACGAAAGCACGGTGCAGAAGCTGCGCCTGCTTATGAACCAGGCGGGACTGACGGAGGCGGACAGGCCGGTGATAGCCAAGTGCCTTGAAAAGGCGGAGGCCACGGGACAGCCCGCGGCGGCATTGCAGCTGCCGGACGGGCGGATAATAACGGGCAAAACGTCCAATCTGCTGGGGGCGAGCGCGGCGCTGCTGCTGAACGCGCTGAAGGCGCTTGGCGGCATAAAGGACGACATGCACCTTATTTCCCCGATTATAATTGGGCCTATACAGGACCTGAAAATAAAGCACCTTGGCAACCACAACCCGCGCCTGCATACGGACGAGATACTTATTGCCCTTTCCATATGCGCGGCAACAAACCCCACGGCGGACCTTGCCATGCGGCAGCTTAGCAAGCTGAGGGGATGCGAAGCGCATTCCTCGGTTATTCTTTCCGGCGTAGACGTGGCAACATTCAGAAAGCTTGGCGTTAATCTGACCTGCGAACCGCGATACCAGACCAAGAAGCTTTTCCATAAATAATATATAATTTTCCATTTAACAATGTTGCCACCATTTTGGGCTGAGTTTATGGTATGCTATAAGCAAAGGTTGGTGAATGAGATACGGACATGAATGTGCTGTTTTTTCTGAGGCCAAAGGTTAGCACGGCCTATATCTATTATGACAACACCCTGAGGCAGGGGCTTGAGAAGCTGAGACACTACGGCTATACCGCCATACCCGTTATAGACAGGGACGGCAAATACAGGGGAACCGTTACCGAGGGCGACTTTTTATGGAAGCTGACGGACGAATCCGCATGGGATAACCATGCGCAGGAGCGGCTGTATGTTAAGGACATACTCAAGGCGGACCGCAACAGGGCCGTTAACGTGAACGCATCGCTTGAGGATCTTTTCCTGATGGCGCAGAACCAGAACTTTGTACCGGTGACGGACGATTTAGGCTCTTTCATAGGCATTGTTACCAGGCGCGATATACTGCAATATTACTATAAACTTACTCATCCCGAAATCGCGCAGAAGCAGGAACAGGCCGCGGCGGCAAACGCGGAAGGGGCATAAACCGTGGGAGATTTTTACGAAGGACGCATATTCCGCCCGCCGAGCGAGGCATACAGCCTTATAGTACAATCCACCATAGGGTGCAGCCACAACCGCTGCGCTTTTTGCACAATGTATAAGGAAAAGCAGTTCCGCATAAGAAGCACGGAGGACGTTATAGCGGACCTTGAGCGCGCGCGCGGATTTGCAAGCAGCATAAAGCGAATATTTTTTGCCGACGGCGATGTGTTCATACGCAAAAGCGAGGAGCAGCTGAAGATAAGCGCGGCGGTGAAGCGCATATTCCCGGAATGCGAAAGGGTGAGCATGTATGCTTCACCAAAAAGCGTGCTTATAAAGACGGATGACGAGCTGAAGGCGCTGCATGACGCGGGCACGGAGCTATTATACATGGGCCTTGAATCGGGCGACGAGAACGTGCTTAGGCGCATAAATAAGGGCGCAACGGCGGAGGAAATAATACTTGCCGGTCAGCGGGCCAAGCAGGCGGGATTTGCTGTTTCGCTGACGGCGATACTGGGCCTTGCGGGGGACGAAGGCTCCGCCGCACACGCGAATGCCACGGCAGAAGCCGTAAGCCGCATGAAGCCGGACTATTTCGGCCTGCTCTCGCTTATGCTTGAGCCGGGCTGCCCAATGTACGACGAATACAGGGCGGGTAGGCTGAAGCCTGTCGGGCCTGCGACGGCGCTTGAAGAATGCAGAATAATGCTTGAAAACATGGATAGCGAGGGCACGGTGTTTCGCGCGAACCATGCATCCAACTACATAAACCTTAAAGGAACGCTTAATACGGACACGCCGCGCATGTTAAGAGAGATTGACCGTGCGCTTAGCGGCCGGGCGCCGATAAAGGACGAAGCGTGGAGAAGATTATAAAACTATGCAACATAGGGGCGGCTTTTGCCGCCCTTGTGTGCGTATTTTGGCACAAGTTTGGGGATGCACCGTAAAGAAAGCGTTAAGATGACGCGCTAAGCCGTAAAGAGAGCATTTATTATGGCCTAAGTGGACAATATGCGGCATTGCAATAAAATGAAAATCGTTGTACATTTATAATACGAGGAAGCTATCATGGTAAAGGGGATACACATGGACTCGTCTGCGAAGAAGAAAAACGCGAAGTTAACCTGGCGCGACGTTGGAATAACGATCGGCACGTTAGCGGCGACAACGCTTCTGTGCTACGCGCTGAGACCGTTTGCAGGGGAAGAAAAGTTCGAAGCGATATTGTTCGTCGTGGCGGTGCTTATAATTTCCCGCTTTACGAACGGATATGTTTACGGCGTGGCGGCAAGCATACTGGGTGTGCTGATAGTGAACTGCATTTTTACATATCCGTATTACCAGCTTAACTTTACATTGACGGGATACCCGATAGCGATACTTAGCATGCTGTCGGCGGCCATGATAACGGGCACGCTGACCACAAGAATAAAAGAACAGGAACAATTAAAGATAGACGCCGAACGGGAGCGGACGCGAAGCAATCTGCTGCGCGCAGTTTCACACGATCTGAGAACCCCGCTGACAGCCATAAGCGGCGCGTGCAGCGTGCTGAAGGAAGGCGGAGATACGCTGAGCGAGCAGGAAAAGAACAAGCTGCTTAACCAAATAGAGGAAGACTCGCAATGGCTGATAAGATTGGTTGAAAACCTGCTTATAGTTACGCGGATAGACGCGCCGGACGGCGGGGCGAACATAGCAAAAGAAAGCGAAGTTGTTGAAGAGGTTGCGGCATCTGCGCTAACGCAGTTCAGAAAGCATTTCCCAAACGTGAAGGTGGAAACACATATGCCGGATGAGCTGCTGCTGGTTCCCATGGACGGGATGCTTATAAGGCAGGTAATTATGAACCTGTTTGAAAACGCGGCGATACACGCCGACGGCATGACGAAGATAACGCTAGACATATCGCGCGAGGGCGAAAACGCCGTTTTCCGCGTGACGGACGATGGGCGGGGAATAGACCCGAACCTGCTGCCGCACATATTGGAGGGGGACTTTAAACGCAGCGTTGGCAGCAGCGAGGATAAAAAGCGAAACATGGGCATAGGCCTTAGCGTATGCAGCACCATAATAAGCGCGCATGAAGGAAAAATGCGGGCCTATAATGGGCAGAACGGCGGGGCTGCATTTGAATTCACGCTTCCGCTGGACATGGCGGAAATGGAACTGTATGACTGTGACGATCGGCAGGAGGACGAATGAGCAATAAGTACTTAGTAGTTATAGTAGAGGATGAATACAATATCTCAAGCTTTGTGAGCGCGGTGCTTCAGGCCAACGGGTTCGATACGATGGTTGCGCGCAACGGGGCGGAGGCGATAATACTTATAACGTCGCATTGTCCGGATTTGGTGTTGCTTGACCTTGGGCTGCCGGACATGGACGGACAGGGCATAATAGAAAACGTGCGCGGCTGGTCGAATGTGCCCATAATAGTGGTTTCCGCACGCACAAGGGAGCGGGACAAGGTTATGGCGCTGGAATCGGGCGCGGACGATTACATTACAAAGCCGTTCGGCACAAGCGAACTGCTTGCCCGCATACGCACGGCGCTAAGGCATGTTCAGCTGATGGAAGGCGAGCAGGCGCAGCGGCAGACCGGCGTTTTTCATACGGGCGACCTTGAAGTGGACTACGATAAGCGGCGCGTATATGTGAACGGGGAAGACGCGCATCTGACCCAAAATGAGTATAAAATAGTGGCGCTGCTGAGCAAATACTCCGGACGCGTGCTTACATATGATTCAATAATAAAGCATATTTGGGGCCCAAACGCCAAACAGGGCAACCAGATACTGCGCGTTAACATGGCGAATATTCGCCGCAAAATAGAACCTTCCACTGCGGAGCCGCGCTACATTATGACAGAGATGGGCGTGGGCTACCGCATGGCGGAAGGCGAGGATTAAAAAGAAAATAACAGGGAGCAGCTGAGTTGAGGCTGCTCCCTTGTTTTTTATATTGCACTGCGGTTTATGGGCATGCTCATGCACCGGGGGCCGCCGCGCCCGCGCACAAGCTCGCCCGCGGGGACGAGATTCAGCTTTATGCCGGCCTTAATGAGAAGCTCGTTAGTAACCTCGTTACGGTCATATACGGCAATGTTGCCCGGGGACAGCGTGAGCGAATTCGAGCCCATGTTCCAATGCTCCCGCGCGGCAATTATTGGATCGCCCCCGCCCATTTCAATGAACTTTACCGCGGGCAGGCCAAGGCAGCGGGCAAATATTTTATTCACCGGATCGGTAGTGCAGGAAATGGAAAGCTTCCCGGGCTTGCCGGTAAGCTCATATACGTCAAACTGCTTTTCATATATGCAGGGGTGGGTTATGAACTTATCGTAATCCACCATTGTGCACAGCACGTCAAGGTGCATAAACTTGCGCGAGCGGGGATTGTTGAAAACCAATATGCGCTCAAACCCTTCCGCAAAAACGCGGTTGGCAAGCATTTCCACCGCGGCAATGTTCGTGCGCTCTCCACAGCCGATTGCAAGCAGCTTATCGGAAAGAATAAGCACGTCCCCGCCTTCCATATTATACCGCTGCTCATTATCATACCACAGCGGCACGGGAGAAGCGGTGAACAGGGGATGATAGTCGTGTATATAGCGGGTAAACAGCGTTTCACGGCTGCGGGAGGGCATGCTCATGCTGCTTATTACCATGCCGCCGCCAATGCACATGGACGTATCCCGCGTGAAGTAAATATTCGGCATTGGGTCGAGTATAAACGGATAAACATTGGTAACGTCAAGCGCTATGCGGTTGCCTGGAATGGCGGCAAGGTCGCGCGGGCGTATGCCGCGGGCCACGGCATCGAACAAGTCGCTTGGAGATTTGGGCAAAAGATAGGCGCGTATGGCATCGCGCACGGCGTCTCCGGGGATGGGGCTTTGGGTTAAGAAATCCTCTATATATTGAAGCCTTAATTTATCGTTCGCAATAACTTCGCAGAAAAGGTCTTTAAGATAATATACGGCTGCGCCGTTTTCGCGTAAGATTTCGGCAAAGCGGTCGTGATCCCGCTGCGCCGCGGGAAGATAGAGCGTATCGTCTATCAGCATATCGTCAAAAAAATCCGGCGTGACCTGGTTCAGTTCGTCGCCCGGACGGTGCAGCATAACGGCGTTAAGCTTGCCTATTTCGGAAAATTGGTTTACAAATCTGTCCATGCGCCACCTCTAAAAATGCATAAAGTGTTTGTATATACATAATGTATATACAATGCTATTATACAACATGAGCGGAGTATTGTCCATAGCGCAAAGGGGTGCAAATGAGTAAAAAGCGGCTGTTTTTGCCCTAAAACGGCATTGGATATAATATATTTGTCAAAGAAATGGCGAAATGCTTCCGCGGCCTTGTTTTGCGCACAAAATAAGAGTATAATTACTAATATAAGTCGGGGTTAGCCCGGCATAAGGAATATAACTATGTGTTAAGGAGAAAAGATATGGTTTACGACAGGATCTATAACTTCTCTGCCGGCCCCTCTATGCTTCCGGTAGAGGTGCTTGAAAGCGCAAGGGACAACATGCTCAACTACGAAGGCAGCGGCATGAGCGTAATGGAAATGAGTCACCGCTCCAAGGCTTACGACGACATAATCGTTAAGGCCGAATCCCAGATGCGCAAGGTAATGAACATCCCCGATAACTACAAGGTAATATTCATGCAGGGCGGCGCGACGCTTCAGTTTGCGATGGTTCCGCTCAACCTGATGAACAAAAACCACAAGGCCGACTATATTGTTACCGGCAATTTCTCCGGCAAGGCCGCCAAGGAAGCCGAAAAGTACGGCAAGGTAAACATCGCATGGACCGGTAAGGACATTGGCTTCTCCCGCATTCCCCGCCAGGAAGAGCTGAAGCTCGATCCCGAGGCGGACTATGTGCATATCTGCTTCAACAACACCATATACGGCTCCTGCTGGGATTATATTCCCGATACCGGAAACGTGCCACTGGTCGCCGATATGTCAAGCTGCATAATGAGCGAACCCATAGACGTATCCAAGTTCGCCCTTATATATGCCGGCGCGCAGAAGAACGTTGCCCCCGCGGGCCTGACCATAGTTATAGTGCGCGAGGACATGCTGGGCAACGTGAACCCCATCACCCCCACCATGTGCGACTATACCATAAATGCAGAGGCCAAGAGCATGCACAACACCCCGCCCTGCTGGTGCATTTACATATGCAAGCTGGTAATGGATTGGCTGCTTGAAAACGGCGGGCTTGAGGCGCGCAAGGCCATAAACGAAAAGAAGGCCGCGCTGCTTTACGATTGCCTTGACCATTCCGATTTCTATACCACCACCATAGAGCCGGGCAGCCGTTCCAAGATGAACGTCCGCTTCAATACCCCCAATGCGGATCTAGACGCGAAGTTTGTTAAGGAAAGCGTTGCGGCCGGCATGTCCAACCTTAAGGCGCACCGCTCCACCGGCGGCCTGAGGGCGAGCATATATAACTGCATGCCCATCGAAGGCGTTGAATACCTTGTGGAATTCATGAAGAAGTTTGAAGCCGAGAACAAGTAATAAGGAGAAACGAAAATGAGGATACTTGCATCCGACGGAATGGATAAGAGCGCGATAGCGGCGCTGAAGGAAATGGGCCACGAGGTAGTGGAGCAGTTTTACGAACCCGAAGAGTTGGCCGAACAGGTAAAACAGTACGACATTCTGGTTGTGCGCAGCGCGACCAAGGTACGCAAGCCCATAATTGACGCGGCCAAGGAAACCGGCAAGCTGAAGCTGATAATCCGCGGCGGCGTGGGCGTGGACAACATAGACGTGGCTTACGCGGAAGAAAACGGCATACATGTGCGCAACACCCCGCGCGCTTCCAGCAACACCGTTGCGGAGCTTGCCCTTGCGCATATGCTTTCCGTTGCCCGCTTCATATCCATCGCCGGCCACACCATGCGCGAGGATAAGTGGGAAAAGAAAGCCTACAAGGGAATTGAGCTTGCGGGCAGGACACTGGGCGTTATAGGCTACGGCCGCATTGGCCAGTCCCTTGGCGCGAAGGCGCAGGCGCTGGGCATGAAGGTGCTGGCGTATGATATATTCAAGGCGGAGGGCCTTGAAAACGAGAACATGAAGTACGTTGAAATGGATGAGCTGCTCGCCAATGCGGACTTCATATCCGTACACACCCCCAGCATAGACGGCAAGCCCCTGATAAACGCCGATACCATCGCCAAGATGAAGGACGGCGCAATAGTTGTAAACACCAGCCGCGGCAACAACGTGGATGAGGACGCATTGCTTGCGGCGCTTGAAAGCGGCAAGCTGCGCGGCGCGGGCCTCGACGTGTTCGCCGAAGAGCCCGCCAAGAACCATGCGCTTTACAGCCATCCCCATGTGAGCTGCACGCCGCACATCGGCGCACAGACCGCAGAGGCGCAGAAGCGCGTAGGCGCGGAGATTGTTGACATAATCAAGAACTTCGCGTAAAGCAAAATACGGTACAATACAAAAGCCGCGGGGGATAACCCCTGCGGCTCTTTTACTGCACATCAGCTTAGATTTGCGGAACGAAAAACGATTTTACGGAGCGGAACGTGATATAGTCCGCCTTGGCTATGTATTGCTCAAAGGCCTGCTGCGCCGCCGCGTCAAGCTGCACTATTTCAACTATCACCGTATCGCTCTGCGGGTCGTAATATGCGGCGCGGAGGCGGATAAGGTCTTGCTGCTCCTTTGGTAGGTTCATGTATTTTGTGTGCATATTATGCGTTATGCTGCGCATATACTCGCCGTTTGCATAGGAAGGCATTTTGGATGGCAAAATGTCTATATATGCCATGTCAACCTTGCCCGTGGCCTTCAATTCGGCTGAGATTTTGCTTATGTTTGCCGAGGACGATACGCGCACGCCGAGTTTGTCGGTTCCTATATACAAGCCCATGTAAACGTTTTTATAATTGGTGGTAAAGAAATCCTGCACATCTCTTACGTACTGCACTGCCACGTCATGCGCTTTATCCTGCTTAAAATACTTTTTGTAAACAAAGGCGGTAGTGGTGTCAAATTTTATTTCCAACCATTTATCGTGTACCGCAACGACGGTCACATTATCGCCTTTGTTCAGTTTCCAAAGCTTTGTTGATGCTGTGCTTGCCTCGCTGCGTACGTTTACGGCGCTTTTAGCCGTAAGCACGGTGCCTGCGGTGATGGGCTTTTCGCGCGTGAGATACTTTACGAAAACATAGCATTCGGCATCGCCGCTTTTTACCTTTGCCCATTTGCCGGAGCGCTTAAGATATTCAACCTGCTCGCCTGTTTGCAGTTCGCGTATAACGTCGTATTGCGTGCCGGGGCCGGTGCGCATGTTCACGTGTTCCGTGGCATAGCGGTAATCATTGCCCGCGGCAAGCACGCCAAGCGGCAGCGCAGCAAGCGCGAATAACAGTACAAGTATCAACGAAATTTGCCTTTTCATATGGTTACCCCCTTACAATAATATTCTTTTTTCACCTGAAACAACATTAGTTTTGCAGCCCGGCGAATGCCGAACGCAATGCGACTATCTTATGATTTTATTCTAACAGAATAAGAGGGGGCGTCAACCGAGCGGCGGCGTTGTTAACAAAAAAGCCAAAAAGCGGCGCAAATGCACCGCTTTTTAGAGTATACCGGGGTTTATTTCTCCATTTTGTTCATCATAAGCGCGGGTATTGCCGCAAGCGAGGCAACTATGGCCGCGGCAAGAAAAACGGAATACGGCGGCACAAAGTCCGCCCCGTTGAGCCCCATTGCGTCAAGCCCTATCAAAAGCGATATTATGGGGCCGATTATCATGGGTATAAGCACCATGAAGCACATGCGCACGCCCTGATAGCGCCCTTCGCACCCATGGGGGATATGGTCCTGGAATGTGGAAGTAAAGCTGCCGGTGAGCGAAAGTATGCCGCCCATCATAAGCGTGCCGCCAAAGTATATCACGGCGGTTTTCAGCGCGCCCTGCATATATTGCAGCAGATAGAAGGACACGATGCCCGCAACGGTTATTATGATAAGCGGAATGCGAAAACGCGCGCGGTCGAAGCGATCACTAAGCGCGCCGAAAAGCCCCGTGAACGCGGCGGACAGCACGATTATAACAGCCATAGGCACAACGAAGCCGTCGCCCAATTCAAGAGTTATGCTCAGGAAATTGATAAGGTATGAAAAGAAAGTCTGCTGCGCTATGCCGATAAGGCACGCCGCCGCAAGGCAGATATACAGCGCGGGATTGGCGCGCATATTCTCCGGCTTGAAGCCGTAAAAGAAGCCGCCCGAAGCCATATCCGCGCGCCCAAGCGTTGAGGCATCCTTCAGCATGAAAAGGGCTATAATGCCCGCGACTATCGGAATTATGCCAAGCGTTATGAAGAATGCGGCATTGGATTCGGCATGGGCATCATACATGGAGCCAAGGCCGATGAAAACTATTACCACGGCGAACACGGGCAGCACGGAAAGCACCGAATTTACCCGCCCGCGGTTGCCGCTGTTTGTATTGTCCGCGACCCAGGCGTTGAACGCGGCGTCGTTTGAGGTTGACCCGGCAACGGTCATTATGCAATCGAAAACGATGAGCAGCGTCGCCGTGAGCGCAACGCCTCCCGTCTCAACGCGCATTGGCAAAAGGGCGAAAAGCATTATTGTAACGCCCCACGCCATATAGCCGAAGGCTATATACGGCTTGCGTCTGCCGCTGCGGTCGCAAAGGCCACCGGCTATAACCGTGGTTGCCGTGGCGGTAAGGGCAGAAAGTATGACCATCAGCGTTGTTACAAGATAGGCCATGTCCGCCCGGCCGGAATTGGCGAATATATCCTGCGCAAGGGTGGCGAAATACATGTTTTCAACTATCCATGCCACCTGCCCCACAAGGCCGAAAAATATTGCCGCGAACCATATCCGCGCGCCCACGCCGCTTTTGCTTTTCATAAGGGTCTCCTTTATTCTTTGGTGCAGTTCTGCTGCCAGCGCCAGCCGTCGCGGCACATATCCTGCAATGTTTTTTCCGCGCGCCAGTTCAGCATGCGCGCCGCCTTTTCGGTTCCGGCGTAGCAGGTGGCTATGTCTCCGGCGCGGCGCTCGGCCATGCGGTAGGGTATCTTTATGCCGTTGGCCTGCTCAAACGCACGAACAAGCTCCAGCACGCTTGTGCCTTTGCCCGTGCCAAGGTTGAATATTTCCGTGCCCTTGTGATCAGCCGCGTATTTAAGCGCAGCCACATGCCCGCGCGCAAGGTCCACAATGTGTATATAATCGCGCACGCCAGTGCCGTCCGGCGTGGGATAATCGTTGCCGAACACGCTAAGCTCCTTGCGTATGCCCGCGGCGGTTTGGGTGATATAGGGCATAAGGTTATTTGGTATGCCGTTGGGCTTTTCGCCTATAAGGCCGCTTTCGTGCGCGCCTATGGGGTTGAAATATCTGAGCAGCACAACGCTCAGGCTCTTATCCGCAAAGGCGGCGTCCTTCAATATTTCCTCTATAAAATACTTGGTTTTGCCGTATGGATTGGTGCAGTCGCCCGCGCTCATGTCCTCGGTAAAGGGTGCCGTGTGGCTGCCGCCGTATACCGTGGCGGAGGAACTGAAAACAATGTTTTCACACCCGTGCGCCTTCATTTGCTCAAGTATGGTAAGGGTGGTGTCAAGATTGTTGCGATAATACTTGACAGGTTCGCTTACCGATTCGCCAACGGCCTTGAACCCGGCGCAGTGTATGACCGCATCGATGGCGTTTCCTTCAAAAATGCGGCTGACCGAAGGAGCATCGGCCACGTTGATCTCATAGCACGGTATGCGCTTAGAGGTTATTGCATAAAGCCTATCGATAACATCGGGCGAGCTGTTGCTGAAATCGTCCGCAATTATGGGGTCAAGCCCCGCGTTTATCAATTCAACCGCAATGTGCGAACCAATGAAGCCCGCGCCCCCGGTAAGCAAAACAGACATAATAATCCCCCTTGACTGCTTATTTGTACAGATATTATATCAAAACATGCGCGCAGGCACAACGTGCGGTTTGACTTAGCGCAAACGGGCTGATATAATGTAGAATAATCGCATAATAGGCGCATTGGCGCAGTCACAGGGAGGGGAAACTTGTGTCGAGATCGCGTTACAGGGGTCTTGTCGTGCTGCTGATGGATGTGTGCTTGATTTTTTTCTTCAATTTTGCCATGTTCTTCAGCTATCTGATGGATGGAAACATCCAGCTTTACAATTTGGTAATGCATATCGGCTTGCTTACGGTATGCGTGCTTGTCTTTCAACTTTGGTTCAAAACGTATGATACGCTGTGGCGCTATGCCGAAAGCCAGGAATATCTAACGCTGCTCAAGGGTATGGGCTGCGGCTTTTTGCTGTACTCTGCGGTAAATATAATACTCGGCACCAGCTTCATTTGGATAAGCGAGGCGCTCAAGGGCACGGCGCTTGCGCTTATAGCCATGCTTGCCATAAGATTTTTATATCGCAAATACAGGCGCAGGGTGACAAGCATAGGCGCGGGCGCGCAGCGCTACACCGCCATAATAGGCGCGGGCAGCGCGGGCGTGGCGCTGCTTGGAGAGTTGAACGACAATGTGTACGGCACATATAAGCCGTATTGCCTTATTGACGATTCACGCGAAAAGCAGCGCAAGCACATACACGGCGTTAGCGTTATAGGGCCGATTGACAACACGGTTGAGCTGCTTGCAAACACGCCAGTTACGGACATAATACTGGCCATAAACAACACTACGACTGAAAGAAAACGCGAAATACTGGACATATGCGCAAACACGCGCTGCCGCGTGCATATACTGGGCGACCACGTTACGCAGGTGAAGGGCGATGCTTCCGGCAAAAAGAGCCTTTCTTCCGGCATGAGGGAAGTGCAGATAGAGGATTTGCTGGGCCGCGAACCGATAAGGCTTGACAATCAGCGCGTGAATGAATTCGTGCGCGGCAAGGTGGTGCTGGTAACGGGCGGAGGCGGGTCGATTGGCTCCGAGCTTTGCCGCCAGATAGCGGCGCAGGGGCCGAAAAGGCTGATAATATTGGACATTGCGGAGAACACGACGTATGAACTGCAAAACGATCTTGTGCATCTTTACGGGCGGGATTTTCCGCTGAGCGTTGAAATAGCATCCGTGCGTGACAAGGCGCGCATGGAGCAGATATTTGCAAAATACCGTCCGCAGCTTGTGCTGCACGCGGCGGCGCATAAGCACGTTCCGCTTATGGAGGACTGCCCGGGCGAAGCCATAAAGAATAACGTTTTCGGCACATATAACGCCGCCTGCACCGCGCGTGAGTTCGGCGCGGAAAAGTTCGTGCTGATATCAACGGACAAGGCCGTGAACCCGACAAACGTTATGGGGGCAACAAAGTGCCTGTGCGAACAGGTGCTGCAATCCTTAAACGGTGGAGAGACGGAGTTCGCCGCGGTGCGCTTCGGCAACGTGCTTGGCTCAAACGGCTCCGTAATACCGCTTTTTAAGAATCAGATAGCCTACGGCGGGCCGGTAACGATAACGGACAGGCGCATAATACGCTATTTCATGACGATACCGGAGGCGGCGCAGCTGGTGCTTGAGGCCGGCTCCTTTGCGCACAAGGGCGAGGTTTTCGTGCTGGACATGGGCGAGCCGGTGAGGATAGCTGATTTGGCGGACAAGCTGATAAGACTTTCGGGCTACGTTCCTGGAAGGGACATAGAAATAAAAGAAGTGGGGCTCAGGCCGGGCGAGAAGCTTTATGAGGAGCTGCTGATGTCCAACGACAATCTGCATAAGACAGAAAACGAAAAGATATTCGTTGAGGAACGCCCTGCTGTGGACGAGGAAATGATGAAGCGCAGGCTGGATGAGCTGAAAGCGACGGTTGCACACGGCAATAACGAAGAAATACTTGCCGCGCTGCATAAGCTGGTGCCCACGTACAAAAGGCCCGAGGAGGTAAACAAAAACGCCGAGCAGGTCAGCGTGCAATGCGCCAAGGCCAAGTGCTGCTCGGTAGGAGTTGCAATATGATAGACATACACAGCCATATACTCTTTGGCGTGGACGATGGCGCGGGCAACGCGGAGGATAGCCTGATAATGGCGGAAACGGCAGCGGAAAACGGCGTTAAGCAGATGATAATGACGCCGCATTGCTGCGAGGCGGACGGCTTTGCCAATTTCAACACGGCGGAACTTACGGCAAGGTTTGATTCCATGCGCGCCATGATGAAGGAAAACGAAATACCGCTCAAGCTATACAACGGCATGGAGGTATTTTCAACGCCAAGGCTGGGCGAGCAGATAGACGAGGGGAAGCTTATAACGCTTGCGGGGTCAAAATACCTGCTGATAGAGTTCGCGTTCGGCGAGACGGACGAATTTATGGAACGGAGCCTGCAAACGGTGTTTGAGCGCGGACTGATACCGGTCATTGCCCATCCGGAACGGTATTATTTCATTCAGGATGAGCCGGCGTTCCTTGAACACTGCGCGCTGTACGGCGCGGTGGTGCAGCTGAACAAGGGCAGCCTTACGGGCATGTTTGGCAGGCACGCGAAAAAGACGGCGCGCTGGTGCCTGGAGCACGGGTGCGTACACGTAATTGCAAGCGACGCGCACGGCCCGTATCGCCGCACGACCAAGCTGAACGACGGTTACGACGTGGTTGCGGAATACTACGGGCAGGACGCGGCGGAGCTGCTGTTTTCGGAAAATCCGGCGGCCATAATAAACAACGGCGAAGTATATGCGCTGGCAAGCGAATTTTGACCCAATGCGGAGGGATAATAACGCACGATGAAACGGCTTCATATCACAATGCTTATTCTGTTCATAGTTTCGGCGCTTCTGCTGGGGGGAGCTATACTTTATAAGCATTACACTACAGATACTACAATGCCGGAAATACGGGTGGCTGAAGAACCGCTCAGCATTTCCATTGCGGACGGCACGGATGCGCTTATGAGCGGCGTTACGGCATACGACGCAAAGGACGTCGACATAACGGACAAATTGATACTGCAAAAAATTGAAATGGGCGAAGGCGGCGAGGTGAATGCGACCTATGCCGTGTCCGATAACGACAGCCATGTTGTTACCCGCACGCGCACAATAATATATACCGATTATGTTCCGCCGCGCTTTTCGCTGAGCAAGGAATTGCGCTATGCCCCGACGGGCAGCATACAGGTGCGAGACAGGCTTACAGCGTACGATGTGATAGACGGCAATATAAATGACCGCATAAGGATAAACACAAATAACCTTTCGCCTTATTACGCAGGGCTTTATCCCGTTACGTTTGAGGTGACGAATAGTCTTGGCGATCATGTTTCGCTTACGCTGGAGGTTGAAATAAGAACCATTGCCGATAATGAGCCTGTTATAACGCTTGACACATATCTTGTGTATATGACGGCGGAGGAAGCGAAGTCATTTAAGCCGATGAAATATGTTAAGGAAGTTATAGGCGCGGAAAAGAGCGCCGTATATGCCGATAAATCACGCCTTAAAGAGGGCGTGAACCGCATCACTTATTCCTGCCGCAACGAAATAGGCGTGCGCGGCAGCGTGGTGCTGTATATTGTGGTTGAATAGCGGGAGGGCAACAATGGAAGAACATGCATCAAATCGCTGGACGGATTACAGCCTTGTCTGCATCATCCGCCGCATAGTTAAGGAAATACCCACCGTTATCGCCGCGGGACTTATCGCGGCAATGCTTACGGTGGCCTATCTTCAGGTATTTTATAAGCCGCAATATACCGCCAGCACAACCGTTGCCGTGGGCATGAAGAACGCGAGCTATACCTCCGTTTTTTCAAACCTTTCAAGCACGTCCGAAATGGCGGGCACTTTCACAAAGCTTTTTGACAGCACAATGTTTTCAACCATATCAAAGGAAAAGCTGGGCGTTGAAAAGCTGAACGGCGAACTTGAGGCGTTCGTAGTGCCGCAGACTAATCTTATGACGATGCGCGTAACTGCGGATAACCCGACGGATGCGTTCAAAACGCTCAGATTCCTGCTGGACAATTATTCGGCTGTATCCGATTATGTGTTTCAGAACGTTGTGCTGAGGGAGCTTGATCCGCCGTCCGTGCCAAAGTCCCCGTCTAACCCGCTGCAGCTTCGCGCGGCGATAGAGCGCGCGTTCATAATAGGCGCGGCGGCAATGGCATTGGCGCTTATAGCATCAATACTTCTTGCGGACAGGGTGCAGACCACCTCCGCCGCAAGGCATAAAATAGACGCAAAGCTTTATTGCACCATTCACCACGAAACAAAGAACAAAACGCTGCGCACAAAGCTGAAAAAGACCACGAAGGGCCTGCTTATAACCAACACCACCGCAAGCTTTAACTTCAGCGAGGAGGTGGCGAAGCTTGCCTCCCGCGTGTCCCATGCCGTAAGGCGGGACAAGAAAAACGTTATACTCGTCACAAGCGTTGCGGAAAACGAGGGCAAGTCCACCGTTGCCGCAAACCTTGCCATATCGTTGGCGCAGAAGGGCGGCACGGTGCTGCTGATAGATGCGGACATGCACAAGCCTTCGCAATATAAGCTGCTGGGCGCGGAAGTGAAAACCGAACTTGCGGACATGATACGCGGCAAATGCGGCCTTGAAACGGAATACATAGAAAAATACGGCGTGAACGCGATGTTCTCATCCGCGGCGCAGAACGACGCGGCGGAGCTTATATCCTCCGGCGCCATGCGAAGCATGATGAAGGAACTGAGTGCGGCAACGGATTATACAATAATCGATTCGCCGCCAATGGCAATGTTTTCCGATGCCGAAATGCTGGCGGACATAGCGGATCTTTCGCTGCTTGTCGTGCGGCAGGACTGCGTGAGCGCGGGCAGGATAAACGACGCCGTGGATATGCTTAACCAAAGCAAGGCGCACTTGCTGGGCTGCGTATTCAACGACGTGCGCGTAACGCCCATAATAGGCAGCCGCGCGGGTTACGGCTACGGCTACGGATACGGATACGGCTATGGCTACGGTTACGGCCGCGGCTACGGCGGATATGGCTACGGCGAGAGGAACGCGAAGGGCGGCAGGAGCAGCCGCCGGCATACGGAGGAAGCCAATGGAAGAAAAGAAAATTGACCGCCGGGATGAAGGCGCAATAGATATATCGCGGCTTTTGCAGGAGTTCCTTCCGGTACTGAAAAAGTTGTTTTGGATACCGCTTGCGCTTGCTGCGATAGTAGGCGCGCTATGGTTCGCCAAAGGGTATTTCAGCTATACGCCCATGTACGCATGCGAAGTTACGTTCACCATTCAGGTATCCGCATCCGGCAACACGGAGCAGAGCAGCGGATACAGCTATTATAATAAGGCCACGGCGGAGCAGCTGGGCAAAACGTTCCCATACCTTATCCAGTCCGACCTTATGTATTCAAAGCTTAAAAAAGAGCTTGGTGTGAGCGTTATAAACGGCTCTATAACGGCCGAGACTATGGACAACACAAACCTTTTCACCATGCGTGTTACAAGCAGCAGCCCGCGCGATGCGAAGGCGATACTTGAGGCGGTGATAAAGGTTTATCCGGAGGTTGCGGATTACGTTATAGGCAGCACCACAATGAATCTTTTGACGGATCCTGTGGAACCGACCGTGCCGTATAACAGCTTCAGCCCCGTAAAAACGTTCATAAAGGGCGCGATAGTGGGGCTGATAATAGGCTTTGTTTTCCTTATGCTCTGTGCGGCGATAAGAAACACCGTGCGCGAGCCGGACGATATACGCATAAAGCTGAACCAAACCTGCCTTGCCACGCTGCCCAAGGTAACGTTCAAAAAGCGCAAGCAGCATAACGTGAATACGCTTTCAATATTGAATAAGCGCGTATCCGGTTCCTTCCAGGAAAGCATACGCAGCCTGAGAATAAAGCTTTTACGGCGGCTTGAAAGCGGCAAATGCCACGCAATACTGGTAACCAGCACAATGCCGGGAGAGGGCAAAACCACCGTTTCAACAAACCTTGCGCTGGCACTGAGCAAAAACGGCGCGCGGGTAATCTTGGTTGATATGGACCTGCGCAGGCCCAGCGTTAAAAAAGCGCTTGGCATAACCACGCCGTCCAACGGACTGGTAGAGCTGAGAGAGCGCAAGGTGAAAAGCGTTGGCGAATGCCTGAGCGAAATTGAGGGCAGCACGCTGAAGCTGCTTGCGGGTGACGTGCCACGCAAGAGCACCCGCCCCATAAGCGCACGCTGGCTGAAAAGCCTTATAGATACGCTCAGAAGTCAGGCGGACTTTATAATTGTAGATACGCCGCCGTGCGGATTGCTTGCGGACAGCGCGAATATTGCAAGCGCGGTGGACAGCGCGCTGTATGTTATAGGCGCGGGCGGGGTAGAGATATCGCAGATACTTGACAGCTTGCAGTTCCTTTCCGAAAGCGGAACAAGCGTTATAGGCTGCGTGCTCAACGGAGTTGAAACGCACCTTAGCGGCGCGGGTTACGGCTACGGCTACGGATACGGCTATGGCGGATACAGCTACGGCTATGGTTACCGCCACCGCGAGGATAGTGATAGCGCCGCAAATGCGCATGGGCGCGAAGCCGCGCACGATGCGGACGAAGCAGAAAGCGAAGAACGCGAGTAAGCAAAGAACAAAGCATGGGAGGGAAACACGGGGTGGAGCCTGTTACACGGACCGTTGATACGGACAGCTATATGCGCGTGCTGAGCGGCCTTGTTGCAAAGGGCGAAACCGTGTGCCTTACAATAACGGGCGGCAGCATGACGCCGTTCCTTGTGCACGGGCGGGACAGCATACGCTTCGCTAAGCCAAACGGCCCGCTCAGGCGCGGGGACATGGCGTTTTATCGCCGAAGAAACGGCCAATACGTTATGCACAGAATAGTGCGCGTGGACAGGCAGGGCAATTATTATGCCGCGGGAGACGCGCAGACGGAGATAGAAGGCCCGCTTGCGCCGGACATGGTGTTTGCCGTTGTGACGGACGTTTGCCGCAAGGGCAAATGGATAAAGAAAGGGAACCCTTGGTGGGACTTTTTTGCCGGGCCGTGGGTGGCGCTTATAAAGCTGAGGCCGCTTATGCTCAAGCTGAGCTTTATTGTGCCCAAGGGATTGAGATAGACCGGAACGAAAGGCGGCGGAGCGATGGAGCAGAACAAGCCCAAACGGAAGGTGCTTGGGTCCGAGGCGCTGGGCGAATTGCTTGGCCGCATGAAGGACGGCACGTTTAAGGACATTATAAACGACTGGAAATGGATAGCGGCATACACGCGGCGCTACCGCGCGGCGGTGATAATATATACGCTGCTTGGGATACTCAGCGCATCGTTCGCGCTCGTTTCCGCAGTTGCAAGCAAATATACCATTGATATAATCACCGGGCACGACAGGGCGCGGCTGTGGTTCGTTATAGCGGTAATGATAGCAAGCTCGGTCGTGAGCGTTGCGCTAAAAAGCACGGTTTCAAGAATATCCGCCAAGGTTTCGATAAAGGTGAATAACGATATTCAGGCCGAGGTATTCGATAAAGTCATACGCGCGGACTGGAACACGCTCAACGGCTACCAGGGAGGGGATCTTCTTAACCGGCTGAACAGCGATGCTTATACCGTTGCCGGCAACGCAATAAGCTGGCTGCCGGATTTGATAATAGCAAGCTACACGTTCATAATAACGCTGCTGTCAATAATGTATTATGATGCGGTGATGGCGCTGCTTGCGCTTTCAAGCGCGCCGTTTTTGATATTCAGCGCAAGGCGGCTGATAGGGCGCATGCGCAGCTTCGGCCAAAAGGTGCGGGAGCTGAACAGCGGCATGATGGCGTTTGAAACGGAAACGTTCAATAACCTTGATTCAATAAAAAGCTTCGGCATAACCGATAAGCAGAGCGAGCGGCTGCGCCAAATGCAGGGCGAATATAAAAAAGTGAGCCTTGATTATAATCTGTTCAGCATCAAAACAGAGGCCGTGCTTTCGCTGATAGGCTCCGCCGTGCAGATGGCAGCGTTCTGCTATTGCCTGTATCTGCTATGGAACGGGAAGATACTTTACGGCACGATGACGCTTTTCCTTTCGCAAGGGGCAAAGCTTTCGTCCGCATTTAACTCGCTTGTAAAAACCGTGCCCGTGTTCCTTAATGCGTCCGTTTCGGCAACAAGAATACGGGAGCTTATGGCAATGCCGCCGGAGGAATGCGGTGCGGGGGAGGATACGCTCAACGCCGCGCGCGGGCTTACGGTGCGGCTGGAGGACGTTTCGTTTGCATATAAGGCGGGCGAAACCGTGCTTGACAAGGTGAATTTCACGGCTGCCCCGGGCGAGATAGTGGCCGTGATAGGCCCATCCGGCGGCGGGAAAACCACGATGGTGCGCATGATACTTTCGCTTATACGGCCGCAGAAGGGGCGGGCGGAGCTTGGCGACGGTTACGGTCAAGCACAGGAAATGAACGCCGCGCTGAGGGGCTTTTTCTCATACGTTCCGCAGGGAAATACGCTTGTTTCAGGTACCATTGCGGATAATCTGCGCATGGTGAAGCCGCAGGCTTCGGATGAAGAAATTGAAGCGGCGTTGAAAACGGCGTGCGCATGGGAATTTGTGAACAGGATGGAGAACGGCGCCGATTCATCCGTTGGCGAACACGGGCACGGGCTTTCCGAAGGGCAGGCGCAGCGCATAGCCATAGCCCGCGCGGTGCTCAGAGATGCGCCCATAATGCTGCTTGACGAGGCCACATCCGCGCTGGACGTTGCAACGGAGCGGCAGGTGCTGCGCTCCATAATGCTTGCGCACCCGAACAAAACCTGCATAGTTACGACCCACCGGCCGAGCGTGCTTGGTATGTGCAGCAGGGTATATAGGGTGCATGGAGGTACGGTTGAGGAAATAGACGCGCGGACAGCCGAAAAGCTGACGATGGATTATTAGATTTTCGGCCCGATTTTAGCAAAAAACAGCTTGTTTTTTCGCTCTGCATGAGCTATACTATATCTATCCGCAAGGAAACCTTTATCAGGAGGGGATTGTTATGAAAAAGTTCTTTGCAGTAGTGTTGGCGCTTGCATTGGTGTTCAGCCTTGCTTCCGTTGCGTTCGCTGATACCGAAGTTATCAGCCCCGAGCATGGCAATACCGATGTTTCCAGCGATCCTACCTCTCCGCAGACCGGATATGATTTCGGTATCGAGAGCATAGTGCTGCTGGCCGTGCTTTGCGGCGGCGTGGCGCTGTATGTAGGCAGGAAGGCCAACGCCTGAGCTGAATTTGCATCACAATCAAAACAGAGCCTCATAAATGCGTAGTTTATGGGGCATTTTTTTACCGTTTGAACGAGGGGGAGCCAAATGAAAAAATCGGTTAAGATAATACTTGGCATTATATCCGCCGCAATGGCAGTCGTTTGCGTGCTGTGCATACTTTATATTGTGCAGTATGTGCGCGGGAATAGCCTTAACGACAAGCTGGCTAACGACATTGCATCGGACATGACGGTTGCCGTGCCGAAGGCGGACACAGCGGGACCGGAAGAAACTGCTGCGCCGGACGCTGAACCGCAGCCGGACGCAGCGGATGCGGAGCCGAAGAAAAAATTCCGCAGCATAAACTTTGGCGCGCTTACGGAACTGAATCAGGACATTTACGCATGGATAGATATGCCGGGCAGCATAATCAATTATGCCGTGGTGCAGAGCGAGGATAAGGACGAGTTCTATTCAGATCATGCCGTTGACGGCAGCTATTATTCCGGCGGCAGCATATTTTCGCAGCGCTATAACAAGCGGGACTTTTCGGATCCCGTCACCGTGCTTTACGGGCATAACAGGAAAAACGGCACCATGTTCGCCACGCTTAACGACTTTGCAGACCCCGCGTATTTTGAAGAACACAGAACTGTGTATATCTATATGAGCGACGCTATATATGAATACACCGTTTTTGCGGCCTATCCGCACAGCAGCGAGCATCTGCTCCTTTGCCATGATTTTACGGATGAGGATGAGTTCAACCGCTATTTTGACAAGCTGGCAGACGGCGTGAATACGAATTACGACCGCGAAATGTTCCCCGCGTTTGGCGATAAGGTGCTTACGCTTTCAACATGCTATAAGCAGAACCGCATGCAGCGCTATCTTGTGCAGGCCAAGCTGACCGCGCAGTATTCGCTGCTTGACGCGCAGGCGGAGTAATATACATGGAAAATACGAACGCAAAAAAACGCAAACGGCTGAGCCCGATATTACTGATATTCATAATACTGGCGGCGCTTACGGCGGCGCTGGTGTGCGCGGCGCTTATAATATGGATGAGCGGGCGCGCATCGCTCAGCGGCAAGGAAGCCAAGGCACCTATGCTTGTTGAGGTTCCCGCATCGGCAGAACCGGATGAGAACGGCGGCATTGCCGAGCCCACGCCCGCGCCTACGCCGAGCGTGCCGATAGATTACGATATCACCAGCGGCGGGCGGTATTATAAATACAAAGATGAGCTTATAAATTTGCTGTTCATAGGCGTGGACTCCAACAAAAAGCCAAAAGAGCCGCTGAAATACGGCAACGATAACCAGGCGGACGTTATAATACTGGCCTCGCTTGACACGGTGAACGACAAAATGTCGCTCATAGCCGTCAACCGCGATACCATGTGTGACATGGCAATACTGGATAAGGACGGCAACACGGCGGGCGTAGGCCGCGCGCAGATAGCCCTTTCGTATTCATATGGGGATGGGCTGAATGTAAGCTGCGAACTTTGCAGGGAGGCCGTTTCCGCGCTGTTCTACGGATTGCAGATAGACGGCTATGCCGCGTTCTATATGGGCGGCGTGGCAGATTTGAACGATGCGCTGGGCGGTATAACGGTTACGATAAAGGGGGATTATCCGTTCAGCAACATGCCCGGGTGCAAAAATATGAAGGAAGGCGCGGAGGTTACGCTTACCGGCAAGCAGGCCGCGGCATATATCCGCAGCCGCCAGCTTACCGAAACCGGCAATGCGGAGCGCATGGCGCGCCAGAAGCAATATCTGCTTGCAATGATACAGACCGCGCGGCAGAAGGTGGCGGAAAATCCGGCGTGCGTGCTGAACATATATTCTTCGCTGAGCAAGTATATACTGAGCGACCTTGACGTGAGCGAGCTTACATATCTCGCTACCGAGGCGGCGGGCATGTCCTTTTCCGGTGACATATACAAGCTTGAAGGTGAATCCATAGTGAGCGACGAGGATCACGTTGAGCTGACGCTTGATAAGCAATCCGTATTTGATACAATGATAGAGGTCTTCTATCAGGACGTTACACCGCAGGAGTAAAAGCAAAAGCGGGAATTTAACACCCGCTTTTTTATTGATTTCACGGCTGTACACATTTATAATATAATTGATGGAGAATGCATTTGAACAAACCGGCGCAATAGTCGCCGCAATACGCCGCGCCCTGCCCACGGGCGAGCGAGAGCAGAAGGCAGCGCAGCTGCCCGCGCTTAACCTTGCCTTTATAGGGGACACGGTTTTTGATCTGTATGTGCGCACGCTGCTGGTAACGCAGGCGGACGCGAAGGTGCATGAGCTGCACCTGATGAGCGCAAAGCGCGTATGCGCCAAGGGGCAGGCGGAGGGCTTCCGCAAAATAGAGCCGCTGCTTGACGATGAGGAGATGGGCGTATACAAGCGCGGGCGCAATTCGCACCTTGGCACGGTGGCCAAGAACGCTACCATTTCCGATTACCGCACGGCCACGGGGCTGGAGACGCTGATAGGGTATTTATATCTTAACGGCCGGGATGAAAGGCTTACGGAGCTGATGAAGCTTATACTTGAATAAACAGCAAAACGGAGGATAAACCAATGCCGCAAAGAAATATGGAGGCGCTGCTGCTTTGCCATACGCCAGAACCCGAAACGGCAATAGCTTTGGCGGGCAGACTTTGTTACAGCGACAGCGACATTCTTTCGCTCAAGGACGCCGTGCAGGGCAACGTGCTGTTCCTCTTCGACGAACCCACCACGGGG
>ERZ857745.1906-NODE-1906-length-24259-cov-24.144976_pt1 | contig 24259 bp, 18 predicted proteins | sample MGYA00519699_ERZ857745 | MGnify/ENA primary metagenome ERZ857745 (study PRJEB31778, sample SAMEA3449357) | human gut metagenome | biome: human gut; feature: human-associated habitat; material: faeces | place: United Kingdom | collected 2010/2012 ...
CCATCGAGGAGAACCTGCGGCTGTTTGAGAAGATGAAGAACGGCGAGGTGGAGGAGGGCAAGATGACCCTCCGCGCCAAGATCGACCTGGCCAGCGGCAACTTCAACATGCGCGACCCCGTCATCTACCGCATCCGCTTCATCAACCACCACCGGCAGGGCACCAAGTGGTGCATCTTCCCTATGTACGACTTTGCCCATCCCATTCAGGACGCGCTGGAGGGCATCACCCACAGCCTGTGCTCCCTGGAGTATGAGGAGCACCGTCCCCTGTACGACTGGGTGGTGAACAACGTCTCCATCCCCTACCACAAGCCCCGGCAGATCGAGTTTGCCCGCCTGAACATCGACCACACCGTCATGTCCAAGCGGAAGCTCCGCAAGCTGGTGGAGGAGCACTATGTTTCCGGCTGGGACGATCCCCGGATGCCCACCCTGTGCGGCCTGCGCCGCCGGGGCTACACCGCCGCCTCCATCCGCAATTTCTGCGAGATGATCGGTGTGGGCAAGACCCCCAGCGTCATCGAGTACGGCACGCTGGAGCACTGCCTGCGGGAGGATCTGAACGCCACCGCCGAGCGCACTATGGCGGTGCTGCATCCGGTGAAGCTGACGGTCACCAACTATCCCGAGGGAAAGAGCGAGGTATTCACGGTGGAGAACAACCCCACCGACCCGGCGCAGGGCACCCACGACATTACCTTCTCCCGGCATCTGTGGATCGAGGCGGAGGACTTTATGGAGGTGCCGGTGCCCAAGTACAAGCGACTGACCCCCAACGGTCCGGAGTGCCGCCTGAAGGGCGCGTATCTGGCGCAGTGCACCGGCTGCGTGAAGGACGCGGACGGCAACGTCACCGAGGTGCTGTGCACCTATGATCCGGAGTCCAGCGGCGGTGATCCCGCCGACGGCCGCAAGGTCAAGGGTGCCACGCTCCACTGGGTGGACGCGGAGAACTGCATGGACGCGGAGGTCCGGCTGTACGACAACCTGTTTTCCGACGAGCAGCCCGACGGCCCGGACAAGGACTTTCTGGACTGCCTGAACCCGGAGAGCCTTACGGTGCTCACCGGCTGCAAGGTGGAGCCGGAGATGCGGAAGGTGGCGGAGGCGTTCGACAAGCAGGCCGACCGCACCGGCGTCAACGCGCCCACGTTCCAGTTCATGCGTGTGGGCTATTTCTGCCTGGACAACCGTGACAGCTCCGCGGCGCACATGGTGTTCAACCGCAGTGTGTCGCTGAAGGACAGCTTTAAGAAGTGAGAAAAAGCACCCCTCCGGGGGTGCTTTTTTCACGCCGACGGGACGAAAAAAGCAGCACCTCCCGGTGCTGCTTTTTCATGTGTGGTTCAGGCGCCGGACCTCGAAGTCTGTCTCGGCCAGGGTGCTGTCGACAGTGCCCACCTGAAGGGTCACGGTAAAGATGCCCGAAGCACTGTCGTAGCGCAGACTGACATCGCGGACCCGAAGACCCCGGGGATAGGCGGCGCTGCTGAGCAGCCTGGTGCTGCCCAGGGTGAGCTGGCCGTCGGCATTCACCTGAAAGGCGGCGCCCTCGCCCTCCACGCTGCCCAGGTCCTGAATGAAGATGTGGTCCAGACTGCCGTCCGCGCCGGGGGTCACGGTGCCGCAGAAGCGCAGCTTGTCGCTGATAACGCTGGTAAGGGTGGAGCACAGCTCCTGGGCCTCGGACAGCTGCATGGAGCTGTTGTAGGTGCGGCCGGCGAAGCGGACGCCCACGGTCAGCAGGGCGCTGACGAGCAGGACGATGAGAACGGCGCACAGCAGCTCCGTCAGGGTGAAGCCGCGGCGGTCACGAAGCTTGTTCATGGCGCGACCTCCTCGTAATAGAGGCAGCCGTTGTTCTCATAGACCTGCACGGTGGTGCGGCCGCTGCGGGTGCCGCCGCCGGAGGCGGTCAGGACGGCGGTGCCGTTCGACACCGCGCTGCTGTAGTGGAAGGAGATGTCGGCGGAACGGACCTTAGCGTTGATCTTGGCGGCGGAGACGGCGGCGGTGGTCAGAAACACGAAGGTCAGTACGATGATCAGGATGGAGACCAGCGTCTCTACCAGTGTTTCGCCGCGGGTGCTGTTCAGCTTTTTGATACGACCGCCTCCTTTTCGATGGTGGCGTTGTCCGGCGACCAGGAGATCGTTGTTGTGGTCGTGGTGACATCGCGGACCCAGAGACCGCCGCCGCTGACGGTGCTGACAGCGGGGTCGGCCTTGTTTTCGCGGAGCGTCAGCACCAGGCGGCAGTCACTGTCGCCGCCGTCGGCCAGGTGCAGGACGATGGTGATGTCGTAATTGGGCGCCATGGTAAAGACGGCGGAGACATCATCCAGCCCGTCCACGGATAGGGTGATGGTGTCGGTAAAGCTTTTGCCGCTGTCCCTGTCCACGGCGGCCTTGCCGGCCTTGAGCCATGCGGCCGTAAACCCGGTGGGCGAGGTCGTTTCGCGGCTCGTTTCGGTGGAGGTGTCATTGGTATAGGTGGTTTTCACCGTCTCCTGGACAAAGGAGGCGTTCAGGATATCATCACGCAGCAGACGGGCCGCGGAGCTGACCGTCAGATACGCCTGCCGGGCAGCCCGGTCATTCTCCAGACGGCGGGCCGAGGAGGTGGCGGCGGTGAGGATCACCGCGCTGACCATACTGGCCGCCAGCAGCAGAAGGAGGGCCATCATCAGCGTGGCGCCCTGTTGGTTTTTCAGTTTGTGCACGGGAGGGCCTCCTTTCTGCGGTGGGTCATGGAAGGGTGTCCGGTGACGGCTCGGGCGTGGGATCGGTGCCGGAGCTGCTGCTGTCCGGGGCGGATGGATCGTCGGAGGGCGTGTCCTCCGGGTCCTTGCTGCCGGAAGCGGGGATATCGGCGTCCGGGATGGTGGGGGCGCCGCCGCTGTCCGCCGTTTTACGCACGGCGGTGAAGGCCGTGTCGGCATACAGCGGCTGGGTGATGTCCGGGGTCCAGTTGTCGATGGTGTCCGGGAAGATGCCATTGTCCGTCAGCAGCTGGGACAGGGCTTCTGCCGCCGGTGCTGTGCCGTAGGGGACAGACAGGGTGAGCGCCTGCTCATCCACCCGGAGGGTGGCGGTCACCCGGGTGTCCTCCTCCGTCAGGGTGTAGGGAATGGACAGGGTGAAGGCGTGGTTTTCGGCGTCCGTCAATGTGACGGTGAGGGTGATCTGGCCTTGGCTGCGCCCCTTGACCGTCAGGGGACGGTAGGTGAAGGCGCTGGTGGTGTCCTTTGCCGGTGTGCCCACGGTGACGCGGAAGTCGTCGTTCTCGGCGCGGAACACGTCGGGATGGAGGACGGAGGTGTCCTCGTCGTTGGAGACGGGCATGGGCCGGAGGACGTACTCCGTGGCGTCGGCACCGCCTTTGACGGTGACGCCGGAGACGGAGAGACCGTCAAAGGTGGCGGCGCTGCCCCGGCTGTACAGGTACAGCTTGGCACCGGCGTAGGCGGGGCGGTCGGTGTACGGCGCGCCGGAGGGCACGTCGTCCGTGAAGGCCGTGCCGTCCCGATCCATGACGCCCTGCCAGTAGACTGAGGGTTCGCCGGAGGTGTTGGCGATGCCCAGCACGCCCTGCATACGGACGGGAAGCACAAGGGGCAGCTTGCTGGTGAAGCTCTCGCCGCCGGCGGTGTAGGTGGCGGTGACCAGGGTGCGGTCCTCGCCCTCACCGGTGGCGGTGAGGGTGACAGAGGCCGTACGGTCGGCCTTGGTAACGGGAACAGAGGCCGTGAGGACACTGCCGCCGTACTGGGGCGTGACTGTCCATTTGACATCCAGTGCGCTGCCGCGGCTGTCGCGGGCGGTGAGCCTTAAATTACAGGGGTCACCGACGAAGAAGTCATCGCCGGGCAGGCCGTCCACGGAGATGTCCAGCGTGGAGGTGACGCTCACCAGCAGTCGGGCGGTATAGTCACCCAACGTGGCGAAGACCTCGGTAGAGCCGACCGACAGGCCGGTGAGGGTCACAGTGTAGCTGTGCCGGACGTCCGCCGGGGGCGTCTGTGCCTGCGGTACGGAGACGTCCACGATGCCGTTGCGGGAGCAGGTGATGGTGGGTGTGGCGTCAGTGCCGATGTCCTGGGTGAAGTGCAGCGACAGCGTGGCGTTGGGGGTGGTGATACGGTCCAGCGAAAGGACGCCGCTGCTCCAGTACAGGCCGCGGGAGGGCCATTCGCCGTAGTGCAGGCAGGCGGTGCCCTGGGTCAATACGGTGGGGAAGGGGTAGTCCTGTCCGCGGAGGGCTGCCGCGCTGCCGGGGAAGCTGTATTTGCCGTGGGCCGACTGGCCGTTTTCCTCCGTGGTGACCCAGTGGAAGCTGCCGTCGTCGCTGCCGCCGTTCAGCAGCGCGGTGAAGCTCTTTCCGCCGATGTCTGCACGGCCGGACATCTGCTCGTAGCTCAGGGCCCTCAGACCGTTGATGTTGTAGGGGCTGCTGCCGGTGTTCCAGGTGTACTTGGACAGATAGCTCAGATTGCCACGGAGCATATCCATCCGCGCGGTATCGGTGCTCAGCAGGGTGGCCAGGGAGTAGTAGGTGTACTGTCCATTGGACTGGGTAGACTTGCCGTAGAAGGTGGGGAGGTTGTCGAAGGAGATCGCGGCGCTGCTGTCCAGGTAGTAGCAGTTGTTGATGGTCAGCTGTGCGGTGCCGCCGCTCACACCGGCACGGTCGGCGATGCTGCCGATGAGGGAGATGCCGGTGATGGTGCCCTCCATGGCAGGGAAGGTCATGTAGGTGTAGCAGTTGTTGTAGGTGGGTTGGCCGTCCTTGCTGCCGGAGAAGTTGGCGAAGGTGGCGGAGAAGCCGCTGCCGCCGATGCCGCCGATGTACACGTAGGTGTCCGGGCCGGCCTCCGCGCCGCCCTGGGTCATTTTGACGGATTTAGGCGTCGACTCATAGCGATCCACGAAGGAGGTGTTGGAGCCATCACCGGTGAGGATGCGCTCGTTCAGCAGATCGTTGGCGACGGTGATGCTGCCGCCGGTGTAGCAGTCCGACACATCATAGCGGACGCCGCCCACCAGGCCGCCCACGCGGACATAGTTGCCCCACTGGGCCTTGTTCATGGCGCCGGTGTTTGTTTCACTGGCGTAGCGGTGGGTACAGTTGATATTCAGCTTGACCACGGCGGAGCACCTGTTCAGATTGGCGCTGGATACGCCCACCAGCCCGCCGATGGCGGCTTCGCCCAAGAACTGCCGGTTTTTGCTGTTGTCGGTCACGGTGTAGCCGGCGATAGCGCAGTTGCTGATGGTGCTGACCTTCGTCTTGTCCTTCAGGTTTTCATCATAGTCGTAGGCGATGCCTACCAGACCGCCCAGGGCGTAGGAGGTGGCGTAATTCTCCGGCCCGGTGGCACCGGAGGCGGGGGTGGCGTCGGTCTTGCGCTGGATAACGGCGTCGTTGTCGCTGTAGAGCACGATGTTTTTGATCTCCGCGCCGGCGGTGGTACCGAACAGACCCACGTTGTAGCAATGGGAGGTGATGTTCACATTCTTGATGTAGTAGTTGCCGCCGTCGTAGATACCGCCGAACCAGTTGTACAGCGTCAGATCATAGGTTTCATTGCCCCTGTTCAACTGGCCGTTGTTCACCGCACCGGCAATGGGGTGGAAGTCATAGTTTGCGGCCGTGCCGTCGGCGGCGGTGCCGTGTCCTGCACCGTTGAGGTCGTGGGTCTGCTGCCAGGTGAGGATAGGACGGGGGCCGCCGGTGCTGTCGCCGGCCAGCGCCATCGCCTTTGTCTGCAGCGCATTGTCGCGGCGGTTGGTGTATTGCAGATAGGGATAATACTTGTAGTCACTATTACTGCCTGTGACATCGCGCGTCGTGCTGCCCTGACTGTCGATATAGCTCCAGTTAATGTATTGCAGCTGCTCTATGGAGCGTACCTGGTAGGGCTTGGAGGCCGTTCCCGGCGCATTGCTGGAGGACAGGGCGAAGGCATCGGCAAAGAAGGGGCTGACGGTGTAGGTCAGCGCGGCGTCCTCGTGGGTCAGCGTCCAGGCATCGTTGGCCTGGGTGCCGCTGGTCAGGTGCAGACCGTCATCGGAGGTCTTGTAGGTGACGAAATTGAATTCCGGCATCTGCCGGTGCAGGTCATCGGCCGCCGCGGTATAGCGAGTGCCGGTCACGGTGATGCCGGTGGAGAGCACAGGCTCGGTGGTGCTGCCGGCGGACCAATAGTAACCGTAGCCGTAAGCGGTAACGGTGCCGCCGTCGTCATGGGAGACACAGAGACTGCTGTTGGTCTTGTATTCGCCGTCCTCGACACCGATCGAGGAGAAATAGTAGCCGCTGCCGGTGGGCTTGGACTCATATTCCCAGTACAGCAGGCCCAGAACGCCCATATCGGCAGGTGTCACCCAGTCGCCGTAATGGACGCGGCTGCCGTCGTGGCCGGCGACGATGCCGGGACAGGGGTAGGCCTTGCCGGCGGAGTCCAGGGTCTTATCGTGCTGGAAGGTATTGGCGGCGGAGACGGCGCCAAAGCCGCCCAGCCGGGTGGCCATGCCGCGCAGAGCCGGCTCGTTCACCGGAGCTGCGCCGGATCTGTCCGTGTACTGGTATAGGTGAACGCTGTCTACAAAGCGGTATGTGCCGCCGTTGAGGTAGCAGCAGCCGGATACGCCGCCGGCAGTGGGGGCAAAGCCGTGAATATCCGCACTGGGTGAAGCCATGGCTGTGGCGCAGTAGCTGGCGCGGAGGGAGCCGGTGTTGCTGCCGGCAAAGCCGCCCAGCATCACGCCGCCGCCGTTGATCGTGCCGATCTCAATGTCGGCCATGGCGTAGCACTGCTGGACGACGCCGCTGTTGCCGCCAGCGAAGCCGCCGGCGCAGAGCGTGGCGTACAGGCTATTGGCGAAAAGGCGCGGTGCGCTGACGCCGGAGGCGCGGACCGTACCGCTGTTGCGTCCCACCAGGCCGCCCAGATACAGGATACTGCCGTGACGGGCGTCGCCGTTCACGGAGAAGCCCGCGGCGGCGCAGTTGTAGACCGTGCCCTCGTTGCAGCCGGTCAGGGCGCCGATGCAGGCGGTTTGCAGAGAGAGCTGACCTTCCAGAGAAACGGTACGATCCTGATTGGCGGTGAGCAGTATGATATTGCGCAGGGTGCCCCGGTTCAGACCGAACATACCGGCATAGCTGGTGCCGTCGGTGTTGACGGCGCTGGTAAAGGAGGGCGCTGCGATGGTATAGCCGCCGCCGTCGTAGGTGTGGATGAAAGGCTTGCCGTCCGCGGCGCCGATAGGCGGCTGCGTGTGCACCGTGAGACGGGCGTAGCTGTTGTAGTCGATGGGGCGCTCCTGCCGGAAGACGGCTGTCTTGTCCAGCAGGGTACGGTAGGTATCGTAATACAGGCTCAGGTCGTGCAGATGACGGGCCGTGCGGATGCCAACCTCCGCCGGGGCGCTGGGCAGGGCGGCGCTCTGGATCACGCGGCAGGCGAAGTGGGGATTGAAGAAGTAGGAGATGTCATCCACCGTCACCTGACGGTAGAAGGCGGGGGACACCTCACTGGTATAGACCAGCGCATCGGGCAGGCGTACCAGCCAGTAGCCGCCGCCGATATCCTCAGTGTGCCGAAGCATGTCAGTATTTTCTATACCGCCCAGGGTATAGGCGACGGTGATGGCGTCCGTAGGCTGGGTGCGGTAGACCATGCCGTAGCCGTCGTCCACAACGGTGCCGCCGGAACGGAGGGTGGAGCGGTTGGCACCCAGGAAGCCGTAGGTGCCGTCGCTGTATTTTTCATAGTAGGCCAGCGCGCCGGACTCGAAATCCGCCTGCCAGTCGCCGTAGTGGGGCAGACCGGTGAGCCGGGGGTAGGAGTAGGTGCTCAGGCCCATGTTGTCCATGAGGTTGTAGGCCACGGTGTCGCTTGTCTCCGCGGTAAAGGCGGTGCCCAGGACCTTTACGCCCTCTGCGCGGTTCTGGCCGCTCCATTCGGCGTAATTGACGAAGCTGGTGCCGGACAGATCGTTCCGGCTGGGGAACAGGTAATAGACAGCGTCTATGTCGGCGGGAGCCGTGCCGGCAGCGGGGGGCTTGACGGTGGAGTAGGTCAGCTTCATGTCGGTGCCCAGGCGGACGCAGGCACTGTAACAGGCCTTGAGGCTGTCGCCGCCGGAGAGCTCGCCGCCGGAGAGACCGGCGGTGGTGCCGGCGCTCTGGAAGCCGGCGGCGTAGCAGTTGGACAGGGCGATATTGGCAGTGCCGTTGCAGGCGCCTATCAGGCCGCCGGCGACGCCGTTATTGGCGGCGGCGTACAGGTAGCAGTCCGCGTAGGAATGGTCCACAGTCAGAGCAGCACTGTCCGTATTGCCCACCAGGCCGCCGGCATAGCGGACGCCCTGAATCACGGTAGCCGCGAAGCTGCGGCGGATGGTCAGCGTGCCGTCGCAGCGGCCTGCCAGACCGCCCGCCGTGCTGCCGCGGAGCCAGATGTCCTGTTCGGTCTTGGTGCTGAGTTTGTCGCGGGTGGGACTGAGGTATACCTGACAGTCGAGGATCTCGGTCTTGCCGCTGAGACGGCCGGCCAAGCCGCCGGCATTGCCGGAGGCGGTGATGTCGGCGCCGCAGAGGCGCAGGTTTTTCAGCGTGCCGGAGAAGGCGGCAAAAAGACCGCCGTCGCCGGTGGTGTTCACGGTCAGACCGTAAATGACCGGGTGGTAGACCTGGCCATTCACGGTGGCCTTGCTCTCGCAGTAGGTCAGGCGGCTGTTGGTGATGGGCGTGAACGTGCGGGAGCCGTACAGACGGTCCCAGCCGTCGTCAGCGTTTTCGTTGACAAATTGGATATCCTGCTCCTGCACGGCGCGGGTGATGCTGTCGGGCAAGCGGGAGGCCGTGTCCAGATTTTGCAGGTGGCGGGCGTAGGTAACAACGGCGGTGTCGCCGCCGCGAACCGCGGCAAACAGACTGTTGGCGGTCAGCGTGCCGGAGGCGGAGTCCACCAGACGGTTCTCACACGTCACCTCCACGGTGATGGTCAGGTCCGCGCCGGGGGTCAGATTTTTGTTTTTGAAGCGGGCCTGCTGGCCGAAGCGCATACCGTCCGTGAGAGAGTCCAGGACCATGGTGGCGGTGTAGGTGAGATAGTCGGTCTTGACCTCGCTGCCGGTCAGCTCGATGCGGGAGGTGCTGTGGACGCCGTCGGAGACGGTCACATAGAAGTGCAGCGGCTCCATGGGCGTGTCGCAGGTGACGCGCAGAAGAAGCTGCTCTTTGTTGATGATCTCCATATGGGGCGTCAGCTTGCCGGTGATCTCGGACTGCACACTGTCGCCGCCGTAATAGCCCACGGCGGCGCCGGCGCTCAGCCGGCCATCACGGAACCGCAGGGGATTGAAGCTGTCAAAGTCGTAGGTCAGGGGTTTTTCACTGTAAAACACGGCGTAGACGCTGCCGCTGGCGGGGTCGAGCTCGATCACCCAATGGTTGTCCCACAGCTGGCGGTCCACCTGGTCCTCCGGGAGGATGGCCGCGGCGGCAGAGCCGTCGCCGGTCTTGGCGGCGGAGGTCACATAGTGCAGGGAGGTTTTTCTCTCGGCGGCGTCCAGCGGCGTGTTGTTCAGGGGCTGCAGATCCTCCGCATAGCAGTCGGAAATGCGGCCATTGGCCAGCAGCTCGGACAGCTTGTTCTGGGCCGCGTGGTAGACGATCTCCGCCTTGGCGTCCAGTTCTGTCTGGCGCAGGTCGCGCTGATGGCGGGTGATGGGGATCATGGCCAGGCCCATCAGCACGATCAGGATGGCGACCGCGATGAGGACTTCGGACAGCGTAAAGCCGGAATTATTCTGTTTTGAGAGCTTTTTTTGCATAACACAATCGATACGCTGCCCCGCAAAGGGACGCGGGCGGAAAAATGGTGGGGACGCAGTCAGGGCATCAGCTCGAAAAAGATGAGGTGAAGCACGGTTTTGTACTGTGCTTTATTGGCATCATACTGCACGTCCACGTTGGAGAGGAAGTTGACATTGGCGCTGGCGCTCAGCGCGTCGATGATCTGGCGGGACTGGGCGTAGGAAGCGGTCTGGTAGGTCAGCGTCACGGGGCGCAGCACGAGATAGCCTTCCTGGGTGGTGCCCTCGGTGCAGTCCACCTCGTATTGCAGGGTGGCGGCCATGAGCTTGTCCAGCTCGGTCATCAGGGCCTGGTCGTTGTCGTACTGGGGCAGGGCACGCTCCTGGCCGGAGGCCTTGATGGCGGCAATGGCCTGCTGCATCTGCTCCAGCTGGGCCAGACGGACACGGTCGGTGTCCAGCTCGGCCTGCTCGATGTCGGTGTTGGTGCGGAGGGAGGTTATCTGGCGGTCGATGGGCTCCAGAAACAGCTTGCAGTAGCCCAGGACCAGCACCAGCACCACCAGGACCAGCAGCAGGGTCTTTTCCCGCTTGGTAAGCTCGCGGTTCATTGAGACACCTCCTCCGGCTGGCGCAGTTCGATGCGGACGGTGAAATCCATGATGGTGGCAGCCTTGCCCTCCTCCGTGGAGGCGACGCTGAGGGAGACGCTGTCCACGATGGGGGAGAGGCGCAGGCGGGCGAACATGGCGGAGATCTGGTCCAGGGTCATGCCGGACATATCCACGTTCATGGTGTTTTGGGTGATCTGAAGCGCCGTGAGGGAGCCATGGCTGAGCATCTCCTGCTCCAGCAGGTCCAGGGCCGCCTGACGGTCCACGGCGGCGGGGATGTCCTCGCTGCCGGCGGCGGTCATCCAGTCCATGGAGTAGGTGCGGTATTCCAGCAGGACGCGGTCATAGTCGGCCAGAGCCTCCTGGGCGCTCACATACTGGGTGTGGACGCGGTCGTAGGCGGCCTGGGCCTTGTCCAGACGGCGATACTGCTGGAGCACGCCGAAGTTGACCACAACGGTTACCAGCGCCGCAATGGCCAGAATACCGATGAGCAGGGTCCGGCGGTCACGCTGGCGGTCCTCCTGCAGGTTCAGGTTGATGCCGGTCTTCTGGGGGCACTTTATCATTTTCCGCGCGGGCGCGGCAGTGCGCGTATCCACGGTGATACCGTTCTTTTCCGCGATCATTGCAGACCTCCTCTCAGTCCCTCGTCCACGCCGCCGATGGCGCGGAGATACATCCACGGCTCATCCAGGGCCACATCGTCGCCCAGCAGCTCCTGGGCGGTGTGCAGGTGCAGGTGAGTGGTCTCGGCCAGCGCCTGACGCAGGGGGCCAATATTGCAGCCGCCGCTGCACAGGCACAGGTCAGTGAGCTCCTGCTGCCGGTTGTTGTAGTTGAAGAAGTTGACGGCCTTCATCACCTCCACGGCGATGCGGGCGTAAAACGATTGGGCATAGTCGGAGGAGAGCACGTCGTTGTAGTTTTGCAGCACATAGCTGTGGGCCACATGGATATCCACGCCGCAGTGCTCCGCTACCAGCTGCTCCAGACGGTTCAGGCCCAGGTCGATCTCCCGGCGGCTTTCGAAGAAGGCGCCGCGGTAGATGTAGAGATAGGCGGCGGTGTAGCCCAGGTTGACGATGCACATATCCCGCTGGGGCAGGCCGGTGCGGCGGTAGTAGGCCGCCAGCACGCCGGCGTAGGCGCACTCGCTGGGGGTGAGGACCTGCAGCTTGAAGCCGGCGCGGCGCATCATGGCGCGGTAGCGCTCCGCCGTCTCCTTGAGCATGGCGCAGGCCAGCAGCGTCATCTCGGTGGGATAGCCGTCCTGGTCGCGGAGAATGTCACGCATGGAGTAGTCAAAGTAGTACTTGCTTTTCTCGTCCGTAAGGAAGTCGCGGAACTCGTAGGGCAGGTTGTAGCGCAGCTGCTGCTCCGTCATGGCGGGCATGGTCAGCTCGCGGGTAAAGACCTCGGTGGAGGGCAGGACCACGGCGGCGTTGGTCAGGGGAATGCCGTTGTCCCGGGCGGCCTGGCGGAGGAAGTCCGCCATGGCGTCCATGGACAAGATCCTGCCGTCAGCCACCATGTTGTCCGGCAGGGGGGCCATGGCGGCCTTTTTCAGCGTACTGCCGGCGAAGTAGGCCAGCTTGACGCTACTGCCGCCGATATCAATGCCAACGATCTTCTTCAAAACAGAATACCTCGCTTTCTTGGAGATGGGGGCTCACAGCAGGGAAAGATACCAGTCGATAAGGTTCTGGCCGAACAGGGCGGCGCACCAGGCGGCCAGCGCGATGCCGGGGCCCCAGGGAAGGCCCTGCTGTCCGCGCTTGGCGCGGACAAGGCCCCATAGGATGCCGACGACGCAGGCCAGCAGCAGGCACAGCAGATTTTTCTGCCAGCCCAGAAATAGTCCTGTGAGAAACAGCAGCTTGATATCGCCGCCGCCCATGGCGTCGCGGCGGAGCAGCTTCTCCATCAGCAGCGCCAGCAGCAGGACGCCGCCGCCCACGGCGACGCTGCCGATGAGGCCGTCCAGCGCCCGTTTGCCCGGGTCCGGGACAAAAAACAGGGTGACGATAAAAAGCACAACGCCGACCGCGATAAAGCGGTCGGGGATGATGTACCCCTCCAGGTCCGCGAAGGCGCAGGCCAGCAGCAGGCAGGCCACGGCCCAGGCTTCGAGGGTCCGGAGGGAGATATCATAGCGCAGCAGCAGCGACACGAACACCAGCGCGGCCACCGCTTCGCCCACCGCGTGGCGGGGGGAGAGCTTCGCGCCGCAGTAACGGCAGCGGCCGCGGCTGAACACATAGCTGAACACCGGCACCAGGTCGCGGGGCGCCAGCACATGGCCGCACACGTCGCAGTGGGAACGGCCCCGGAGGACACTCTCGCCATGGACGATGCGCCAGGCGGCGCAGTTGAGAAAGCTGCCCATGCAGGCGCCCAGCAGGGCGGCGATAAAGCAGCTGTATACGGTGATGGCGGGGGCAGTGTACAGCATGGGGAGGCTCCTTCGGTGTGGTGTGTTCTCCCGGGACCGGGACAGCCGCCAACCCTCGGCTGTCCCGCGCCGGGAACATACGACAGGGGACTCCACCCCGCCCCAGGGGTTGGCCGGGGCGGGGGGAGGAAAATGCGATGAGATTAGGTGTTGGCTTTGAACGTCGCAACGCCGTTGGCAATGGTGACGGTCATCGTCTTGCCCTTTGTCTTAGCAATGTCGTTGACGGAGACGCCGCCGATCTCCTTGTTGTCGTCACCGAGCTTGTCCCATTTGTCGCTCTTCATGACGGAGTCCGTGGTGGCGGTGCCATTGCCGTCGTTCTCAAGAGCACTTACAACAGCCTCGGCATACGCGGCGCGGACGTTCGCGGCGTCGGTGGCTTGATTTGCCTTCTCGATCTGGCCAGTGAACACGGGGATGGCGATGGCCACCAGCACGACGATGATGGCGACGACGATCAGCATCTCCATCAGGGTGAAGCCTTTTTTGTTGTTGAGTTTTTTCAGCATGGGTAGTTTCTCCTTTTCTGTTTGTAGTTCTATATCGTCCCGCGGCGTTGCGCGCGGAAATGATACCTTGGTTATATGCCGCCGTACAGGGTGAACATGGGCAGGTACACCGCCAGCAGCAGCACCACCACCAGCACCGCAAGGCAGATGGTGATGATGGGCTCCAGCACGGCCAGCAGCCGCGCGGTGGTGACGGACACCTCGTTGTCGTAGTAGTCGCCGATGACGTCCAGCGTCTCCTCCAGAGAGCCGGAGCGCTCGCCCACGCCCACCATCTCGGTGAGCATGGCGGGGAAGCACTCGATGCCGGCCATGCTCTCAGCCATGGGACGGCCGCGCTCCACGTCCTGCCGGACCTGACGGACCGCCAGCGAGAAGGTGTAGTTGCTCACGACGTTGGCGGTGACCTCCAGTGCCCGGGGCAGCGGCAGACCTGCCGCCAGCAGGGTGGCCATGCTGTGGGCGAACTGGGCGGCGGCGTTCATGGAGTGTATGCGGCGCAGCGGGGCGCGCGTCAGGCTCCAGGCGGCCAGCGCGGCGCGGCCGCGCTCCGTGCGGCGGAAGGTCAGGTAGGCGATGACCAGCAGGGCCAGAACGCCCAGCACCAGCCACCACCACTTGGTGAAGAAGGTACTGACGGCCATCAGCGCCTTGGTGACGCCGGGAAGGTCGCTGCCAATCTCGTTAAACGCGGTAGTAAAGGCGGGGACGGCCACGGCGATGATGATGACAAAGACGACGATGGCCACGATGATGACCATCACGGGGTACGTCAGGGTGCTGACGATCTTGGCCCTGGTCTTGGCGGAACGGTCGTAGTAGGCATGCAGACGCTGGAAGCAGCTCTCCAGCGTGCCGGACTGCTCGCCGGCGCGCAGCGTCTCGGTAAAGGTCTTGGGCAGGTAGGGGGCGTTGTTCTCGAAGCTCTGGGCAAGGGAGTAGCCCGCGCCCACCTCCTCGGAGACCTTATCCAGCATCCGGCGGAGGTATTTGTTCTTCGTCTGGGCGGCTACCATGGACACGCAGCGCTCCACCGACAGCCCGGAGGCCAGAATGATGGCAAACTGGGAGCACAGGAGCGCCAGCTCCTTCTCCTTGACCCGGAAGGCCACGGGGCGGGAGAGCACGCTCTCCTTCTTCTCGGGAACGGCCTCCAGCTTCGTGATGATGGCAACGCTCTCGCGGAGCTTGTCCGCCGCCTCAAATTCATCGTAGGCGCGGAGCACACCGGAGACTTTCGCGCCGCCGGCGGTCTGGCCTTTATAACGGAATGTGGTCATGGGCGCGGGGCGCTCCTTTCTGTGAAATCAGGTCTCGGCGGCGGTGTTGATGACGCGGGCGGCCTCCGCCGCGGAGGTGACGCCGGCAAGCACCAGCTCGCGGCAGCTTTCCCGCAGGGTGGTGAAGCCGTCCTGCCGGGCGGCGGCCAGCAGTTCGTCGCCGTCGGCGCCGTGGCTGATGCGCCGGCGGAGGCGGCTGTTGAGCAGCAGTATCTCGAACACGGCGCGGCGGCCGATGTAGCCGGAATGGCGGCACTCGGGGCAGCCGGCGCCCTTGTAGAAGGTGACGTCGCTGTCCTCGGGCAGGCCGAGAAGAAGCAGCTCCTCGGCAGAGGGACGGTAAGCCGTTTTGCAGTGGGGACAGAGCTTGCGGACCAGACGCTGGCTGACCACGCCCCGCAGGGCGCTGGACACCAACCAGGGCTCCACGCCGATGTCCTCCAGACGGTGGACGGCGGAGACGGCGTCGTTGGTGTGCAGGGTAGAGAAGACCAGGTGGCCGGTGATGGCTGCCCGCATGGCGATGGAGGCCGTCTCACCGTCGCGTATCTCGCCCACGGCGATGATGTCCGGGTCCTGACGCAGGATCGCGCGCAGGCCGCTGGCAAAGGTCATGCCGGTCTTTTCGTTGATCTGACACTGGTTCACGCCGGGAAGGTGGTACTCCACCGGATCCTCCAGCGTGACGATGTTCAGCGCGTCGCTGGACAGGTCGCGGAGCATATTGGACATGGTGGTGGACTTGCCGGAGCCGGTGGGGCCCACCAGCAGCACCACGCCGCTGGTGTTTTTCAGCAGGGCGTTGTAGTTGTCCAGGTCGCGGCCCTCCAGCCCGAGGACGGACTTGTCCAGCACCTGGGCGGACTTGTCCAGCAGGCGAAGGACGATCTTCTCACCGTAAACGGTGGGCATGGAGGCGATACGCAGGTCAAGGCTGTGGCCCCGGACGGAGAACATGGCGTGGCCGTCCTGGGGCACCTTGTGCTCGGCAATATTCATGCCGCCCATGATCTTCAGGCGGGAGATGACGGTGTTCTGCAGATCGGCGGGCACAGTGAGCACACGCTGCAGCAGGCCGTCAATACGCATACGCACCAGCATTTCACCCTCCTGGGGCTCCAGATGGATGTCGCTGGCGCGCTCGGTGAAGGCGCGCTCGATCAGGGAGTTGACAAAGCGGATGGTGGGGGCCGAGGCCTCCGGGTCGGCGGTGTCCCGGGCCATCTGGGCGGGGATGATGTCCTCGCCGGCGCCGGCCTCGCGCTTCATCTCCTCGATGACGCGGGCGGTGCCCTCGTTGCCATACAGGCGCTCGATGGCCTGCTCCACCGCCTTGCGGGTGGCGATCATGGGGATGATGCGTTTGCGGGAGGCGGTCTTGACCTCGTCCTGGGCCACAAAGTCCAGGGGGTCGTGCATGGCCAGGTACAGGCGGTCCTGCACCAGCTTTACCGGGACCACGAGAAACTTTTTGGCCAGGTTCCGGGGGACGTATTTGGCCAGCTCCACGGGAATGGACACGGCGGTCAGGTCCACGAAGTCCACGCCCAGCTGCACACGCAGCGCGTCAATGAGCTGCGCTTCGGAGATAACCCCCTGCCGGATGAGAACATCGCCCAGACGCTGGCCGTCCTCGCGGGGCAGGGCCAGGGCCTGCTCCAGCTGCTCGCCGGTGATGATACCGGAGGAGACCAAAAGATCGCCCAGCCGCATATATGCCACGGAATACACCTCCAAACGGTAAAAAACACAAAAAAATAAGTAGGGGCGAAAACGCGGGACGCAGTCTGCGCCTCGCGGTAGTGTTTTCAACCCCTACAATACCCTACTGTATGTAGTGAGAATTGCTATACCGCATTTTCGCCGTAAAGTCAATTCCTTTTTCGACATTTTTCCACATAAAATCGGCAAAAATGGAGGGTTGATTCGTGAAAATCATGCGCTCATATGACAAATTTCAGAAGAACCTGCAACAAATCCGATCGTGTGATAAGAAGCGGTTAACAAGCATGGTTCAGAAAAGCCAACCCTTTTTACGGCGGGGCGGTGGCGGCGGGTCCCGGCGGAAGGGTTTATCCACCAGAATGATGTCATCGCCGAACTTCTGAACGCACTCCCAGGGGATGTAGTAATCCTCGCCCCGGCCGAACAGCCCGAAGAACCGGCAGGGACCGAAGACGATCAGCGCCTTGACGGAGCCCTCCGGCACCGTGACCTCCACGTCGCCCACACAGCCAAGGCGGCAGCCGTCGCACAGGTTAATGACCTCTTTGCGCCGCAGCAGCGAAAATTTGCACAGCATCGGCGTCACCTCCTGCCGTCAGGATATGCGCGGCGGAGGCTGTCCCATACCGTCGGATCTTAGGGCTTTTCGCCGGGGAGAATAACCGCCGCACCGGCGGGAAATACTGCCACTATCACGAAAGAGGCAGGTGGCGTCATGCGGGGCAGAGTGGAGATCAGCGGTATCAACACAGCGAAGCTGCCTGTGCTGAAAAACGATGAGATGACGGCGCTGCTGCGCCGCGCCCACGCAGGTGATACAGCGGCGCGGGAGCAGCTGATCTGCAGCAATCTGCGGCTGGTGCTGTCGGTGCTGCAGCGGTTCGCGGGGCGGGGCGAGAGCGCCGACGACCTGTTCCAGGTGGGGTGCATCGGTTTGATGAAGGCCATCGACAACTTTGATGTGGAGCAGCCGGTGCGGTTTTCGACTTACGGCGTGCCGATGATCGTGGGGGAGATACGCCGCTATCTGCGGGACAACAGCGCCCTGCGGATCAGCCGCAGTATGCGGGACACGGCCTACAAGATCCTGCGGGCCCGTGAGGCGCTGCTGGTGGAGACGCAGCGGGAGCCCACGGTGGAGCAGCTGGCGCGGTATCTGGACATTCCGCGGGAGGACGTGGTGTTCGCCATGGATGCGTTCAGCGATCCGGTGAGTTTGTACGAGCCGCTGTATGCCGACAGCGGGGACACGGTGTGCGTCATGGACCAGGTGCGGGACGAGAAGAATACCGACGAGAGCTGGCTGGACCGCATCGCGCTGAAGGACGCCATAGCCCGGTTGGACCCGCGGCAGCGGAGCATACTGGCGCTGCGGTTCTGCCAGGGGAAGACGCAGATGGAGGTCAGCAGCGAGATCGGCATCTCACAGGCGCAGGTGTCACGACTGGAAAAGACAGCGCTGGGCAGCATCAGGAAGAATATGTGAGTATCCCCCGGCTTTGCCGGGGGATACTTGTGTCTTTTGCGCCTTTTGAAAAACGCCCTCTTTTCTTTTGGAAAAGTTTGGTGTATACTATACACTGAATGAGTATTTGCACCGGAGGTACTGACTATGTTTGATAATCGACGGGAGATCATGCAGGACGTGTTTCTGACGTATCTGCCCGCACAACGCTTCAAAACCAGCCGCATGACCGTGCAGCTGATCGCACCTTTGCAGAGAGAGACAGCTGCGGCCAACGCGCTGCTGCCCGCTGTGCTGCGGCGGGGTACCGTCCGCTGCCCGGATATGGAGAGCCTGTCCGCCGCGCTGGATACGCTGTACGGCGCCAATATCGACTATACCGTCCGCAAAAAGGGTGAGCGCCAGTGTGTGGGTTTTGCTGCCGGCTTTATCGACGACGCCTTCACGCCCCACGGCGAGAAGCTGCTGGAGCCTGTGTCGGCGATGCTTGGCGAGCTGCTGCTGGACCCTGTGACCCACGGGGGACGTTTTCTGAGCAGCTATGTGGAGAGCGAAAAGGCCAACCTGATCGACGCCATTCGGGGCCTGAAGAACGACAAGCGTGACTGGGCGGATATTCGGCTCATGCAGGAGATGTGCGCCGGCGAGCCGTACAGCGTGCTGCGCCTGGGAGACGAGGAGACGGCCGGGCGTATCACCAACCAGTCACTGTATGTCCATGGGCAGGCGCTGATGGCGTCCAGCCGGGTGGAGGTCATCTACTGCGGCAGCGCGGAGGCGCAGCGTGTGGAGGACGCAGTGCTCACGGCGCTGGCGGCGCTGCCCCGCGGCGCCCAGACGGCGCTGCCGGAGGTGCAGCGCATACAGGCACCGGATACGCCCCGGCGGATCGTGGAGACGATGGACGTGACCCAGGGCAAGCTGGCCATGGGCTACCGCTGCAGCAGCGACGACTATCCGGCCATGGTGCTGGCAAATCTGATTTTCGGCGGCACCAGCAACTCCAAGCTGTTTTTGAACGTGCGGGAGAGGCTGAGCCTGTGCTACTACGCCTCCAGCAGCTATGCCCGCAGCAAGAACATTCTGACCGTGTCCAGCGGCGTGGAGACCGCGGACTTTGAACGGGCGGAGGCGGAGATCGGCCGCCAGCTGCAGGCGGTGCAGCAGGGCGATTGGGAGGACTGGGAGCAGGAGGGTGCTCTGCAGGCCATCCGTGCGTCGCTGCTGTCACTGTCGGACTCTCAGGGTGCGCTGGAGAATTTCTATCTGGGCCAGATCGCGGCTGGGGTCGAGGAGACACCGGAGGAGCTGGCCGCGGCGCTGGAGCAGGTGACAAAGGAGCGCATCGTGGCGGCGGCACAGACGGTGAAGCCGGATACGGTGTACTTCCTGCGGGGAAAGGAGGAGGCGTAACATGGACAAGAAGCTGTATCCCCGCATCGGCGAGGAAGTGATATGGGAGACGCTGGACAACGGACTGCCGGTGTGCATCGTGCCGAAGCAGGGCTTTTCCCGAAAGTACGCGCTGTTTGCCACCCGTTACGGCGGCATGGATATGCGCTTTGAGCTGAACGGACAGTGGCTGGACACTCCGGCGGGCATCGCCCACTATCTGGAGCACAAGATGTTCGACACGAAGGACGGCAACGCCCTACAGGAGCTGGCGAAAAACGGCGCGGAGCCCAACGCTTTCACCTCTAACGCCATTACGTGCTACTATTTTGACTCTACGGAGAAGTTTTACGAAAATCTGGAGATACTGCTGTCCTTCGTGTCTGTGCCCTATTTTACCGATGAGAGCGTGGAGAAGGAACAGGGCATCATCGGCCAGGAGATCGGCATGATCGAGGACAACCCCGAGTGGCAGGTGTACAAGCAGATGATGCAGGCGCTGTACCGCAGCAGTCCCGCGCGGACGCCGGTGGCCGGCAGCGTGGAGAGCATCAGTCATATCACGGCGCAGACGCTGTATGACTGCCACAAGGCGTTCTACACCCCGGCAAATATGTGCTTGGTGGTGGTGGGCGATGTGGACCCCGAGACGGTGCTGGCCACGGCAAAGCGGGTGCTGCCGGCGGAGAGCGGGGCGATCATCCGGCGCGACTATGGCGCGGAGGAGAGTACCGACGCTGCCTGCGGCTATGCCGAGGCACAGATGGAGGTGGCCATGCCCACGTTCCTGGTAGGCTTCAAGTGCCCGCCCCAGCACGGAGGGGAGGCGCAGCACCGGTTTGCCGCCATCGGCGAGCTGGCTTGTGATGTGCTCATGGGCGAGTCCAGCCCGCTGTATGCGCGGCTGTACAGCCAGGGACTGATCAACGGCTCCTTCGGCGCGGCGTTCGACCTGCTGCCCGGCGCGGCCTATGCCTATGCCGGCGGCGACAGCAAGGACCCGAAGGCCGTGGCGGAGGCCATTCTGGACGAGGCGCAGCGGCTGGCGGCGGAGGGTGTGGACGGCGACTATTACAAGCGGATCGTCAACGCCAACTTCGGCGCGGCGCTGCGGGAGCTGAACGCCTTTGAGTCCATCGCCGTGTCCATGGCGGAGGGGCGGTTCCAGGGGTATGACCCGTACCGCTTCCCGGAGATATACGATGACATCACCGCGGAGGATGTGCGCGCGTTCCTGCGGGAGAACTTCACGCGGGCGCACATGGCGCTGTCGGTGATCGCGCCCAAGGAGGGATAACATGAACGTGAGGATCATGGCGGACAGCCCCATCCGGTTTCCGGGGCTTTTCGGGGACTGGGCCTTTACCGGCTCGTCCGTAGCCTTCCATATCGGAGGAAAGGCCATTTATTGGTACGGAATCATCATCGCGCTGGGCGTGCTGCTGGCGCTGTGGTTCTGCATGAAGCAGAAGGAGAAGTACGGAATCACCGAGGATAACTTGATGGACGGCGTGCTGTGGGGCATTCCCCTGGCTATCGTGGGGGCGCGGCTGTACTATGTGCTGTTTTATCTGGACCGGTTCAAAAAAGCGGATGGTTCCTTTGACTGGGCGGAGTCCGTGGCTATATGGGACGGCGGGCTGGCTATCTACGGCGGCGTGATCGCGGCGGTGCTGGTGTGCTTCGTGCTCAGCAAAAAGCGGGGCTTCAAGCTGGGGGCGCTGACCGACCTGATCGTGATGGGGCTGCTGATCGGGCAGGCGGTGGGCCGCTGGGGCAACTTCATGAACCGGGAGGCCTTCGGCGCGGAGACGACGCTGCCGTGGCGGATGCAGCTGACCACCACCGCGGGGACGCTGGTGGAGGTGCATCCTACGTTCCTGTATGAGAGCCTGTGGAACGTAGTGGGGCTGCTGCTGATCGTCTTTATCGTGGCGAAGGGACGCCGCTTTGACGGTGAGAACACCTGGTTCTACTTCCTGTGGTACGGTATCGGACGGTTCTGGGTCGAGGGGCTGCGGACCGACAGCCTGTACCTGTTCAACTGGACCATCGGCGGCGAGCCCATCCGCGTCAGCCAGGCGCTGAGCCTGGTGATGGTGCTGGTGTCGGCGTTCATGCTGCTGTACAACATCAAGCTGCATCCCCACAAGCCGGAGGAGCTGTATGTGAATATCGCCGCGGCGCAGAAGGCGGCAGAGGGCGAAAGCGCGGACGGCAGCGCGGAGTGACGCGATGCGGCTTCGGCGCGGTGTACAGGTCCATTGCAGAACACCATATGCAGCCCGCTTTCGGAACGGGCGGCGCTGTAAAAAAGAACACCCACGGCTGAAGCCGTGGGTGTTTTGTCTGCATCAGTGCCGCCGCGCGGTGAGGTAGTGGTTGTTGTAGTACGTCTCGGACAGGGAGGTGATCACCACGCAGTGCCCGTTGTAGTAGGAGGACGAGGCGTGGATGAACTGGTCGCCGCCGATATAGATGCCCACATGGGAGGCGGTATAGCCGTAGTCCTGGAAGAATACCAGATCGCCGGGCTGCAGATCGCTGCGGGAGACCTCGGTGCCGTAGCTGAGCTGGCTGGTGGCGCCGTGGGGCAGCTTGATGCCCACCTGGGCGAAGACATACATGGTGAAGCCGGAGCAGTCGAAGCCGCTGGCAGAGGAACCGCCGTAGACGTAGGGCACGCCCAGATACTGCTGGGCAATGGAGACGATGCTGCTGCCGGAGGCGGAGACGGCCGGCGTTGCCGGGGTCTCGGCAGGTGCTTCAGCAGGTGCTTCGGCGGGAGCCCCTTCGGTCGTTGTATTCTCGGCGGGCTTGTCCGCCGTGCCGGTCAGGGCGGAGGTGGGGCAGATCAGCACGTACTGCGAGGCCACATAGCCGCTGATGCCGTTGTAGGTAACGGCGAACCAGCCGCCGGACTCAATGCCGGTGACGGCAATGACCGTGCCCTGAGATACGGTGCCCAGAGAGGTGCTGCCGCTTTTGGCGGCGGTACGGATGTTCAGCACGTCCGCGGTGACACGTCCGGCACCGTTAAGGCCGGAGGCGGTGTCGTAGCGGGTGACATACTGGGCAGCCACATAGCCGCGCTTGCCGTCGAAGGAGATACGGTACCAGTCACCCTCCTGGGCGGTGAGCTCGATAACGGCACCCTTGTCCAGGGTCTTGAGGATGTCATAGCCGGTGCCTGCGCCGCTGCGCATACGGACGCCGGTGCCGGAGATCACGCCCAGTGCCTGAACGGCGGTGGAGACGGGCGCCTCGTCGGCCTCGGGCGTCTCCTGGGGCGGTTCTTCCTCGGCGGCCTGTGCGGCAGCAGCCTTGGCGGCGTCCTCGTTGTTGAGCAGGGCATCCTCGGCGGTCTCGCCGCCGGGATGGGCCGTCAGCGCCGCTGCGCCCAGCAGGCCGGAGAACAGTGCTGTCTCGGGAGAGGGCTCAGTGGTGTCGGTGGGCAGGGCGGAGACGGAGGCAATGGTCAGGGGCACGGCGGGGGCGGCGTCGGTCATGCTGGCGGCGGCACCGCCGAAGTTGACCACCGCGTCACCGCCGATGACCAACAGCGTGGCCAGAGCCACTGCCAGTGCGGAAAAAATACGCTTCATGGCTTACAGCTTGCCGGCGAGGGCACGCTCCAGCCAGATGCAGCCCACATCCATGGCGGCATAGAGGCTGTCTTTCTCGGATTTCTTGACCACGCGGTCCCGGGACTTGAGGTCCGGGTCGGTCAGCTGAAGCTGGACGGATACACGCTTGGCCACGTCCATGTCCTGCTCCTTGACGGTGTCGAGAATTTGCAGCAGGACGATGTACTTGTCTGCCATGCTGCCGTAGTAGATGAAATTGTCTACGCGGCGCAGGGGGTGGTTCTTATAGACAAGCCCTTCGGGCTTTTTGTTTTCAGCCATGATGATACCTCCGAAAATTTTTGTAACCAAATTGTAACACATTTGGACGGGGCTGTCAACGCAGGCGCGGCAGGAAAAATATGGGACTTTGTGCCGCAAAGGAAAAAGGGGCTGCCGCGCTTCTGCACGGCAGCCCCTTACAGCGGTACGCTTACAGCTCCAGATAGCTCTTCACCAGGACCTGCAGCAGCTCGTCCCGGTCGATCTTGCAGATCAGGGACCGGGCGGAGTTGTGGTTGGTGATGTAGGTAGGATCCTCGGAGAGAATGTAGCCCACGATCTGATTGATGGGATCATAGCCCTTCTCCTTGAGTGATTCGTAGACGGAGGTGAGGATGTGGTGTACCTGCTGCTCCTTATCCTCTGCCGCGTTGAACTTACGGGTAAATTCGTCCATGTGGGCACCGCCTTTCTCATTTTCTCAAGATCACTTTTAGTATACGCTCTTTTCCTGGAACTGTAAAGGGGAAAAAGTGCGCGGTACAGGGGGAAATCTGCGCGGGATCAGCGGCGCAGCTCCGCACCGAAGCGCTTGGCGATCTTGTTGAGCACGCCGGAGGTGACCTCCTCGATCTCGGCGGAGGTCAGGGTCTTATCCTTGGAGCCGATGGCCAGGCGCAGCGTCAGGGACTTCTTGCCTGCCGGGACCTGCTTGCCGCGGTACTCATCTACGAAGGCCGCGCCGTGGAGCAGCTCACTCTTGATGCCGCGGACGGTCTGGGCGACGTCCTTCCACTGGACGGAACCATCCACCAGCAGGGAGATGTCGTAGTCGGTCATGGGATACTCGGCCAGGTGGGTGAAGGTGTTGGTGCGGGACTTCAGGGGGACCAGGGAGTCCTGATCCAGCTGGAAGAGCATTACATTCATGTTCTTGATGCCGCAGGCCATGGAGACCTTCTTGGCCAGCAGGGCCAGGTCGCCTACCTTCTCGTCACCGCGGTAGATGTTCAGCCAGACCACGTTGTCGGCCCAGACGGGCTTTTCGGTCTGCTTGAAGGCCAGAGCCTCCATGTGGACGTAGCGCGCCATCATCTCCACCACGCCCTTGGCCTTGCGGAACAGGGCGGTGATATCCT
>ERZ857745.1928-NODE-1928-length-24010-cov-7.038990_pt1 | contig 24010 bp, 21 predicted proteins | sample MGYA00519699_ERZ857745 | MGnify/ENA primary metagenome ERZ857745 (study PRJEB31778, sample SAMEA3449357) | human gut metagenome | biome: human gut; feature: human-associated habitat; material: faeces | place: United Kingdom | collected 2010/2012 ...
ACACAATCGTTTCCATGTCTTTTTCATAAATCTAATGCTCCTTTCATTTTGGGTATAAAAATAGACGCTCATTTCTGAACGTCTACATTATTGAAAGGCTTGTCCTCTCACACATATTCTATTTTAATAGGTACAACAGTTGCCTTTCTCCTTGTATTTTCGTTGTTTTCATTACTTGCGTTATCTACAACCCCCATGACCTGCATCAAGCATGATAGAATAAGACATATAATCACCTCATTATTTTGTGCTTCTATATATTATATGAAAGCGCGCATTGCCTGTGAAACGTCAAAAAATGCCGGCTGCGATAATGCAGCCGACATTTCAAAAAGTTTTATTCATGTGAGTGTTTATCATTTTCAGAAACGTCAGAAGTTTCTCCATCCGCTTCATCTGTATCTGTTCGTTCAGGAAGATAAACATGTACCATTTCTACGCGGTTCTTATCCAACTTCTCGACCACCAGACGAATTCCATCTTCAGTGACAACTTCATCACCCATCTGAGGTAAACGGTCCAGATGTTCGATGATCAGTCCTCCGAGAGAATCATAATCTTCAGAGTTAAGTTCTGTATGTAAGTGATCGTTCACATCATCCAGACTCATGGAACCTTCGATAATATATTCATGATCAGAAATCTCTTTGATCAGTTCATCTTCATTCTCATCATATTCATCATGGATCTCACCAACAATCTCTTCCAGAATATCTTCCAAAGTGATGAGTCCTGCCATCTCACCGTACTCATCCAGAACAATTGCAATATTAAAAGTAGAATCTCTCATCTCTACAAGAAGTTCAGAGATATCTTTGAACTCATAAGTGAAATGAGGTTTTCTTAAGAAATCCCGGATATTGAACGGTGTATCATGATCGTAAAGAAGCAGATCCTTCATGTTAATAATACCGACAACATTATCCTGTGTCTCTTCGTAAACAGGAAGTCTTGTGAATTTGTCTTCACGGAAAATATCAATCAATTCATCGAAGGTACTATTGACATCAGCAAATGTAACATGTACGCGAGGAACCATAATGTCTTTCGCCTTGGCATCGCCGAGATCGAATACGTTGTAGATCATCTCTTTTTCATCAGACTCGATTACACCATCTTCATGGCTGACATCCACAATGGTACGAAGTTCTTCTTCTGTCATAGCTTTATTCGCCGCATCCGGATCTACGCGAAGGATCAGCATGATTCCGCGGGAAAACAAGTTAATGATGAAAATGACAGGAGTCATGACCGTCATGAAAAACTTGATGACCGGAATATAGCGAAGCGTAAGCTTCTCAGCGTTGATCGTTGCATAATTCTTCGGTGTAATCTCTCCAAATACAAGGATTGCCACTGTCAGAATCAGTGTAGCAATGCTGACCATGTATCCACCAAATGAATAGGCAAGGGTTGTAGCAAGAGAAGATGCTGAAACATTCACAATGTTATTACCAATCAGGATCGCACTGAGCATCTTCGCTGTGTGATTCTCTGTGATATCAAGAGCCAAAGCTGCCCGCTTGTTCCCACCGTCTGCGAGAGAGCGGAGTTTAATTTTATTCACTGACATCAGCGCAGTCTCGGTTGATGAAAAAAATGATGAAAACAATAGTAAAATTAACAGTATAATTAATAGGTACGTGTCACCTGCGTCCACTTTAAATATTCACTCCTTTGATTAAAAAATGTGCCTCCAAATAGGCTTGGTTAATTTTAGATATACGCATTCATTATACATGGTTTATTAGTGTTTGGCAAGGCAATATACTTTACTTTATGAAGTGGGTGGTGTATGATGTTGATGACTGATAAGAATATTTAATACTATTATATAGAAGAAACGGAGTATAGATATGGAATTGTACAATAGATTGTGCACTATTACAAAACAGGAAAATGTAATGAAAGATGAGCCGATGAAGAAACATACAACATTTCGTATTGGTGGTCCTGCAGATTATTTCGTGACACCTGAATCAAAGGAAGAGATCCAGGCAATCGTTGAGTTATGCAAAAAAGAGGAAATCCCATATTCCGTGATCGGAAACGGAAGTAATCTTCTTGTTGGAGATAAGGGATATCGTGGCGTAATCCTTCAGATTTTTAAGAAAATGAATCAGATCAGGGTAGAAGAGAATAAGATTTATGCCGGAGCAGGCGCACTTCTGTCGAAGATTGCGGCAACAGCACTGTCAGAATCTCTGACAGGCTTTGAGTTTGCAGCAGGAATTCCGGGAACATTAGGCGGAGCCGTCCGTATGAATGCGGGTGCATACGGTGGAGAGATGAAGCAGGTACTTGAGAGTGTGGAAGTGATGACAGCAGATGGAGAATTTCTCACGATCCCGGTAGAAGAGATGGGGCTTGCTTATCGGACAAGCGTGGTAGAACAGAAGAATTATATTGTTCTTGAAGCAGTGATTTCTCTTGAAAAAGGAAATCCGGAGAAGATCAAAGAAGTGATGGATGATCTGAAAGAAAAAAGAGTGACAAAGCAGCCATTAGAGTATGCAAGTGCAGGAAGTACATTTAAGCGTCCGGAAGGATATTTCGCAGGAAAACTGATTGAAGATGCAGGACTTCGCGGATTCAGGGTCGGAGATGCACAGGTCTCTGAAAAGCATTGCGGTTTCGTGATCAACAGAGGGAATGCAAGCGCAGCAGAGGTTATGGAACTGATGCGTCAGGTAGAAGATAAAGTAGAAGAAAATTCAGGAGTCCGTCTGGAAGCGGAAGTAAGAAGAATAGGAGAGTTTTGATATGCGTTTTGTTATCGTAACAGGGATGTCAGGAGCGGGAAAATCAACAGCACTTAAGATGCTTGAGGATATGGGATATTTCTGTGTGGACAATCTGCCAATCGCAATGTTTCCTGGATTTGTGCAGATGATTGAGAATTCAGAAACTTCAATGAAGAAAGTGGCATTGGGAGTCGATGTGCGAAGCGGACAGGATATTTCTGGATTAGAGAAAGACCTTGAGCAAATGGACGAAAATGGGATCAAATATGAGATTCTGTTTCTGGACGCAAAGGATTCTGTACTTGTAAAGCGATACAAAGAAACGAGAAGACAACACCCTCTGAGCGGGTCGGGACGTGTGGATACCGGTATTGCGAAAGAACGTGAGAAGACTGCATTTTTGAAAATGAAGGCAACGTATATTCTTGATACAAGTAAGATGCTGACAAGAGAACTGAAGATTGAACTTGAGAAGATTTTTGTGAAAGGTGAGAGTTTTTGCAACCTCTATATCACAGTAATGTCCTTTGGTTTTAAATACGGAATTCCGCAGGACGCAGACCTTGTATTCGATGTGCGTTTTCTTCCGAATCCGTACTATATTGATACATTGAAAGAAAAAACAGGAAATGATCCGGAAGTCCAGGATTATGTCATGCAGAATGACAAGGGACCGATTTTCCTTGAAAAATTAAAAGACATGGTTGAATTTCTGATTCCAAATTATATTTTGGAGGGAAAAAACCAGCTTGTGATCGCAATTGGATGTACCGGCGGAAAGCATAGATCTGTAACGCTGGCGAATGCGTTATATCACACGCTTGAGACAGAGGAAAGTTATGGCGTCCGTATTGAACATCGTGATATCGGGAAGGATAGTATCACAAAGAGAAAGTAAAAGGTGGAAAATATGTCATTTTCTGGAAAAGTGAAGGAAGAGCTTGCAAGGAACATCAGTTCAGCCAGACATTGCCAGATTGCGGAACTGACGGCTTTTATTGGCATGTGCGGGACGGTTGTAATCAATAGTTTTGACCGGTGCAGTATCAAGATTCGTACAGAAAACATTTTAGTTGCAAGAAAGGTCTTTACATTAATAGAAAAAACATTTAATATAAGGAGTGATATTTCCGTTCGGAGAAATATAAAGAAGCAGACAGAGACCTATTCTGTTATCGTAAAAAAGCATGAAGATGCGATACGTATCTTACAGGCTACGAAGATGATAGGGGAACAGCAGGAGAATGCGGAAGAGTTGTATGCCGTGAATCCGATGATTGTCCAACAGGTTTGTTGTCGAAGAGCATTTCTCCGCGGAACGTTTCAGGCGTCCGGATCTATGAGTGATCCGAACAAGGCATATCATTTTGAGATTGTCTGTTCCACAGAAGAGATGGCACATCAGATCTGTGATCTGATCTGCAGTTTTTCTATGGACGCAAAGATCGTGCTCAGAAAAAAGTCGTATGTTGTTTACCTGAAAGAAGGAGCACAGATAGTAGATATTCTGAATATCATGGAGGCACATGTCTCATTAATGGAACTTGAGAATGTAAGAATTCTCAAGGAGATGAGAAATTCTGTGAACAGAAAAGTGAATTGTGAAACTGCCAATATTAATAAGACAGTATCAGCAGCAGTGAAACAGCTGGAAGATATTACATATTTGAGAGATCAGATAGGATTTGAGAATATACCGAAAGGATTAGTCGAGGCTGCTCTTGCCCGCCTCGAGCATCCGGAAGCAACATTGAAGGAACTGGGAGAATCCCTGAATCCTCCGGTTGGAAAATCGGGTATCAACCACAGACTGCGTAAGCTGAGTGAGATGGCAGACAAAGTTCGGCAAGAACAAGGAGGATTATTATGATTAAGACATCTGTTGTAGTGAAAGCGGACCCAGGGTTTGATGGACGGCCGATCGCCCTTCTCGTACAGGAAGCCAGCCAGTATGCGAGCAAAGTGTACATTCAGGTAGCCGAGAAGAACATCAATGCAAAGAGTATTATGGGTATGATGAGTCTGAATCTGATCGGAGGCGAGGAGATTACCGTTGTGACAGACGGCGAGGACGAGCAGAAAGCAGCTGAAGGCATTAAGACATTCTTTGCTAATGTATAATAACAATAAGATGGTAATTGAAGTCACAGAGAGATAACCATGTGATTACAAATGAATATAGAGGGGCTGTACTTTGAAGAGGAGTACAGCCATCTTTTTCTATGGGGGAGAGTTTGCAGCTGATGTGAACACAAATGATTTTTGAATAAGGAGGTATTTGTTTATGAAAAGAATGCTATTTGTTTACAATCCGAATTCAGGAATGGGACTTCTGAAGCCGAAACTTTCAGATGTGATCGACACATTTGTGAAGGGCGGATATGAGGTGACGGTTTATCCTACACAAAGAAGTCAGGATGCTGTAAGAAAAGTCAGTGAGTATAAAGAAGAATATGATCTCGTGGTATGTAGTGGCGGAGATGGTACATTGGATGAAGTCGTGACCGGTATGATGATGCGAGAAAATAAGACGCCAATCGGATATATTCCGGCCGGAACAACGAATGATTTTGCAAGTAGTCTGCATATTTCCAAGAATATGCTGGAGGCCGCAGATACAATTGTAACAGGAACACCATTTTCCTTTGATATCGGTCAGTTTAACGATGACTACTTCGTATATATTGCAGCCTTTGGCATTTTCACAGACGTGTCATATGAGACGAAGCAGAGTATGAAGAATATTCTTGGTCATATGGCTTATATTCTGGAAGGAACCAAGAGACTGTTCAATATTCCGTCTTATAAGATCAAAGTCACACATGACGGAGAGACGATTGAAGATGAGTTTATCTTTGGAATGGTGACAAATTCACGCTCTGTAGGAGGATTCAAAAGAATCACAGGAGAAAATGTTATTTTTGATGATGGCGTTTTTGAGGTGACACTCTTTAAAACACCAAAGAATCCAGTCGAGTTGAACGAACTGATTGGGGCAGTTGTGATGCGTCAGATTAATTCAGACAGAATATACTCCTTCAAGAGTGGTGAAGTCCTTTTTGAATCTGTTGAGGCAATTCCATGGACTCTGGATGGAGAGTACGGCGGTACTCATGAAGAAGTTGTAATTAAGAATAAAAACCAGGCACTTCAGATTATGGTCAAGGAAGAAGCCGTAGAAGATCTGAGTGAACAGTTAGTGGAAGCAGAGGAAGTCTGAACACATAATCTGAAATATTTTCAGTGATATTTTAGAAAATCACCCCTTTTTTGAATTTTAGGTTTATTGAACAATCGCGGAAAACCGCGTAAAATCAAGAAAAAACGGCAGTTTGAAATAGAAATAAAAATTTTTTAAAAAAATTAAAAAAAGGGGTTGCATTTTCTGAAAGCCTGGTATATAATAACTATTGTCTTGTGGCGGTAACGAAAAAGACACAGACAAAAATGAATAAGGCTCCGTGGTCAAGCGGTCAAGACGCTAGCCTCTCACGCTGGAATCAGGGGTTCGATTCCCCTCGGAGTCACTTACTTGATTAGTGGGAAATCCTTGTAAAACAAGGGTTTTCTGCTTTTTTATTGCTCGGAAATAAAATTATGTTGCTGTCACGTTTTGTCACGTTTTTATTTTCCACATTTCTATATGTTGTGGTGACACTAGATTCTGGATTATCTCCTAAAGCATTTAAAATAGCTTTGTTTGTCTCTGTCTCGTCATTTGTATCAAACAGATAATTTTTTATTGTTGTTCGCTCGTCTGCATGTCCTGCGATTCTGCTTGCTGTTGTTATTGGAACTCCATTGTTTACTAAAGTTGAAACAAAGGTCTTTCTGATTCTGTGTGTTCCCTTTATAGGAATATTAATACAACGGTTACAAGCATCTTTGATTATGTTATAGAGTTTGTTTGGATTTATTAAATATCCATCTTTTACAAACAGGAAATCTTGATATGATTCACCAGTTTCTTTATTTATCCGCTGTATCTGTTTTATATACTCCTGCGCCTTTTGTGTTAGTGGAATATATCTGTCTCCTGCATCTGATTTAGTATATTCTACTGCATGGTATCCAGTGAGTTTAGGATTGTTTATATCTGATACGTCATAATCATCTATAATCTGTCTACAGATATGTAGCTTACCATTCTTTATATCTGAATTCTTAATAGCAAGTATTTCCCCTCTACGTGTTCCTAGTTCAAAATCAAGCATTATAGCAAGTATACACGTATTAGTCGGATTGTTTTGCAATCTGCGATTCATTTCATCAAGTAGTAATTGTTTTTCAGAATTGTTATATACTTCCTGTGTACTTGCTTTCTTCCTAGTTGGAATAATCTTCTTTCGATTTACTTCAACTCTGTATGGATTCTCATTTACTGAAATATATCTTGCGGATACCGCATAACCAAAAGTTTGTTTTAGGATTCCACACATATTGCAGAATGCTTTGTTTTTAATCTCTGATGTGTTCACTATGTTATTTAGGAAATCATCCACGTCAATAGGTGTGATGTCCTTATATGGTTTCTGAATGAAATCTGTATTTGTTTTGTAATACTTGTTCCAATCAATCATCATTCGCCTTATTGTTCCTGCACTAACTTTTTCTTTCTTATGTTCCATGAACTCATAGAATAGCTGTTCAAAAGTTGTCATATCCTTTCCAGTGGAACTCTGTTTTTCTTTTTCAATAAAGTAATCACATAATGCAGATTCTATTTCTTCTCTGGTTGTTTTCTTCCTACGGAACGCACCCCCTTTGATTGTTTTGTCTGGAATACGGAAATAATAGTAACTGTCTTTTCCAGTACCATAATGTTTTATGAAATGTCCGTACTTTGCTAAAATCTCCATTTTTTTCATGTTGTCTGTACTTTCCAGTACACCTGTTGTATTTATCATACTATTAGAACAACTAGAAACGCAAGCATCAACTTTGAAAAGTTCAGTAAAATCAAGTGTCATAATATATAAATCCTCTTATCTTATCTAAAATCTATCATTGTTTTGTTCTCCTTATCTGTTTGTTATGACAAGATTGTTTGTTTCAATCTATATAACAAATAACTATTTGTTACATAGAACAAGCACAATTTGAAAACAATTTGTTACAAACAACCTTGTCATAGTGGCTATTCTGTTCTGTTTTACTGTAAAATATGTTCTGTTTTGAATGTTCTCTTGAAATTGTATAGTCAATTCAGACATTTTTTGTTTTGTGGTTTACGCTCATTTCTTGCATCAAAAGATATATAACACAATCTTCTGGCAATCTCTTTAAAACGCGCTTCAATGCCCTATGCAGTAGGAAATATGCTACTTTATGTGTCTGCTTATATGCATCTGTTGAAATCTCATATAACTCCTGTTCTGTAAATTCCTTGTTGTTCTCCATTTGTTCTCCCTCCCTTAACCTAATTCGTCCATGTATTTCAGAACATGGTTGTAATTAATGTAATACATGTTACTGAGCTTCACATATGGTATTTTATGTTCTTCTACAATTAATCTTCGTAATAACTGGTATGGAAGTTTTGTTTTGTATGCCAGCTCATTAATACAGAGTAGTGGTGGACACTCTGGCAGTTCATTCATAACATAGTCCTTTCTTTGTTGCAGACTTTTAAATCTTTTTGATTGTGCAACTCTCTTTGCCGTTCTTGACAGTTCTTCCGATGTAACAACTTTTTTCATATCTTATCCCTCCCTCATAGAATTCTTTAAATCATTGGAGACTTGTTTTTTAATCCTACGTAAGCTGAACCCCTCCATGAATAGCTTGCTTAGTTCTGCCTGTTTCTGATCTAACAGTGGCTTCATAGCTTGTTGGTGCTTTAGTTCCTCTGGATTCTTTGCATTTTCAACAATTACTTTTCTCTGTCTTTCAGTGAATAAACCACTATACTGCGGTAATGCAGACAATTTCTGGAGTGCAACTGCTTCTTCTCGTGTTGGTGCTTTCGCCCAACAACCAATGCGCCTCCGATCACTGTTTTCTTGAATCCCATTGGAGTGTAACTGCGCCATGTAAGAATATAAAATACTGTTACTTTCTAGTTCCAATTTCTTCAACTGCTCTGCGCTTTCCTCTATGCGAATCGCTTTAATCTCTGCGATTTGTGTTTGTTTTATTTCCATCTGCTTGTCATTTTGTTCTAAGAGGTCTGTGACTTTCTGGTCAAGCATTTTACGCAACTTATAGATATCAACTGTGTTTACTCCATCTTCTGATGAAAACACATTCAACAGATTTCTTGTTGCAAGGTAGTCTTTAGCGGTTTTCATGTTTGAAATTGCATTGAATACAGCATTGTACATACTTACTAACTTTTCTTGCTGTCTTTCCATCTCTGCCATTGTTTTTGTGTTGTTACGTCTATCATTTGAATTAAAATACATTCTTAAATTCTCCTTTCATATTATGCCCCTGTGGCTTTGTATTTACGCCATTTAAGGCTTTTATGTGTATTGGTATACATTTCTCTATGGTTTATATATCTCTGCGCCCCAAGGGTCATTGTCATCATTATCTATGTTGTCTGTGAGCGTTTCTGTTATTTCGTTGTTTATATCATTTACATTTATGTTCTGTCTCGGCTCTACAATCTGTAGTGTGATCTTTGTTTTTTTGTTATGTTCTGCATCATTGTTTTGTTCTAATAGGGAAAAATTCTTTCCTACTGCCTTTTCTATAAGAAACATATTTGCCTTTAGTCTTGTGTTTGCATCAAAACTATTCTCTGCTATAGTAATTACATTATCGAGAGCAGTAGGGGAGTATGCTTTCAGTTTACTATTAAAGTCCTGTTTCCTTTGTTTTGTTCCCCTACAAATGTTCGGTCTGCCCCTCTGTTTTGTTTCCACTGTATCACCCCTTTTCTGTTGTGTTATATTGGTGTATGTCCTTTCTTTAGCTTGCTCAAATTTTAAGAGAACAAGCGTATTTTCAACGTTTGTCGTATGTTACACATGTACGAGAACGGACACGCACGTCCGCTTTTAACCATTTATAATTTGCCTACTGATGGAAACAAATTCATCAATCACGCCAGTGTTTACTTGTATTTCACCAGACTTCTGTACTCTACGCCATGCTTTCTGAGCACTGTTCAGCTTTGGATAATACCTCTTGCAAGCTCTTCTGAATAGTTCGTAATCTATCTCTATAAGGTTCTTGTTTATTAATGCTACTGATAAAGGTTGCCCCTCATGCGAAACTAAGTCATTGTAAATCACTGTTATCATTTCTTCATATACCGGAACATTGTATTCGTCATTCAAACTATATCTGTCCTTATTGTTCCAGTAACAATCAATTAACAGTTCTTTATAGTCTTTTCGATACCAACTTAAAAGAGATAGGATTGAATCTGGTTTTAAAAACTCTGCAAGCGTTTTCCCTGTCCTTGCTACCTTTAATCCTCTGGCAGAGTAGATGAACTCAATTCTTAATAATCCCCTGTCTGTTATATTTCGTTGTTTACTTTTGTCATATAGCTTTAATTTCACTCTTGAATTTGATAACTGCGCTGTCTTAATGGATTCTATGTTCTGCCCAGAACATAAGCATTTTACAGCTTCATAACGTTTCCCAACTTGTTCTCCTGTCGCACAAATAAATAATTTCTCTCCTTTTGTTAGAAGAATTGTTGCAAGTAACTTTAACATTGGTGCTGTTTTCGTTATGTTTGAAAGTTCCGCTGTAGCATTCACTTCACACGTCCTAACTGTTGTTTCATAGATATCATTACCGAATAGGCTTTCTAATTGCGTTTGCACACACGCTAAAACATTTTTGATATGTTTGAAATCTTCTTTGCAAAATGGTATTGTATTATCTTTTCTCAAAACCTTTGGCAAACATAAATGTAATAAGTATCCATCTTTCACCGCTTGTAAATGTCCTATTTCATCATTGATATTGTTATTAAAAGTATAATAATTTTTTTCTAAAACTTTTGTCGTATTTACTTTTACGTCCAGTGCATCCAAACCGACATAAACTCTATTCTTTTTCTTTCTGCTCATATATTTTGTTATGTTTTCCTCCTATCTCTGCAATTCTCTGCAATAAAAAAAGTCTAATATCAAGAGAAAAGCTGTGGGACTTTCCTGTGACATTAGACTTTCTACAATGAATAAATGAGAATAACAAACATCTCATAAACAAAACATGGCTTTTTAGGTTCTATTTCATATGCTCCTTATACGCATAACCATGGCAGATAACAATAGAGAACATTCCACAAGGACTCCATAACAACTATAATTATTTCAATATTCATTTTCGTCTTGTTTGTTTGAAATATTTTGCACGAACTGTGCAACGTCTGATTTGATTTAACATATAAGAAATATGTATTTTAATAATATTATATTTATATAATAATATATATGTATTTTATTAACTTGAACAGTCAACTTAACTTATAAATACATTATAAACCTATTAAGGATAGAAGTCAAATTGCCTTGAAATATTCTGAATATTCATTGAATTACATTAATATTTACAACTATTTTATTATATCACTGGATACCTCTATAAGCCTGTTACAGAATACCTCTATGAGCTTGTATTTTCCCCATTTAAGGACTTTTAATATCTGCATGGATAAAATAGCTTACTATGTAGTAATATAGATTATACGAGCTTCTGTGGGATTATATTGGCTGTGAAAATAATCATTTAAAAATATCAAAAAAAGAGTGATATACTTAAATCATTATTTTCATTAACAGGTGTATTGGAAATTCTCCTTTCCTTGCTTTGTTCTATATGTTGTAGGTGTCACGAAGCTGTCACGCTTGTGCTGATTTGTTTCAAGAATCCTTTATTTACTGGGGTTTTGTTACAACAAGACACGGGTTCGATTCCCCTCGGAGTCACTGAAAAAAGCTCGTATTTACGAGCTTTTTTTGTGCTTGAAAATCATAAGTGAATCAATTAGTGAATCAAACGTGCGTTCGGCACATTTTTTGCAAAAAATTATAAGGAGGAAATCTTGAACATATTCCCCTCAGAGAATTTCAAGCGATCACTTTACTAGCGAATAAAAGGAAAAAGAAGAATAAAAATGCCTTGGCAGGTAATTCATGTGTGTGTGCATCTGAAGAACAATGTCAGGGCATTTTTGATTATTACTAGAGTGTGTGTCGAAAGTCTGTAAATACATAGACAGAGTTATGTTGGACACTATAGGATAAAAAAACTTTTTTAATAAAAAAGCCTTGATTTTAGGGGCTTTTTTAGTGTCGAAGAAAAAGTTGGCACAGTTCTTGCAGTATATAAGGGCAGAAAGAAAAGAAAGAGAGGAAGAAAAAATTGAAAAAATTTTTATTCGCAACACATGGAACTTTGGCAGCAGGGGCGAAGAGCACATTAGAATTACTCATAGGAAACGTTGCAGATATTACTTGTTTGACTGCATATGTAAATCCGGATGACAATGTGGATGAACAACTGAAAGCATATTTTTCAGAAGTTAGTGATGAAGATCAGGTAATCGTATGTACAGATCTGATGGGTGGAAGTGTCAATCAGAAAATCGTTCCGTACGCACAGAAAAAAAATGTATTTCTGATAGCAGGATTCAATCTGCCGCTGCTTCTGGAACTGGCAATGAACGAGGATAAAGTCACAGAGGAAGAATTGTTGGATTCTATAGAAGAGTCCAGAAAAAATATGATGCTCGTTCGGGTAGAAGTAACGGACAGCGGAACTGAGAAAGAAGAGGAAGAATTCTTAGCATAACAAAAAGAAAAGGAGAGAAAAAAGATGATTGTATGTTTAAGAGTAGATGAGAGATTAATTCATGGACAGGTTGCAATGACATGGACAAAGGAACTGAAACTGAATGGACTGGTAGTTGCAAGTGATGAGGCTGCATCAAATGAGATTCAGAAAATGACATTAAAGATGGCAGTGCCGGAAGGAATCAAATGTATCATCAAGTCGGTAGAAGATGTGACAACAATTCTGGATGATCCACGTTCAGAGTCTATGCGTCTGATGGTACTTGTACCGATGGTAAAAGATGCAGTTACATTGTGTAAACGTTACAAAAATATTGAAATGGTAAATATCGGAAATGCCGGTAAAATGACATCCGGAGAAAAGAAAATCTTATCAAAAGAAGTTATGCTGACAGCAGACGAACTGGAAGCACTGAAAGAACTGACAGAGCTTTATCCGGACACATTTTTCCAGGGAACACCGGCGATGGAAAAGAAAATGGCATCTGCAATATTAAAGGGATGTTGATTAAAATAGGATAGAGGAGGATGAGATCATGATGTTAGATGCATTTTTTGTAGCACTCGCTGTTTTTGTGGGAGTTGCAGGACATGAACTTTTTGGAATGGCAATGTTGAGCAGACCGATCGTAGTGGCACCGCTGGCAGGACTGCTTTTGGGAGATGTGCAGACAGGACTTATTGTAGGTGCATCATTGGAGTCGATTTTTATGGGAGTTGTAAACATCGGAATATCCAGTACAGCAGAACCGGCACTTGCAGCCGGACTTGCAACTGCTTTTGCAATTAATCTCGGAGGAAATGTCGGAACCATTATTCCAATCGTTTTCCCATTGGCAGTGCTTGGATTACAGTTAATGAACTTTATTTTCTCTTTTGTGATTGGTCCGTGCGCACCGAAATTTGAAGAACTTGCAAAAGAAGGAAAAGATAAAGAAATTACAATACTTCATTTTGGTTTATGGTTCGTACATTATGCGTTATATGCATTGATTCCGTTTTTTGCAGTATTGTTTGGTTCGGATGCTGTTCAGCGTATTCTGGAAATGATACCGGATGTAATTATGAACGGTCTGACGGTAGCGGGAAATATGCTTCCTGCAGTTGGTATGGCAATGCTTCTGCAGATGCTCTGGGATAATAAGATTGCAATCTATTTCCTGCTGGGATTTATTCTCGTAGCATATTTGGATCTTCCACTGATCGCAATTGCAGTATTGGGAACAATTATTGCGGTTGTGACAGCACAGCGTGATATGCAGTTAAAGAACAATCAGGCGGCACCGGTAGAAAAAACGAGTGAAGAGGAGGACTTTTTCGCATGAAATTAATGAATAATGTCAGTAAGGAAGAGAAAAAATTAATCAGAAAAATGTTCTGGAGATCCGGAGCAATGTATGCATCAGTAAATCCGGTTACCATGGGAGGAGGCGGTTTCTGCTATTCCATGATTCCGTTTATCAATCATTTTTATAAAGATAACGAAGAAAAAAGAAGAGAAGCATTGACACGTCATGTGAAATATTTCAGTACGACAATTCCGATGGCATCTTTTGTAATGGGAATTGCAGGCTCCATGGAAAAAGAGAACAGTGAAAAAACAGATTTTGATGCAGGATCCATTAACTCAATCAAGCTGAGTCTGATGGGACCGCTGGCCGGAATCGGCGATTCCTTATTCTGGGGCGTATGGCGTGTTGTTGCAGCCGGACTTGCAATCGGACTTGCCAATGCAGGAAATGTGCTTGCACCATTGATTTTCCTTCTTGCATTTAATATTCCGAACTACCTGTGCCGTTACTATGGAGCGTTTTTAGGATATTCTCTTGGCGCAAAATACATAGAAAAGATTTATTCTAACGGAATGATGGAGATTCTGACGAAGGCAGCGGGCATTGTCGGACTGATCATGGTCGGAGCGATGACGAGTAAAACGGTTCTGTTTACGACAATTCTTGATTTTACGATGAAAGGAAAATCCGTAATGGATGTACAGTCTTCTCTTGACAGTATTTTTATCGGAATTGTACCGCTTTTGCTTACATTTGGATGTTTTAAACTGTTAAAGAAGAAAGTAAATATCATTGTTTTGATCTTTGGAATTGTTGCATTGGGAATTATATTATCCGTTCTCGGAATCTGCTAAGGCAGGAGGAAAAGTTATGACAGGAAATCGTATCAGAGACAGTAAAAGAAATCCGTTTTTTCAGGTAAAAGTAAAAGACGGAAAATACAGCACGGAAAATCAGGTGAGTTATTATGGAAAAAAACTACCGGATGATACATTTTCCTTTGATGTTTCCAATCAGAAAGTACAGGCGAATCTGGATGAATTCGGAACGATAAGACATATTACATTTTTTCACGGAAATTATCTGATGGAAAGTAAGCCGGGGGTGTGGGTGGCAAAGGATTTTGTGCAGGAACATCAGTTGTCTGTTTCTGTAAAATGGAATGGACAGACAGAAAAATTATGTGAACATACAAAATATGTGGAGATGGATCTGGCAGAAAATCTGTTTCCACGCTGCAGGCATTATTTTCCGTGGGGAGAAGTCACGATTCTTGCCACAGCACCGATTACAGCAAAAGGAGAACGGCTGAGTTGTCTTCTTTATGAAGTAACGGTAAAAAATACAGGCAGAGAGGCGGCAGAGATGACGGTCTGTCTCCCTGCTTTGTATGAAAAGAAATATTCGGATACAAGAAATGTGTTGATGATAACAGCGGAGAGTGGAACGTATCAGGATGTTTCCTTTACACTGCAGCCAATGGAGCAGAAACGGGTTTCACTTCTGTTTGGAGATCCGAACCGGTATCAGGATATAGAAATGTTTTTAAGTAAAGATACGGATTTCTGGATGGAACAGACGTTACAGTATTTCCGGTCATTGACAGGAGAACTGAAGATGGAAGAAGATGCGATGGCAGGAATGCTTTTGCAGAGAGCATACCAGCAGGCGTTTGGTGCGTTTGCAATGTCAGGCGAGAATGAAATTCTGGGTTCCAACTGGGGAACGTATCCGGTCACACCACATGTATGGAATAAAGACATGTACTACTCCAGTCTGCCGTTTACACTGACAGAGCCGGAACTTTGTAAAAAATGTATTCTCTGGTTTGCAAAATATGGAATCAAATATAAAGGAACTAAATTCGAAGGCGGCGTCTTTCATTCATTGAGCAATTCGTTGTCTGTGATCATGCTTTCCGGTGCATATTATGAGTATTTCGGTGAGAAAGAATTTTTCCAACAGCATCCAAAGCTCTATAAGAAAATGAAAGCAATTCTTCAGACGGTTCTCGAAAGCCGTGAGGAAAATGAGCCTTATCTGTATCGTACAACGTGGATTTCCGATGCGTATGCACTGGGAAAGTATCATACAGGAACCAATCTCTGTATGTACCGCAGTTTTATGGCATTAGCAAGAATTGCGGAAGAAGTTTTCGGAGAGAAAAGTTATGCGGAAATGTTGAGAAGTGAAGCAGGAAAGACAAGAAAAGATATCGAACGGTATATGACTGCGAAGGGGCTCTTTGGAACACAGTATCTAGAAGGAATCAGTGGAATCGCAGAGGAAAAGAAGGAATGTGATTCTGCAGAAAAGTATCAGAAAGAGATGTTGGACCAGGGGCTTCAGTTTATAACAGATGTGAACCATGACGGAGAAATTTGTCTCAGAATGCATGATGGGGAAGAATCGGATACAACCCTGATGAAATACTACAAATATCAAAGTGAAGAGCAGGATACTTTGAAGCAGTATGGTCAGTTTACAGGAAGCAGAGAAAATCCTACTTACAGTGAACTGAGCAGAGGAATCAAGTGGGGAAATCAGTCCGGGGCAACATTTCCGGGATATATTTCGATTTTAAACGGTGCGGCAGAGAAAGAAAGCTGGTCAGGAGACGAAGGTAGATTTCGTGAGTTAGAAAGACTGACAGACCTGGATGGTTCCTGGTGGTGGTGGCCGTATAAAATCGGAGCGCAGACCGGTGATGTTGTGAGAATGAACAGCTGCGGAAAATGTGGATGGGGTGCAGGAATCTTTTTTATCCTTTTTATCACGGAATTTCTCGGAATCGAATACGATGCGCCGAAGGCGGTGTTCAGAATCCATCCTAAGCGGTTTATCGGCGGATTCTGCTGGAAAAATATGCGGATAGGAAATGCCCGATTTGATATTTCGGTTCGGTATGAGCATCATATGGCAGAGTTTTCTATGAAAAATAGAAGTACATTTCCGGTTTATGTAGAAATGAAAAAAAATCAGAAGAAATTAATTCCCCCAAACAACGAAGAGAAATGGAGTCAGGATTATGAATTTATTAAATAATATCACAACCTTTAAGGGCGAGCGGTCAAGAGCAGTATCTCCGGAAAATCCGACGGGAGAAAAGGGAAGAGCATGCATGGAAGACAGTGCACTCGGACCGCAGAGAAAAGGAAGAGGAAGTATCCGTCTTCCAATGGGAGAAGAGACGGTCATTGCAGATATAAAAGGACCGGGAATCATTCGTCATATCTGGATGACGATTCGTGAAAATACAGAAAAGGGAAGTTTTGTTATGCGTGATGTTGTACTCAGAATCTATTGGGACAACAGCAGCACTCCGGCGGTAGAAGCTCCACTGGGAGATTTCTTCTGCAACGGATTCGGTGAACGATGTGACATTGCGTCTCTGCCAATCGTAGTAAATCCAACGGGCGGTATGAACAGCTATTTTGAAATGCCGTTTCGTGAGAGAGCAAGAATTACCATTACAAATGAACATCCGAAAGACATTACTTCATTTTTCTATACAGTAAATTATGCGGAGACAGACAGTCTGCCGGAAAACACTCTGTATTTCCACGCATACTGGAAACGGGAAAGACAAACAGAACTGGCAAAAGATTACGTGATACTGGATAAGATTAAAGGAAAAGGCTATTATGTAGGAACATTTCTTGCGCTGACTGCACTGGAAAGATATTGGTGGGGAGAGGGTGAATTTAAGTTCTATCTGGATGGAGATGAAGAATTCCCGACAGTATCCTCCACAGGTTCTGAAGACTATTTCGGAGGTGCGTGGGCATTTCATCAGAAAGATGAGCTGGGAAGACCTTCCGTTAAGAACTATTCCACACTGTTTCTAGGTTATCCGTTTTATGAGACAAAGGACAAGACACGTGTACGGTTTGAAACAGGAAAATTAAATGCAGTACATGCATTTGGTGATGACAGTCTGCCGCGCCATGGTCTGTACCGCTGGCATATTCTGGATCCAATCGCATTTTCAGAAGATATCAAAGTAACTTTGCAGCAGATTGGAAATGATGATCTGTCATTGTTTGAACGTTCGGACGATGTGGCAACAGTGGCTTATTGGTATCAGGATTCTGCAGAAGGATTTGACCGGGCATTTCCGGACAGAAGAGCACGTCTGCCGAGGTAAGAATGCCGGGAGTTACTGCTCACAGGTTAACATGTGAACAGTAATCCCCGGGACAAAAAGCCATGAGATGGAAAAGAAAAGTGTTGTAGAGAAATTCAAAATTCATTATAATAGGGGTACGAAAAAGCAGAAAACCCGGGAGGTACTTTTTATGGAAGCAAAAGACAGGGTATATCAGGCACTGTGCAGGATGGCGAAGAGTGATTGTCAGATTACGGCGGCAGCACTTGCAGAAGAACTGAATTTAAGCCGACAGGTAGTCAGCCATTATCTGAACCGTCTTTTGGAAGAAGGCTGTGTGGAAAAGACACTTACCCGGCCGGTATGCTGGAATATCAGGAAACAACAGAGAGAGAACGTGCAGGGTTCTGTCAGTGAAGAAAGAAAAGAAATAGAAGAAGTGCTGCCGGAAGTACGCCGGGAAGATGTCTTTGATGCAATGATCGGTGCTGACGGCAGCCAGAAAAATGTAATTGAAAGATGCAAAGCGGCGGTGTCATATCCGCCGGACGGACTGCCGATATTGATTACAGGAGAAAGTGGAGTCGGAAAAAGCTTTCTGGCAAGACTGATCCATCAATATGCAATTTCCAGAGCCGTTATCAGGGAAAGTGCTCCGTTGGTAGTGCTGAATTGTGCAGATTATGCGAACAATCCAGAACTATTGTCGGCAGCACTTTTAGGGTACAAAAAGGGAAGCTTTACAGGAGCGGATACAGATAAAGAGGGGCTTTTGCAGGAAGCGGACGGCGGTTATCTCTTTCTGGACGAGGTTCACCGGTTGTCTTATGAAAACCAGGAAAAGCTTTTTGTTTTCATGGACACAGGAAGATATCGGCCACTTGGTGACAAAAACTGGAAAGCAGCGAAGGTAAGGTTTATTTTTGCGACGACGGAGGTACCTGAAAAAGTCCTTCTGGAAACATTTCGCCGGAGAATTACCGTGCAGATTTCAATCGGAAGTATTGCAGAAAGGCCGCTGATGGAACGGCTTCAGTTGATTTATCGGTTTTATCAGAAAGAAGCAGTAAAGATCAACAAGGATATATTGATTGAAAAGGATGCGATGCAGTATCTGTGTTTTTCAAAGTTACCCGGAAATATCGGAAAACTGGAAAATCTTGTGCAGGTAAGCTGTGCGGAAGCATATTTTCGGCAGCAGGAGAAGGAACTGTTGAAAATCTCTTCAAGAGAGCTGCAGAATGAGTCACCGGACAAGGACGATTCCTTGGAAGAAATTGTCTGCCCGATGAAAGTTTTGTGCAGTCAGGAATGTGAATCTGCGTATGAAGCATGTGTCACGGAGCATACCGTGAATGTTTCAACACTTTGGGAAGAGGTAGTGAAGGCATCCTGGGATGAGATCGATATGTTATATCTGCGGTATAAACATCAGATGAAGACTTGGGAAAAATACGTCACAGTGAGTTCTTCGGTGTTTGAAAATACGGCAAAGAAGATGTTTGAAAGCAGCTGCAGATTGGTGCTGAAACGCTATGGAATCCGTGTGACAGACCAATGTCTGAAGGAACTGTACCTGAGTTATAAGATGTTTTCGCAAATGGAATTGGATGCAGAGATGGAGTGGAAATTGTCTGTTTATTTTGAACAGGCTCTTTCAAGGGCACATTATATTGCAAAACGCCTTTTTGAGAAAGTGGCATCGTTGGAACAAGGCTGTGGAAAGCATGTTCTGTTTTTGTTTACACTTGCTTTGCATGAATATGTTGCAGAGTGTGTTGAACTGGCAGGTCTGATTGCTGCGCACGGAGATACCACGGCAAGCAGTATTGCAAAAGTGGTGAACCAGGCATGTGAAACCTTTGTGTTTGAAGCAATTGATATGCCGATGGATTCTTCTTTTGATGCGACGATCGAGAAAGTAAAGAGTTATCTGGAAGATATCCCGGGGGGAAGAGGACTGATTCTGCTGGTAGATACAGGTTCTCTCAGCAGAATGTATACATTGATCAAAAACAGTCTGTCAGGGGATCTGATGATTATCAATAATGTTTCCACGGCAATTGCACTCGATATCGGAATTAAAATGCTGGGACATAGTTCCTTTACGGAAATTACACAGAGTACAAAGAAACTCTGTAGTTTTGATGTACAGTTTTTTGAAGGCCTTTCACAAGGAAAAAATATTGTCATATCCTGTATGTCCGGAGTGGGAATTGCGGAGAAGATTCAGGAAATGATGAAAAGCGTGTTCGGAGACTGTGGGCTTGATTTTATTACGATGGATTATAAGGAACTGATTCGGGCTTTGGATGAAAATGATGAAAAATCCTTTGAGCAGACACTGTTGATTTTGACGACTTCTTCACTTTCAGAAGGAGTAAAAACTCCATGGCTGAGTATGTATGACGTGTTGGATGGAAGTGGAGAACAGGTGCTGTGGGATTCTTTAAAGACAGTGATCAATCCGGAGCGGTTTGAAGTGCTCAAAAGAGAATTTGTAAAGTTTTTCTCAATGGAAGGTATTGTAAGCCGTCTGCAGTTTTTGAACCCTGCGGTTGTAGTTCAGGAAGTAGAATTGATTTTGATGCGGTATGAACAGTATTATACATTGGAAATGTCGGGGTATGTGAGACTAAATTTGTATATGCACATTGCATTTATGTTTGAACGTCTGATGATCGCACAGGATGATTATGAGGAAGAACAACGGGAATTATCTGAGCAAGAGCAGGAGTTCTATCGGATTTCACGGATTGTATTTTCAGAAGCAGAAAAAAAATACAGAATCAGACTGGATGAATATGAATTGTCGATGCTATACGAATTGTTTAAAAGCCTGATTAAGTAGCAAAGAGGAAATTCGATGGGACTGGAACTGAAGGTTGAGCAGAAACAAAGGGTATATCAGAAGCAGATTGAGCAGGCACGCATCCTGCAAATGAATGCACAGGAACTCGCTGTGTGTATTCAGGAGGCAGCATTGGAGAATCCGTTGATTGAACTGGAAGAAATGATGGATGTGCCGATAGAAGAACTGGTGAAGAAGGATGTGCGAGAAACTGATGAAACAGAAGCAGAGGTATCGGAGGATACCGACTGGAGATATACCGGCGGGCATCAGTCGCCAGAAGACTGGTGGACTCCACAGGGAGGAAAATCGGAAAGTCTTGTTGATATGATACATCAACAGCTGCTGACGATGTCAATTGGGGAAAAAGAAAAGGAAATTGTGGAAAAGTTGGCGGGAGCGTTGGACAGCAGAGGATATCTGGAGATTCCGGTGAAAAAACTGGCAAAATATATACCATGTTCGGTGCAGGAACTTCGGAGTGCATTAGAGATACTTAAATCATTGGAACCGGCAGGAATCGGTGCGACAGATTTGAAGGAATGTCTGATTCTGCAGTTGAGACGGCAGAAAGACTCCCGGCTTGCGGTTACATTGGTCAAAAATTATCTGGAAGACTTGCCGAAACATAGAATTTCAGCAATTGCAAAGGAACTGGGAGAGAACGAGGATGCGGTAAAAGATGCATTTGCCAGAATCAGGACCTTGAACCCAAAACCGGGAAGTATTTTCGGGGAAGGAACAACGGTGCTCTATGTGATACCAGATATTATTGTGTCGGAAGAACATGGAGAATACACAGCGGCATTGAACGAGGCTGTGTACCGGAAACTGCGGCTGAATGAATCCTATGTGAAGCTGAAGGATTCTGAGGAATCAGAGGTAAGAGAATATATTATTCAAAAACAGGCGCAGGCAGGGTGGCTGAAAACATGTATTGAACAGAGAAGTCATACACTGCAGAGAATCGCAGATATATTGATAGATTTCCAAAGGACATTTTTAGAGACGGGAAAGGATATGAAACCGCTCAGACAGAAGGACGTTGCACAGATCATGGAAGTGCATGAATCGACGGTCAGCAGGGCTGTAAAAGGAAAATATCTACAGTGTGGCAGAGGTGTATACGCACTGTCGGATTTTATGCCGAAAGGAATGGAAGAAGTCAGCAGTGATTCTGTAAAGCAGATGCTGAAGAAAATCATTCAAAATGAAGATAAGAAAAAACCACTGAGTGATCAGAAACTGGTAAAGAAACTGGAAGAAGAGGGTGTACAAATATCAAGAAGAACAGTGGCAAAATACAGGATGCAGATGGAAATTCCAGATGCATCCGGCAGAAAAGCAGAGTGAGCTGCGAATCAGAGCTGTTGGCTGAACTGATACCATTTTTTAGGAGTTGTGACATTAGGGTATGACTTCTTAAAAAATATTAATAGCAATTCAATGGTTAAATTGTATAGAAATAAAAACAATTTTAATGTTTGTAAAAAAATATTGTGAAAATGTTAACAATAATTACGTCTGTGGATTGTTTTTTATGCAAAACATAAGATTGTCATTTATAAATTAATACGCTATAATATAGAAGAATTCTAAATAAATAATTCCTGATGGTTTTCACGGGTGTCAGGATCTTTAAGAATTGGAGGAAAGAAATATGTTAGTATCAGCTACAGAAATGCTTCAGAAAGCAAAAGCAGGCCACTATGCAGTAGGACAGTTCAACATCAACAATCTTGAGTGGACAAAGGCTATTCTTACAACAGCACAGGAACTCAACTCACCAGTTATTCTTGGTGTATCTGAGGGTGCAGGAAAGTACATGACAGGATATAAGACTGTTGTAGGTATGGTAAACGGAATGATGGAAGAACTCGGAATCACAGTTCCGGTTGCTCTTCATCTTGACCACGGCAGCTACGAAGGATGCCTGAAATGTGTAGAAGCAGGATTCTCATCAATCATGTTTGACGGATCTCATTATCCGATCGATGAGAACGTTGAGAAGACAAAAGAACTCGTTAAGATTGCTCACGAGCACGGAATGTCAATCGAGGCAGAAGTTGGATCCATCGGTGGAGAAGAAGATGGAGTTATCGGAAGAGGTGAGTGCGCTGATCCGGAAGAGTGTAAGAGAGTAGCTGATCTGGGAATCGATTTCCTGGCAGCAGGTATCGGTAACATTCATGGTAAATATCCAGCAAACTGGGAAGGATTAAGCTTTGAGACTCTGGATGCTATTCAGCAGCGTACAGGAGCAATGCCACTCGTACTTCACGGTGGTACAGGTATCCCGGAAGATATGATCAAGAAAGCAATCTCTCTTGGAGTTGCTAAGATCAACGTTAATACAGAGTGTCAGCTTTCTTTCGCAGATGCTACACGTAAGTACATCGAAGCAGGAAAAGATCTTGAGGGTAAAGGATTTGACCCACGTAAACTTCTCAAACCAGGTGCAGACGCAATCATGGAAACAGTAAAAGAGAAGATGGAGTTATTCGGATCTGTCGGAAAAGCCTGAGAAGAACTTTTTTAAAAAAGCACTTGCGTTTTAAAGCAAGTTGAGGTATACTGACTCACGTAGACAGAACAAGGGCGTTCCAATTATAATTGGAGTGCCCTTTTTTTATCGCTTGGGAAATGATCCGCATGATTGAATCAGATTGGATGGAATAAAATCAGATCTGATCTGACTGGATCAGACGGATGATTTCCTGAGAGGTAATCTATTATGGGGTTTCCCGTAGTGTAATCGAATATTGTTCATTGCAGTGAACGGTAATCGAAGAATTAAGAGAAAAGGAAGGTATAGGGTATGAGCACAGAATTATTCAATGTAGCTGACATCTTTGGAGAAAATGTATTTAATGATACAGTTATGCAGGAGCGTCTGCCAAAGAAAGTTTACAAGAATCTGAGAAAGACAATTGAAGAAGGAAAAGACCTGGATCTCGAGACAGCAGATGTTATTGCTCACGAGATGAAAGAATGGGCGATTGAAAAAGGAGCGACTCACTATACACACTGGTTCCTGCCACTTACAGGAGTTACAGCAGAGAAGCATGATTCCTTTATCTCAGCTCCACTTCCGAGCGGAAAGGTTCTGATGACTTTCTCGGGAAAGGAATTGATCAAGGGTGAGCCAGATGCATCTTCATTCCCATCCGGAGGCCTGAGAGCAACATTCGAGGCAAGGGGATATACAGCATGGGATTGTACATCACCGGCATTTGTAAGAAAAGATGCAGCCG
>ERZ857745.1956-NODE-1956-length-23768-cov-10.309071_pt1 | contig 23768 bp, 19 predicted proteins | sample MGYA00519699_ERZ857745 | MGnify/ENA primary metagenome ERZ857745 (study PRJEB31778, sample SAMEA3449357) | human gut metagenome | biome: human gut; feature: human-associated habitat; material: faeces | place: United Kingdom | collected 2010/2012 ...
GACGAACTTCTTCCACTCTTGATGAACGGTCAGGCATCGGTAAATTCTGATTTATCGAACGGTTTATAGCCGTTTTCCCATCGATAGTACGAATAGTTTTGGCCAGTTTCTTTTGCTCAGCAATAGAAATTGGCTTTATTTCAATGGCTTGGTATGCCTGCTCTAGTTGTAGGTTCTTAATTCCTGAAGTTTTGCCCTCAAAATTGAAGAAAGCTCCCATGTTATAAAAGTGCTGAATGTAGAGATAAATGTATTCCGCATCCCACTCTTTTTTCACACGGAATGCTGCGCAAAAGTTTGAACAATCAACCGATTGCAACTTTTCTATAAGGTTAGGCGTTATAAGGCAAACTCTTCCTGTCGATTGTGTGGGGCTGCCTCCTGATTTTTCTACAATTATATCACCTACTTGTAGCAGCTTATTTTCATAACTACGTTTTGAAATATACCTTTTGGGTATATGATTATAATCTTGGTTTTTGATGGGCTCAATATCTGCACCACGTACACAGAAGACTTCGCAAGGAGTGTCTTCCGTATGTGATTCATTGCCCCAATCACCTGATATAAAAGTCTCTATGGTTTCTATTAGTTTCATTATTAAGAAATCAGATAGCGTTAATACTTATTGAAAGGATGACAGATATGAGCGCAACTATCAATGCCCACTTTGCAATTAAACGAGAGTATTTTGCTTCATACAATGATGCAAGAATACTATGGTATCTTTGCTCTTGACAAGCTTTATAGCCTTCTGGTGTGAGAGACATTTGCTGTGAGTTTTCATCAAAATTGATGAGACCCAACCATAACATTTCATGGACCCAAAGTTCAGTTTGTGCATGAATAGAGTCAATATAGTCAAATGTGCATTGTTTGTCAAGATACGTATGGATGTCCTTATATGATACATAGTCCTTACCAATATAAAATTGATTGGCAAGTAAATAATCCAAGATTTTACAGAATAGCCAATATTTCACTCGGCAATCTTTTGATATTTTGGTTTCACTTTTAAGAAATTCTTTAATTTCAGTCATTATATCTAATCGTATATATTTACTTTTGTAGTTTTATTACCAGTTTCTTTTTTCTTCAAAATTAGCTATTTTCTTTGACTCCCAATGCTCGTTGAGAATTTCGTAGAAGCGGTCATATATCTTTCTTTTAATAGACTCAGAGTCAAATTCGTTATCATAATAGCATTGGCTATAATCCACAAAGAACCGCTCTTGCGGCAATAGTTTCTCGTACTCATTGTCCAATACCCCCTCTATGGCGTCCTCTAAGCAGGGTGATATTTCATCGTAACACTTGCTTTGGTACTCTATTGAGAGAATATTAAAAAAGTTAAACGAAGAAGGATAATCATCTGTACCTATGTGAATGTTCCAGGAGTTTATTTTACGAATGGCTCGCTTACAAAGACTGTTTATGATGCCTTTTGCAAAATACTCGCATTGATCCTGTACTTCTTGGATAAGTTTTTCGTCTTCTGTCATACTATATCTATATTATTCACCCAACATTCCCCTAACTTCTTTATCGAAGTCAGAATCAATCCGTTGGGTTTTATTAAAAATATCGTATTCGCTTTCTGCCTTTGTCTTGGCTTGTGCCGCAGAGATTCGCCCTTTGTCGGGCAATATCTGATATTTGCGGAAAGTCAGAAACTCATTGACACTGGCTGCAAATTGCTCCATATTGAACGTGTTTTCACGCTCTATAAGGTCTTCTATATAGTCGAAATATCCTGTTACTACACGTTCCAACCGACGGATTTCATTTTCCTGCAAATAGTTCTTGGCTATTGACACATCCGATTTCAAGATACGCCCATCGGGAGCATTCTTCCATGTAGTCAGCCCCATGTGTTCTTGGGTATGGTCAGCCTTAGTGTAGATGATTTCTGCTGCTGTTTGCCCGGTAATGGCATAGTGAAAACGGTTCTGTATCATGGCATAGAAATCGTGTGTGGTAGGCGAGTTCTTGTCATAGTCAATACTGCACTCTGCATATATATCGGTAATCTGTTGCCAAATACGCCGTTCACTGGCACGGATGGAACGTACCCTTTCCAACAATTCACGGAAATAGTCTTTTCCGAATACTGCCGTTCCCTGTTTTAAGCGTTCATCGTCAAGCACAAAGCCTTTCTTGATATACTCATTCAGAATCTTGGTAGCCCACTGACGGAACTTGGTAGCTTTTGGAGAAGATACACGATAGCCAACAGCAATAATCATATCAAGATTATAGAAATCAACCAACTCTTCAACCTCGCCTCTTATGCCTCGATTTACGACGGTTGCAATTTTTGCAACCGTCGTGTCTTGCTGTAATTCTTCCTCTCTAAATATATTGGCTATGTGGCGGCTAATACCTGATTTATCAATACCGAAAAGCTCTGCCATAGCCTTTTGCGTACACCAAATGGTTTCGTCTTTTATAACCACCTGTACTCTTCCCTCTTTATCGGGAAGATTGTATAACAAAAACTGTATTTCGTTACTCATTGTTTCCTACATTTTCGTTGAACTGCAAAGCATCCAACTGCTTCATAATTTCCTCTTCCAACCGATGGCTTTCTTTAAATTGCTCGGAGAGTATTTGTTTATAATTTGCCATACGGTTGTTAAACTCTTCTTCCGTTATATCTACATAATCTATCTTGATGTCGAAATATTGTCCAGCAGAAAGAGAATAGCCCTTTTCCTTTATCTCATCGTAAGAAACAGCTACGGAAAAATCCTCTACAACTTCTTTGTTGCGGAACGTATTGACTATTAAATCTATCTCATTATCAAGCAAACGTCGTTTCTGGTTATTGCCTTCTTTATATTCTTCACCTAATTTGCTTGCATCAATCAAAATTACTTTATCTGCTGTTGCCGACTTATCAAAGAATATAACGGACACATTCGTTCCGGTAGTAGCAAATACATTAGTAGGCATTGATATACATCCACATACTATATGTTCATCTACAATTTTTTGAAGAATATTATAGGCAACAACATTGTTACGTTTTTTTGATGTAATAAAACCAGTTGGGACTACGACAGCTGACTTCCCTGTATCCTTTAAAGAGTTTATTACATGCTGTAAGAAACACAAATATATTCCCATCTGAGGCTTTTCGGGATTGATTTTTTTAACCTTATTCGGAACTCCAGCCCAAAACCGAATCGTATCAGCAGCTAATGTATCACGATACTCTGGAAAATCAAGTTTAAATGGAGGATTTGAAACGATAAAATCAAATTTCTTCAATGCGCCACTTAATTCTGTATGTGATGGTTCTGTCAATGTATTGCCCTGTACAACATTTGGCAGAGAAGCAGACAAACTATTCAGAATAAGGTTTAGACGCAACATTTCACTCGACTTTTCTGATATATCCTGACTATAAATCGAGCATCTATCTTCTCCTATCTGATGAGCAAGAGCCATAAGCAATGTACCTGTTCCAGCCGATGGGTCGTAACAAGTCACGCCTCGTAAATCTGCATTGTCCCCGACCAATAATCTCGCCATAACTTGGGCTATGGCACGTGGAGTATAATATTCGGCATATTTACCACCTCCGGCATTATTAAATCCCTTCAGCAAATGCTCGAATATTCTTGAAAAGAAGTCATACTTCTCAATAAATACATGTTCAAAATTGAATGAAGCAACATTACGCATCAGCGATTTTGCAAATTCATCACGCTTTTGTTGGTCAGTTACAAATGTTGTTATGGCACTGAAGATATTTACCTTACTTTTTCCGGAAGTTGTTACAGAAAAGGTATCTGCATTGATATTGGCTATATCTATTAATGTAGCATCCAACAATGTAGAGAAATCTCCCTTTCCTGTGAAATTATATAGATGAGAGAGTGTATGTTCAGGTTTAAGTCTCGGCACAGAAGCAGGCAAATAACTGAAAAGGTCTTCTACCTCTTCCTCTGTAAATGTATCATATTCGGCATCCCACTTTTCTGCTTTGCTTAGCCGTTCTCCGTACATTTTATCTCGCTTGGCTTCATAGCCGAACTTATCATTAAAGAACTTGTACAGAAACATTTCTGTGACAATTTTATATTCGCTTCCTGTTCCTGCCAAACCAAATGCACCTGTTGTACTTTTCAAAGAATCAATCAGGGCAATCGTTGATTCTGTTATATTTATATCGCTCATAATCAATATGCAAAATTACGTTGTTGGAAATATTCTGTTGTGATAAGATTGTTGATATATTTACGGTCTGTCAAATTTGCCTTAATTCCAAGGTCTATTAATTTACGACCAATAATAGCCAATACATCACGCTTAAAGGCATCTTCATTATCCAAAACATTGATATTCAAGAATAACATATTGTCTATTTGAGACTTCATCTGTGACAGATTCTCGGCTATTTCATATTCGTGTGCAGATATAATAGGCTGTTCACGTTTTTGATTTTCCTCCTCAATCCGCTTGTGAATACGAACAAAACGCTCATCACCCTTATATTTTTTCTTCAAGATATTATTCCGTCTGTTTATTTCCCGAATCTTTTTCATTACATTATCCATGTAATCAATGCTGTCTTTTGCATCTTGAGTATTTTGCGGAACAAAACCTTTTTTACGGAAATATGCTCGGAACTCATCTGCAAGGATGACATATTTTTCTTCATTCCTATCAAAATTGGCATCAAATTCAGTTTGTACCTTTTCGCAACGCTCACGAATATCATTGACAACAATTCTCAGTTCCTCAGATATTCCCTTTTTGAACTCAAATTCCAATTCTGACAGAGCGACATTGATTATTCCGGCAACATCTGCTTTATGCTCTGTACTTTCAAACAGATTCATCCTCTCTATGCGATGCGTAACCTCTGTAACCAAAGTAGGAATACCACCAAAAGCCAAAGACTCTATTTTTTCTTTCAATTCATCATCACCAAAGGCTCTGACTTGATTCAAAATAGCTTTAGCATCATTCAATACTGACCGTAGTTCATAGAGCCTGTCTTTATCCTCAATTTCATCAATTTCCTGTCTGAACTCTTCCGGATTATCGCAAGTGAAATTAAAGAGAATACTCTTGATTTCTTTCATTTTCGCTATTATCTCTTCCTTATCTTCGATAATAGCATTACCAACAGGCTCGTCCTGTTGGATCTCCTTAATATCCGCTGTACGGTTTAATTCTCTCAGATAGCGGTCATTTGTAGAATCAAAGTTTTCCTTTATATCTACAAAGTCAACCACATAGCCATATTTAAAATCTTTATACGGACGATTTACACGCGTAAGAGCCTGTAACAAATCATGACCGTCAAGACTACGTCCCAAATATAGTTTCTTCAACCTGGGAGCATCAAATCCGGTAAGCAACATTTGATTGACAATCAGTACATCTACTGTCTGCTGCTTCTTATATTCTTCAATATATGCCTTTCTTTCTAATTTGTCTCCTTCATCATGCAATATCAGAGAGGCACGTAATGGTTTGGCATGACCATACGCAACCATTGGCTCTGCTACCATTCCCAACTGTTCTTCCCATTTATCTTCAATGCGCTGCGCAAATCTAAAACGCTGCTGCCATAAACGAAACATTTCACGAGCCTGTGGATTTGTTTTGCACACGATCATTGCCCCGATAGAATCATCAGCTTGTTCTTTTCTGAATCTTCGCAAATCAGAAATGATATAATCAAGCAAAGCATTCAGGTAACTTTCATGCTCAATTATTTTATTTTTGTCTATATCACTTTTCTTGACCTCTACGTTTCCAGCCAATTTATCAAGAATGCTCTCAATACGCTCTTTATAAATGGTTTCTATCGGTTCACGCATCAGTTTTAGCGTATAACCATCCGCTATCGACTTATCATAATAGTAGGTGTCAATGTAATCACCAAAGACACGCCAAGATTCTTTTTCTTCTCGCAACAAAGGAGTTCCTGTCAATGCGATTTTTACAGCATCCTTATCAGCTTCCAGAAGATTTGCAAGAAAACTACCCTGTGGACTATATCCTCTGTGTGCTTCGTCTATAAAGAATACACGCTGAAGATTAGTATTATAGCCTGACTCTATCTGTATTTTAGTGGAATCCTCCTTAAATTTCTGTATGTTTACAACCATTATTTCCGCTTTACCCTCACTGTTCACTACAGGGGTGGTATCGCGGATATCTTTCATTAAATCATCCCGACTATTGACATTCCTTACGACTAAGCCACGTGCAACAAACTCATCACTCGCCTGCTCCATCAGCGCAATACGGTCCACTATAAAGTAGAATTTAACAGCCGTCTCGCGTTTTGCATAATAATCGGTCAAACTACGAACTGAATAATACGCCAATGCTGTCTTGCCACTGCCTTGTGTATGCCATATTATTCCACTCTTGACACCTTTAGATAGTTTTTTGCGAATAGCCAATGATGCAAACAATTGCTGATAGCGCATCACATGTTTTTCAAGAGTTGTGATTTTACTGCCATCTTCCAGCTCTATAGTTCGATTAACATACGCAAAGCCATATCTTAACAGAAACAAAAACCTCTCCCGGCAAAGCATTGATGTCAAAACACGATTCGTTGGAGTATCTACCTTCTTATTGGTTTCATAATCGGGCAAGTTTTTAATAACGATACAGTTCCTATGTTTGAGAACCTGTTTTTCTGAATCTTCCGTCAACGCTAAATATGGATATTTCGACACGAAAGTAGCATCAGCCTCTCTAAACACATTAAAGAAAGCTCTCTCTTTTGCTGCACAACAATAAAATGCACCTTGTATCGGAACTCTGTTTTCATTATCGTATTCCTGATTATTGGAAAAAATCATCAATTGGGTAAGATTGATAAAGCGACGAAAACTCTTGCTCCGCATCCGTTTATTAATCCTATCCCGCTCTGCTAAAATTCCATCGTGATTATTAGGCTTCTTGACTTCGATAAAAGCTAAAGGCAAGCCGTTTATAAAGCACGTAATATCCGGACGGAAGCTATCACCGGATTCGACATTTTCGCATGTAAACTCTGTCGTAACGTGCCATTCATTATTATTCGCATCAGCGAAATCTATCAACTTCACACCACTGTTGGAAGAAAGCATAGTATAGAATTCCTTGCCCAAATCATCATTATTCAAGATTCCGACAATTTTATCCAGTAACTGGCTGCATTCCAAGTCCGTCAAAGCAGGATTCAGACGTTTTACTGAACGGATAAAAATATCCGTCAAAATATTCGTTTGGGGATTGTATGATGTTAAATCATCCAAATATGTATAACCGAGCTTGCAAAGATGCAATGCAGCCGGGACTTGTACTCTTGTATTCTCCGTAAAGTTTTTCATTGCATTTTACCTTTCCTCTTTATCTGTTATCAAATCCTTTAAATCCACCTGTAAAATCTCAGCAATCCGCTGAAGTGTTTCCAAATTCGGCTGAATTCTATTGCACGCATAAGCATTGACCATGCTAAAACTTTTATCAAGTTGCTTGGCTAACCATGTCTGGGAGATGCCTTTATCCGACAAAACAGTCTTTATTTTATTTAGCTTCATTGTTTAATGCGATTTTATAGTGCAAATATAGCGAATTATATTCGATAATGGTGTATATTTGCATTAAGAAAAGGCTATACTTAAATAAGTTATACCTCAAAACAGTTGAAATTAGACATATTTATGCAAAATCTTCGATTACGAATATAACAGTAAGTACAACTATCCTCAAAATCACTGAAGTTGAATAACAATGGGAAAGACTGTAACAACATATTTAATCGACGGAGATCCTAAAGGAACTCAATATGCATTCATTAGCAACAAAATTTGCCAAATGTTTGTCGTACCACGTTCTAATCTCTCCTATTTGAATACACAAGAGAAATTACAAAAACCTGCATTCTATATATTACTGGGGGAAGATGAATCAACAAAACCGCAGGCATATATAGGTGAAACGGAAAATTTCAAAGAACGTGTAAAAGACCACGACAGCAAAAAAGCGTTTTGGCAAAAAGCACTCATATTCGTATCGAAAGATGCCGATATGACTAAAGTTGATGTACAATACATAGAATATAAAGCGATAACTGAAGCCAAGAAAGCAAACGCTTTTGTTTTAAGCGATAATAAACAAATCCCTAAAGCACCGAATCTACCAGAGCATCAACAGGACTCAATGGATGAATTTTTCGAAGATGTGAAGTTTCTGGCATCATTTATCGGTTGCAATATTTTTGATGTATCACAACCCAAAGAAGAACATCTATTCTACACCAAAGGTAGAGGATGCAATGCAAAGGGCTTCTATAGTTCCGATGGCTTTACAGTCCTAAAAGGAAGTACTGTTGCCAAAACAATGGTTCCGTCTTTCAACTGGAAAGAAAAACGAGAAAAAATGCTTCAAGATTACACTTCTACTGAGAACGGAATATTGGTATTGACATCAGATAAAACTTTTTCAAGTCCCAGTACTGCCGCAGATTTCTGTATTGGTAGCAGTAATAATGGCTGGTTGATATGGAAAGACAAAGATGGAAACACATTGGATTCAGTTTATAGAAAACAGCTGGATTAATAACATATCAATTGGAAGCATATATGGAAGAAAAAGGATTGTTTGGAAATTAGCAGGAATGTAAAATACACAATCAATTGAAAATCAATCTATGTCAAAAGCAAAGCTAAAAAAACACTTGTTGTCACTTACAAAAGAACAGATAACCGACATTGTTCTTGAACTATACGATGCACGTAAAGAGGCAAAAGATTATCTGGAGTTTTATCTTGCCCCAGATTGCAACGCTGAATTAGAAAAGAGCAAGAAAGCTATCAGAAACGAGTTCTTCCCAACTCGTGGATTTTCCGAAAAGCCGTCATTTGCCAAATGTCGAAAAGTCATTTCCGATTTTCAAAAGCTAAAACCGGAGCCGACCACTGTTGCCGATTTAATGTTGTTCTATATCGAACAAGGATGCGAATACACACTTGAATTTGGCGATATGTGGGAACAGTTCTATACAACACTGGAGGGAAATTTCGACAAAGCTATGCGCTTTATCTTTCTCAACGGATTGTTAGCCTGTTATTACGAACGGATTGAAAAGCTTATTGATAGCGTATCGGATTGTGGTTGGGGATTTTATGATACATTACAAGATATTTATTCTGAATATCGGTAGTGTTTTTAATCTTTGATAAAGCCTTGCCCTACACAAAAAAGTAAGGAACTGAACCTGTGCGCATAATGGCACAGATTTAGTTCCTATCCTGTCCCTTTAAACTACTCCATTGATTCCCGAATAATACGCAAAGTTTCTTTCTTATACTCTTTGCGGTCATATTCAAATCCTCTGCACATCCAGCAACTACACGGAGTTCCTGTAGTTTTGTAAACTTGTGCCCATTTGTCTTTTGCCAACTCAAACCAATGAGGATGTTCATAATAGCTTCCATCCTCACGAATGATGCAATGACCATAAGCGGCATACAGAATCATACGAGTCTTAAACACACGAGCCATTTGTTGGCGTCTCCACAATTTATTTCTTTTGTCCATCGTCTCTTTCTATTAAAGTTAGGATGAACAATGATGTTACTTTGGTGAGACTTAATATATCCATAGCATAATACCTTTAATGTTATACCCTTTCGGATACAAAATTAAGACAAAACATCAACAATATACCAGTATGGGTATAATTTGTTTGTATCTTTTAGAGGTATGTAATACGCGCATACATTTTTTATGCGAATAATTCAACCTTATTACACTTTTCCCAACGTATATCACCCATTGCACATTGCTCTACACTTTTTCAAGCGAATCAAACGTAAACCTTACAAAAGTTTTCAGGTTTTATGACCGATTCTATCATCCAACACCTTCTGGAAAATAAAAAACACACCGCAAACCACAGAAATTCCAAGAAAACCACTACCTTTGTATTCAACAAGTGTTCTGTAACATACCTGCGGAAATGCCCTATCATTCAACACCTTGTATCTGATAGCGGACATTCGCAAAAAAGGCTAAAAGAAAGCGGTACAACACATATATGCAAAGCTATGAAATACACCGATTTGCATTTGTCCCCACATTCTGTGTATTTGTCAAAACAGAGGTTGTACCGATTAAAATGAACAGTCACTGATAATCAGTGATGTAAATATGCTTGCATCGGGAAATGATATATCGCAATTAACTGCAACGAATTAGAACCAACTATAATGAAGTCGCTGAAATTCAGCGGCTTTTTTATTTGCCCAAAATCCAGTTCATAGCGATTGGATAGTGTTGTTCACCATATTTTTCTACCGTATTTCTACCGCGAAACAAATTGGGGTTTGCCCCCAATGTCACACTGACGCATTTGGCGACATGGGTGAACAATGGTTTACGTAGAGAGACAAAAAGGGAAATTAAAACTATATGGTTTCACTTAAAATATGGAGTAAACAACATGGAAGTAAAAAGAATTTGTCAATGGTGTGGTAAACCTTTTATAGCTCAGAAAACCACAACCAATTATTGTAGTCCTCAATGTTCTAAACGAGGCTACAAACATCGAATGAAAGAGCGAAGAATGGAGCTCATTCAGAGTCAAGATTTGTTAGAGGTAAAGAAAAGGCTGGAAAATCAAGAATACTTTACCTTTTCACAAGCAGCTAAATTGATGGGAGTTTCTCGTCAGTACATATACAAATTAGTCAAAGAGGATAAGTTAAGAGCAAGTCGAATTAGTTCACGAATGTCTTTTATTCGAAGAACTGATATAGAACTTTTGCTTAAATCTAAACCTTATGAACGTGTGATGTCAAAAGTCGAATTTGATATTGCTGAATACTATACTGCTGAGGAAATCGCAGAGAAGTACAAGGTCAACACCAAATGGGTATGGACTTATACACGGGAGCATAATGTGCCAAAAGTAAAAATCCGTCAGTTCAACTATTACAGCAAAAAGCATATTGATGCTGCTTTTGCCAAATACAAGACAGATAATGATCTGACCGAATGGTACACTCCCGAAGAGATAGAACAAAAGTATGGGATGAGTCGGGTTGCCATCCGTTCCCATGTCTATCGGAACAATATCCCTTCAAAGAAAGAGCACGGGCAGATATTCTACTCGAAGCTACATTTTGACCTATCCAAGCAGACTGCCGAAGATAATGCTTCGGAGTACTACACCGTGCAGGAAGCCATGAAGAAATACAATCTCACACGGGATTCTGTCTATGGTATTCTGCAGTTCCACGAAATCAAACGTGAGAAGAAAGGTCGTTTCGTGAGATTCCTGAAAGTGGAATTTGACCATGTAATGGGAGCCCGAAAATAAGACTAATCCTGAATTTAGGCAGACCAGAAAATGATTCTAAAAATGAGCATTGTCTGTGTCAAGCCATTACGGACATTTGCAGCAAATCAAGTATAAACTAATAATAATTGTAACTATGTTAGAATGTAAAACAGTAACATTGAGAACACGCCCTTTGAAACATGGGATGCTTTCTTACTATCTGGATTATTATCCTGGCTATCGTGACCAGGAAACAATGAAAACCATCCGCCACGAAGGATTGAACATTTATATTTATGCCAACCCCAAGAACGAGCGTGAACGCAACTTCAATGCCGTCATGTCGGAAAAGGCGGAAGCCATCCGATGCCGACGCTTTGAATCTATCGTTAATGACAGGTATGATTTCTTTGACAGGCACAAACTCAAAGCTGATTTTCTGGAATACTACCGCAAGCAGCTTCGCAAGCATGATCAAAAGTGGGAATTTGTGTACCACCATTTCTACAACTTCGTTCATGGCAAATGTACTTTTGAAGAAATTGATATTGACCTTTGTAATAAGTTTCGTGAGTATCTGCTAAATGCCAAACAACTCAGGCGTGACGACCGCATTTCAAAGAACTCTGCTTCCGGCTATTGGTCAACATTCAGGGGACTTTTGAAGATTCTTTATCGCAATCGGCTAATCAAAACCAACATCAATGACTTTTTGGATAAAATCGAAACGGAAGATACTCCCAAAGACTATCTAAGTGTGGAAGAACTATACAAATTGGCAGAAACACCTTGCAAAAAGCCGATTCTGAAAACAGCGGCATTGTTTTCATGTCTGACTAGTCTTAGAATCAGCGATATACTATCGTTACAATGGCATGAAATCGTCGACTTTGCAGCCGGAGGGAAATGTGTCCATACAATTACCCAAAAGACCAAAACAGAGGACATCATTCCAATCAGTGACGAAGCCCTGCAATTAATCGGCTATTCTCCGGAAAAAACTGGATTGGTATTTAAAGGATTGAAACGAAGTTGGACACAGCATCCCATGAAAGAGTGGATTCGCGAAGCTGGTATAACCAAGAATATCACTTTCCACTCCTACCGAAGAACATACGCAACACTTCAAGGAGCAGCTGGCACAGACATACGTACCATTCAAAGTAACATGGCACATAAAAGTATCACCACGACACAACGGTACATGAAAGTTGTGGACAGCAACAAGCGTGAAGCCAGCAACAGAATTTCTTTAATCCGCAAGTAAGAATTAAGACTTAAATAATCTCGTTTTTATCGCTCAGAGTATGATATTTTGCATCAAATCATACTCTGAGCATATTTTTTATTAAATTCTGAACGATTATCCATTACAAACAGCAACTATTTGGAAATCTGCATATACATTTGTCTTATTGTAAAACTCAAACAGTATCAGTTTATGACGAATAGTATTAAAATCTCTCCTCAAAGAACCAGTTTCATACTTTCAGCAAATGTCATCCTTTACTGGGCAACAGACTCCTATTTATATCTTAATTGCCATATCGACATAATGGAGTATTCCACTCCAGTTATTTTATATATCACGGCAATGATACTTGCCTGTGGAGTACTTAAGCGTTTCTTCTTCCGCTTCATTACAAAGAATGAATTGAGTTTGTCTTTTGGCAAGCAAGTAAAACCTCTATCCGAACAAATTAAGGAGATTGAGCCGGAGTGTCCAAACGACAAGGAGATAAATCCGGTAAATTTAATTGCAGAAAGTGTTGTAAAACAATATTATATGGATAATTATGAAGTACGTGTAGCTGAGATTGAACGTAAAAAAGCCGAAAGGCAGGCAGACATTAAGCGTGTCATTCATGAATATACCACATTTGTAATGACGGAATTTCTCTCAAAAGAAGATATTGAAATTCTGCATGAAAACATAGAGTATTTTGCGCACGGACAGTCTGATTTATACAAGCCAATCCGTTCAAAAGTAGATAATTCCCTCCGTTCTATCGACCTAATGCATTTCGTATGGAATATCGGGGAGAGATTGAGCATTTCCCTTATAGACAGAGCAACATTTATACATACCATATTCCCACATGAACTAAAAGATGCTTCAATTAAATACTTGTCTAAAAATCTTCGGACACGCGGAGTTTGTAAAATAGCACTTGATATTCCTAAAACCGGAGATTACCACTTCAAATGCATGAAGAATGACTCTGAATCTGAGGTAAATTCAGCTAATTAGGGTTATTCAACGCAGACTGAAATATTATTACTTTCTGATAGTTGTCAGCATTACATCATTGTGTTGGTTTGCAGCATGTTTAACAAAAACAATGTTATATATGCAAAAAGACAAACTGACCTTTAATGACCTGCCGGAAGTGGTAGGAGAACTTTGCGAGAGAATTGCAAGTATGGAAACGTTGCTGGCGGAAAAACTTCATCAGCAGCATAACGAAGTAAAAAAGGACACCCATGTTCCAATGACCGTAGATGAAGTCTGCGAGTATCTGGGAATCTCGAAATCATCCTTTTATTACAAAGCCAAGCATGGCGGTATCCCAATCATTAAACAAGGCAAACACTTGTTTGTTTATCGTGATGAGTTGGACAAATGGTTGGAAAGCGGAAGAAAAGGAGAAACTCCTATAAGCATTGAAGAAGAACACGCCCGAATGCTTGCAACTACACGTCGCAAAGCCAACCCTAAAAGCTGGTGAGTATGGAAACGGTAGCACCCATCGAAGATCCTACTCAGGTCGCTACAAGATGGCAAGATACAATGCTCAGCTTGGAAAAGGAATACGAACAGGAGCCGGAAGTTCTGAAAATAGGCGGAGTACCTATCGGAACATTGGGGAATTTCAGCGCATCCATAGGCAAGGCTAAAAGCAAAAAGACTTTCAATGTGTCGGCTATGGTGGCAGCAGCTTTGTCCGAAAAGGAAGTCCTTAACTACACAACGGATTTCCCTGAAGGCAAGAACCGCATCCTTTACATCGACACCGAACAGAGTCAGAACCATTGTATGATTGTGATGCACCGTATCATGAAACTGGCAGAGTTGCCAGCCAATGAGGATTGCGACCGTTTCTTTTTTCTCGCCCTACGAAAGTTCAATCCGAAAGAGCGTCTGGCTATCATAGACAATGCCATCAGCCAGATTGAGGGTCTCGGCTTCGTGGTAATAGACGGAATCCGTGACCTAGTTTATGACATCAATTCACCAAGTGAAGCCACCTGCGTAATTTCCAAACTTATGCAGTGGACTGACGAATATCAGATCCATCTCCACACCATCCTTCATCAGAACAAAAGCGATGAAAATGCCCGTGGTCACATCGGCACGGAAATCAACAACAAGGCTGAAACAGTCATCCAAATCGAGAAAGACAAAGACGATAGTAACATCAGCAAAGTGGAAAGTGTGCATACCCGTTCCAAGGACTTTCTGCCATTTGCGTTTTGCATCAATGACCAATCACTTCCCGAACTTCTGCCGGACTATGTGCCGACCAAGAAAAATGCAGGTCGTCCCAAGCAGGAACCCTTCTCCCCTTATAGAGACATCCACGAAACAATCCATCGCAAGGCTCTTGAACTGGCTTTTGAGGGAAGAGAAACTATTTCGGGATATAAGGCTTTGGAAGAAGAACTGACCACAGCCTACGAACTGGCAGGGACGAAATTGAATCACAACAAGATTGTGGAGATAATTAAGTTTCTCACGAACAAACGGATGGTGGTTCAGGAAAGCCGTGGCATTTATCGGTTCATGCCGGATTACCACTATTGACTCTCCACTTGACTTTATTCCAAAGTGTCTATTCGGGATAAGTCAAAGTTTAAGTGCAACGACTGATTTCATGATAATTCACAGAATCGGTCGTTGCCATTTTATTTGCCAGTTTATTGTGGACAATCCGGTTTTAGAATGTTATGGCAATCTGTTTGGAAAGATTACTCCTTTTCTGCCACTTGTAGATTTTTATGTCCGTTCAATACAGTAATTGTCAAAATCGCAATCTTCAGATTGGCACATAAAATGACACATTCCTAACAAAGTAATTTCTATTTTGCTGTTCTTCAATATGAATCCTTATTAAAATTCGGCAAATGTGCTGGAAGAATCAGTATTTGAATATCGGCATAGCGATGTACTAAATGCCGAACTTATTTCAATCTTTTGCCCATTGCCTCTATTGGTTGAATGTTCTGACACTATATTGAAATCCGAAATCAACACTACCGTGACACTAAATGTGACATTAATGCCATTTGAGTTGCCATCTATTCACACCTTTATACGTCAAAATCACTCTCTAAATCGCCTTTGACAGTCAAACAAAGCCATAAATATCAAACATTTTACTTCAAAACACGTCTTTTTTAAGCCATGGGCTTGCCCGTTGTACAGACATTATCTTGTATGGGGAGCCTAATCCCCCAAGCGACCAATCGGCCGTTTGAGAATGCCAATTTTCCAGCAAGCTGATTGGATGAAAAATAGCGTTATTTGAGCACTTCTTCTTTTCGTCAACCTCTTCCTCGTCTTTCTCGAAAAAAACAAAATTTGCACACTTAATTGCGCTTGGGCTTGCCCATTATACGACCTCTATTGAGTTAGGGTAACTCAATACCCCAAGCGATAAATCGCTCGTGAGAAGTTGCCAATCCCTGGCAAGCAGAATTTGGCTTTATTGCGATGATGGAGCGCATTTCAGTAGTGCTTTTACGAACTCTTTTGTGAACCCTACTGGTTCTTTTATGAACTCTTATATGAACTCTTTTCTTGCTTTTAAGTGGTATCCTGGAGTAACGTCGGCCACCATCAATGCGGATACTAGATGATGAACACAAAACTATTGTCCGAACACTTGCCAATTTAACGACATCAACCTGCCAGATTCCTAAGATTGATTTAGCCAACTTCCGAATAGCATCCTAAAATAGGAAATAGCCTATCCTCTTTGTAGTGCGTAAAAATACGCAGTCCACTGCGTAAAATGTAAGATTGTACATTTGCTAATAAATTTCAACCAGTTGCTTATTTGCAGACTCGCTTTTACGAACTCAAAAATCGCCAATCATGTTGGAATCGAGAGTGAGAGGATTGCATTTGAATATCCTCCCACTCTTTATTCGTCATTTACCAAGAGACTTGAATACTTTTGCAATGCAACGCTTTTTCTGTTCCATATTCGGGTGGACATAGAGATCCAGAGTCGTCGAGATATTGGAATGTCCCAGCAATACGCTGACTGTCTTGTAGTCGCATCCGGCTTCTATGCAGCGAGTGGCAAAGCTATGGCGGAGTCCGTGATATTTTAGTTTTGGGATACCCAATTTTTCCATCAGTTTGGTGTAATAATTCCGATAGGTTCGTGGTTCTGTCGGATATTCATCATTGGTTAGAATATAGAAATCATCATTGACCACCTTTTTTAGAGGCTTCATCATTGCGAGCAACTCCTTTGTCATTGGAATCTCTCTACATGAGTTCTGCGTTTTGGGAGTATTGATAACCAATTTAGTATGTTTCTGTACTCCATCAATGATATAAATTCGCTCGATTGTTCGGTTTACAGTAATAGTTCCTTCCATTATGTTGATATCACTCCACTTCAAGGCACACACTTCCCCAATACGAAGCCCGGTACACAGACTTATGTAAATACCAAGTCCGGTAAAGGAGAAATGGTTTTGAATATGGTTGAGAACCTTTTTGTGATTGGCTACCGATAGTACCTCCACTTCTTTGTTTGTCGATGAGGTTGGATATTTGATATCCCATTCATAATAGTCCATCCACTCGTTTTTCATACCGAACTTCATCACCATTTTTAGGACGATCAAAATATCCTTTACGGATTTTACACTTAATCCATTCTCGATTTTTCGCAAGACATAGTCCTGCACAATCTTTTCATGTAGCGAATCACACTCTCCAAAAGTAGGGAGGATGTGGTTCTCCAAGATTAACACATAAGCTGCCATTGTAGACTGCTTCACAAACGGTCGCTTGCTATCTTTCCATACGACCGCAATTTCTCTAATTGTTTTATGTCCCATAATTGTATATAAATATGTTGTAACATATAATTAGAGAAACGAAATGCCTTGATGTTCCCCATTTGAGATTTCCGGAGTTTAGTGGAGAGTGGAAGAAATGCAAGTTGGGAGATTTGTGTAATGTATTAATGTGTAAACGTATTTTAGTTTCTCAAACAAACACAGAGGATGGTGTTCCTTTTTATAAGATTGGAACAATTGGTAGTACTCCAGATGCCTATATATCGAAAGAATTATTTGACGACTATAAGGTGAAGTATAACTATCCTCGTAAGGGAGAGGTTATGATAACTTGTGCAGGAACAGTAGGAAAATGTGTCGTCTATGATGGGGAAGATGCGTATTTCCAAGATTCAAATATTGTGTGGATTGATAATCCTACACAATATATAAGCAATGGATTCTTATTTCATCTTTTGAGTAAAGTAGATTGGCGAAAATTAAATTCTACAACAATAATCAGAATTTACAATGATGATTTGCGCAACTTGAAAATGAGTTATCCACGAAAAGAAGAACAGCAAAAGATAAGTCATTTACTGTCACTTCTTGATGAGCGCATTGCCACCCAAAACAAAATCATTGAGAAACTGCAATCCTTAATTAAAGGGCTTATAGATGATATAATAACTCTGAAATGTGGGCAGTTAGTGGCATTTGAAACATTATATAGTAAAGCAGGTGAGGGTGGAACACCCACTACGTCAAATACAGAATTTTATGATAACGGCAGCATTCCTTTCATAAAAATAGACGATTTGAGCAATAAATATTTATCGGCTAACAAAGACTATATTACAGAGTTAGGACTCAAAAAATCTTCAGCATGGCTGATTCCTACGCACTCCATTATATACTCTAATGGAGCAACAATCGGTGCTATTTCTATAAACAAATATCCAGTCTGTACCAAACAAGGAATTTTAGGTATTGTCCCTAATACAAATATTGATGTTGAATTTCTTTATTACTTTATGCAATCTTCATATTTTCAAAAAGAAGTTGAACGTGTTGTAACTGAAGGTACGATGAAAACAGCCTACCTAAAGGATATAAATCACATAAAATGCCCAATACCAGATTTAGATAGGCAAAAAGAAATTAGTCATCTTCTTTCAGTGTTATCGCTTAAAGAGGATGTTGAAAGGCAACTATTACAGAAATATCAAATACAGAAACAATATCTATTAAGGAAGATGTTCATATAAACATCTTCCCCAACAAATACAGTTTTTGTTGATTGAATGACGCAAGAAGTTCTTGCTCAACAAAAAGTTTGCTCTCTAATTTGTCAAGCACGTTTGCGACACGCTTTTGTTCAGCAAGTGAAGGACAATATATTTTCGCTTTACCATAATCTTTGAAGTAGATATGTGGTATCGCCATACCAGTTTTGTACGGTTGAAAGTTGAACACTGACAGCGCAAAGTACAGATACCGCAAATCATTGTTGCCTATGACAGTAAGATAGTTGAGTGTGCCAATTACCGAAAATTTGCCCTGTGCATAGGAAACTGTACCAACACCCGAACCATCCTTGATTACCAGTATCGCATCACCGTTCATTTGTGGCACATCTTTATAACCAACCAATCCATTTGCACCAAACACTTTGCATAGTCCACTAGACAAAACCTCGCTCTCTTGAAGTGTTGAGCTATGACACTCTAAACACTGAGAAATTGCAATGTTAGCCTTTTCTTTGGTAGTTAGCGCAACTGCAAGCCCTTTAATTAAGGATTGCTGTACGGTAATGTCTGCAATTATTGAAAAAACATTTAATGAAAACTATTCCAATAAGATACGTTTGCGTGATGTTGGCTCATATATTCGTGGTTTGACTTATAGCAGCGATGATGTTGTTGAAAGCAATGGAATTTTCGTTATGCGGTCTAACAATATTATCAACGGAAGCTCGCTTGATTATCATAATAATATAGTGTCTGTAAACAAGCAAATACTAACAGAGCAACAGTTGCAAACTGGTGACATTGTTATATGTATGGCAAACGGAAGCTCCTCATTAGTTGGAAAATCCTCATTTTACGACGGCGATTGCTCAACCCCTATAACTGTTGGTGCTTTTTGCGGTATATATCGTTCAAAGGAACCTATTGTAAAATGGTTATTCCAGACTAATAAGTACCGTAGGTACATTTGGAACTCATTGCAAGGTGGTAATGGGGCAATAGCCAACTTGAACGGGGACGATATACTTCGTATGTCATTTTCGATTCCTGCCACGCCTGCCAAAGACAATAGAATAAAGCTACTTACCTCAGTTGATACTCTATTGGAAAGTAATATATCACTCTGTGATTTATACATTTCGCAAAAATTGTACTTGCTCCGTCAAATGTTTATATAAACAATTGACGGAGCAAGTACTGCTTCTGTTTTGATAAATAGGACGCATAGAGTTCTTCGTTTTCGATTTTCTTCTCAATATTTCTAATAGTATCCACTATATGACGTTGTTGTTCTTTTTGTGGAATTGTAGTTTTCATATCAAGCCACTCTTCAACATTTATCGAACGCCCATCTCGAATGCCATAAGTAACAATAATCAGCGATTTGATAAATTTTTGCGAGGTGAAATAATATGACAGATACCTAAACTCCAACAAATCATTCGGACGCAATATTGTATATGCAGGACTGCATACGCCAATCTTATCAGAAAACGCATAACCTCCTTGAAATGAACGTAAATGAATTACATAATCGCCTTTTCTCACAACTTTATAAGTATTGATATTGCTTCGCTCAAATTGAATATCTAAGTTCAAATCTTCCCTGTTTACCATTCCCTTTTCTTGGCTTGCTGAAAGGATGTTTGAATATTCAAGTTGTTTGTTTCGTTCATTTACAATTTCAAAGATTTGTCTATATGAATATCCTTTTCCTTTTATTGCAGAATAGAGCTGGTCAATAATTGCAGACTTTAGTTTTTTCAAATCCTCAATGATTTTGTTTTGGGTAGCGATTCGTTCTTCGATTAAGTTGAGAAATTTTGCAATTTTCTCTTGCTCTAAGAGACTTTGAGGTAGGCAATGCCTTGTCTCAAAAAAATCTTGAATACCAACATTTAACAATCCATGATTCCTTGCTCCTTCAACTGCGATTTCAGAAATACCTTGATGCCATTTTGAAGTTTCAAAATAGTGAGTTAAAAAATCCGATGAGACATGACTATACGGTTTAAAGCAAATGTATAGAGAGGATAATGTACCTTGCTCATAACAGTCAAGTCGCTTTATTGCACCCCACGGATATTCTGAAGAATAGCTTTTATTATAGGCAAAATCTCCTTTATGTAATAAATAGTAATTCGACATATTCTCACTTGCAATGACTTTATTGAAGAATGAAATTTGGTCAACCAAGCCATATTGTGCGGAAATTGTTAGTGGCAGTTTGCAAAGATTGTTTTTATTTTTCCTTTTAACTCGCTCTACAAAATCTGATAACACAGACTCCTTCCATTCATCAGTAAACTCAGGGAATCTCAAATGGGGAACATTAAGGACTTTATTATCGTTATTATTTTCCATAATCATTACTCATTATTGGGGTTAATGTCAAAGGGCAACAATTTGTCGTCACCATTAAAGCGGTCGAAATCGGAGATAAATGACCTGTCTTGAATCACTTTATATTTTTCGTACTCACTATATGCTTTCTCTCGCGCTTCTTCCTGCGAAACTTTGCCTGCTGTATCTTGTGCGTTATAATCATTCGCACCGAGGAACTGTTCAAGGTACCGTTTCCAATCTGCCATAGTAGTAATGATGTGACGTTTGGCACGAAGCTCCGCCAATTCTAAGAAAGAAGTAGTAATGCCGTTAAGTTCCGAAACCTCTCGATCTGACAGATAGTTCTTTGCCACTATCGTATCAGACTTTTGCACTCTGCCATCAGGGGCTTTCTTCCAAGTGGTCAATCCCATGTGTGGCATCTCGGAATCAGCACGTTCATACACGATTTCAGCTGCAGTACGATGAGTTACAGCCAAGTGCATCATGTTTTGTACAATCTTGAAGAACAATTTGGTACATTCGGATTTGGAGTCGTAATCGGCACTGCATTCCGCATAAATGTCGGTTATCTTTTGATAGTATCTACGCTCGGAAGTGCGTATCTCACGAATACGCTCCAGCAAATCATCAAAATAATCTTTGCCAAAGTGCTTTCCTTGTTTCAGTCGCTCATCGTCAAGGGCATAGCCTTTAATCACAAACTCTTTCAATACAGAAGTGGCCCAAATACGGAACTGAGTGGCTTGGTAACTATTGACACGATAGCCAACGGCAATGATAGCGTCCAAATTATAGAACATCGGTGTGCGTTCCACATCTCGTTCCCCCTCCGATTGAACTATCCCAATTTTTCGGATAGTTGCTTCTTTAGTCAGTTCTCCGGTCTCATATATCTGACTAAGATGATAGTTGATAGTTCGTACATCCACCCCAAACAAATCAGCCATACGCTTCTGTGAAATCCAAAATGTTTCGCTATTGAATATCACTTCTATTCTGGCTTCGCCTTGTGCTGTTTTGTAAAGCAATATATTAGAGCTCAACGCATTTTGCATCAATTCATCGGTCGGAATAGTCTGAGAGAAGTAATCCCTTGCCTGTTGTACCAACACTTTCTTAGCATCGGCATTTTGAGCAATAATCATGCAAGCCAAACGTGACAAGCGGAATATACTGACTTTGCGAAACGAACCACTACCTATCCTAACCATGTCAACCGATTGGTTGAAATGGTCGTCCACATTCATCCCTTTTTCGCCAGCTACTTTAATTGCTTTGTCTATGACTCTTTGAAATTTCCAATTTGCCGAATAACCCATAGCAGCACAAAGGTCACGTGAACTCCAATACTCATTGCCATTCTCATCTTGGCGACGAATATTGTCAAACGTGGGACGCATTTCTGGGATGTTATCTATCTCTGCCATAGTTCCATTATTCTACCAAACCTAACTCTTTCAAATAACCTTCAATCTCTTTATCCAACTCGGCACGTTTGGCTTCCAACTCTTTGATTTCTGCCATTACTGCTTTGATGTCGATAGGTTCTTCTTCCTCAAAAGTATCAACGTAGCGAGGGATGTTCAAATTGTAATCGTTCTCAGCTATTTCTTGCAGAGATGCAAGGTGACTGTACTTTTCTATTTCCTTACGATCACGATAGGTTTCAATAATTTTGTGGATATGCTGTTCCCTGAGTTTGTTTTGGGTCTTGACCTTTTCAAACTCTTTGCTGGCATCGATAAACAGGACGTTGTCATCCTCTTTGCGACATTTCTTGAATACAAGAATACAAGTCGGGATACTTGTTCCATAGAAGATATTAGCAGGTAAGCCGATAATGGCATCCACATAGTTTTTCTTTTCAATGAGGAAACGACGGATAACGCCCTCTGCATTACCACGGAACAATACACCATGCGGAGCTACACAAGCCATTGTACCGCCTTCGTTCAAGTGGTAAATCATGTGAAGGATAAAGGCATAGTCAGCGGTTTTGCGTGGAGCAAGTCGTCCGGCTTTACTGAAACGGTCATCGGTGTTGAACTTGTCAGCAGCACTCCATTCAGCAGAGAACGGAGGATTTGCTACAACTGCATCAAATTGAGTGTCGCCAAACGCATCCCATTCAAGCGTGTCACCGTTCTCAATCTTGAAGTTGCTGAATCTGATGCCGTGAAGCAACATATTCATTCGGGCAAGGTTGTAAGTTGTCGGATTCTTTTCCTGCCCATAAATATCCACAGCATTTCCAATACTTGCCGCACGGAGCAATAACGAGCCACTACCACAAGTAGGGTCATAGACATTGCGCAAACGCTGGTGTCCTATGGAAACAATCTCCGCCAAGATGCGGCTGACTTCCTGCGGAGTATAGAACTCTCCGGCTTTCTTTCCGGCACCGGCAGCAAATTGTGAAATCATGTATTCGTATGCGTCACCCAAAATATCAATTTCCTGTGATGCCTCTACCCCGAAGTCTATATCATCTAGCGCAAGAAGTACATTGCTGACGAGTGTATTCTTGTCATCGGCTGTCTTACCCAGCTTAGGAGAAGCCAAATCTATGTCAGAAAACAATCCGCCAAAATCTTCTTCGCTATCTTGTCCCAAAGTGCTATCCTCAATGCGCTTCAATGAGCGTTCAAGCATAGGTAGAATGTTCTCTTTTCGTTTGATAGCTTCGATTACTGACGAAAACAAAAATTTCGGTTCAATGAAATAGCCGATATTCTCCAAGCATTGGTTCTTGGCTTCCTCTTGTAGTTCAACAGCATCGGGATCATCCGTTTCCCACAATTCCTTAAAGGTCACTTCGTCATCCGCTAAAGCATTGTTGG
>ERZ857745.1959-NODE-1959-length-23745-cov-17.546982_pt1 | contig 23745 bp, 18 predicted proteins | sample MGYA00519699_ERZ857745 | MGnify/ENA primary metagenome ERZ857745 (study PRJEB31778, sample SAMEA3449357) | human gut metagenome | biome: human gut; feature: human-associated habitat; material: faeces | place: United Kingdom | collected 2010/2012 ...
TTTTTTTGAAAAAGTTTTTTTTCGAAACTTCCATAAAAGGCGGGACGTCCATCCTCCCCAGGTCTTATCCGTTCTCGCTCCCTTAGCCCCGCTAAGGTAAGATACTGGGTGCAGACACTGTCAAGGAAAACTCTCCTACGTTTGTTTCACCAAGTCAGTCACACACTGTCTGAAGTGCCGCATCTCTCTCGATTGCGGATGCAAAGGTAGACCTTTTAACGATAACCAGCAAACATACGAAGGAAAAATTATACGGATTTCCTGAAACTTTTTTGTAATACTCTGAATAACAGATGTGTTACAAAGCATGTTTTTATAACGGAGGACACCGGAGGAAAAAGACAGACACATTATAATATTCGCACGCGCGTATAGGGACGGAAAAAGGAAGGAACCCATACGAAAACAGCAGACGGAAAACAAGAAAAGACGGAAAAACGGAAGGCAAACTTGCAAACTTGCAAAACTTGCAGCATCTCCACACACACACACGTGCGCGTACATTATAATATAAAAAAATAATAAAGCATAAAAAAGAGAGCGGAAGACAGACGGACGATACCGGAGAGAACTACAACGGAGGAAAGGATAACAGAATGCAAAAGGCGGAAAGGGAGATACGTGACAAGACTTCCGGTGGAAAAGAGCAGGAAAGCCTGACAAGGAGAAAATAAGAAAGCGGAAGACAAGGACTAGAACAAAACAGACACTGACCGTAAAGGACCGACTCCCTGAATCTGCGGCAACCACACACTTTAACCTTACCAATACAATTCACATAATTCTGCGGAAGACACGTATCCTGCATGCGAAAAACCTCCTAGCTACTTTAAACAAGGTACGTTACTAACATACAGGCCTCTATGTTAGTAACGTACAAGGTCACACATTACTAACCTTACGGAACACACGTTACTAACCCTTCGGAACACACAAACTATACAAAAGCACATAGCATCCCGTCCAATACCCAGATACTCCGTCAGAAAAGCTGCCGGCTGCTGTTCACCTACCGCTCATCGGTTACCATAACCTCCAGAAAGATTTTCTTCATCCCCCCATTACAAAAAAACAGGATAGAACCAGACCATTCACTACCTAGAACTAGGAAAAAAGATGGAAGCCAACACACCACTCCACCTCTTCCTCCACTCTACCCTTCACACTCTCATCGGATTGTATGTCATTACTTTACCAGGATATAATAATCCATCGCCATTATAATGTACGCATACGCGCAATCGCGCGCGCTCGTGTGTGTGTGTGTGTGGAAAGACTGCAAGTTGTGCAAGTTTGCAAGTTTCCCCCTTGCATCATCTCATAAAAGGAGCTGAAAAAACAAAAGAAACAACAAGAGAATAATCACCAAGAATTAAAATATCAACAACTTTCAGGCCCCTCGCTCCAGCTCCAAACAGACCTTATAAAAAATAGAGAATCAGCAAAACGAATTACATAAAAAACAATCACACATAAAATTATTGTCTTTCACACTTTGCTTTCTTTATATTGTAGCGATAGGCTCGACAAGCCAAAACAAAGTATATCGCACATTGTATCCATAGGATAATATATTGCTGACTGATTTCAGACATACTAGCTCCCATAGAATTTATCTTAACAAAGGCCAAAGTTCCGGGAGCCGCAGGAACCATATAATGAATCCATTGCCAATACCAAGGCATTAACTCCAGCGGATAAGAAACTCCGGACAGGAAAATCAATCCTACAGAGAAGAAAGCTACCAACAACAATGGAGCATCACTATCACTGAAAAATAACGAACAGGCCAATCCAAAGAAACTGGTAGCAAGAATATAAGGTATCATAAGTGCCACAATTTTCCACGGATATGCTAAATGAGGCAATTGGAAAACTAAAGGAAGAAGCCCCAACAAAAAGACAGAGAATAAAGCATAAAAGACTAAATAAGTAAATGATTTTCCTATCACTACGGATGCCATACGTAAAAAAGAAAGATCCCTTCCTTCAGGGCCTGCAAACATCAGTATATCTCCAGTTTCACGCTCTTTCCCACTCAACATGCTGATAACAAATATCAACGTCTGAAAAATAACAACCATCAAAACGGCAGGTATCAAATAAGTACCATAACCATCGGTATAATTATACAGGGCAGTACCCACCACATCGACAGACCTTGTTTGAACCACAGATTGTATATCATCCTGAGGTAGAAAAACCACTTGCTCGGGTCGGACATCATCATTCACAGCAAGCATGGCTCCAGCAGACGCTTCCTGCATGGAAGCAAAATAAAGGAAAGCCGTAGTGGTGCTGTACATAATATATATCGCTTCTTCACCACGCCCCACACGAGCGTCAAAATCCGCGGGAATGTAAACAATACCCACCACTTCATCATATTTCATCAATTCCTTAGCAGCAGGCAAATCAGCATTGTTTGTCAATACCCGTGCCTGCGGAGTGGCATCCAGCAAACGGATGTAACTGCGGCTTAACGGAGTGCGACTCATATCCACTACTGCCACCGGAGCATCGCGTACCACATTGGGAGCATACATATAGTTATAAAGTAATCCATACACAAAGATGCCACCGCTGAGTACCAATAAAATGGAATAGCGGGTACACATCACACGAAACTCGTGCCAAGATACAGCTAATATATTATTCAATATCGTCATATTTCCGACTGATTAAAGAGCGTTTCAAATGAGGTAACAACAATAAAGGAGGAATAAGGAACAACAGCAGACAGGCTACATTGCCCCACATATACGCATAACCATAGTTGCCATAAAGCAGATTCTGTCCAATCTCGACAAAGTGACGGACGGGGAAAAGATAAGAGGCATAGTACACCGGTGCAAACATGTGAAGCACCGGAAAGGTAACCCCGCCAAGGGTAGCGCCTAACGATCCTACCATGGAAACGATACTGATAATAATACTCAACGCAGGAAAAAGAGAGAACAGAAAAACCGCCAGCGCCTGCGTAGCAATGACCAATAGTGCCGAAGTAAGATTCAACGCCCAAAAACCACAATCCATCGGTATATGCATGGCACCAAAAAAGACATAGTTTGCCAGAATACTCATAACGATGAAGATAAAACTGTATGGAAGTAACTTGGCAGTGACCGCCACCCAGATATTCCCATCTGCCACTGCCAGCCAATTGGCTGAAGTATGGAATTTCCCTTCACTGCCAATGGAGTATGTAGTGACCAACAACAAGATAACTTGCAGAAAAACAAAGAAGAATGGCTGTGTAAGATAGACCGAATAATCCATATCAGGATTAAATAACGGATGATTCTGTGTGGTGACCGGTAACAGAAAAGATTCTATCTCTTCCTGATTTATACCCAATGCCACAGCATGAGTGACAATGGGAACTACCGAGATGCTTTTCAACAAACTTTGAAATGCTCCGTGAATCTCACTTCCCACACTCATCAATGCATAATGGTAATAATAAGTCAGAGCTGTTTCCTTACCATCCATCACCTTTGCTTCAAAACCAGACGGAATACTGAGGTATCCATAAATACTTTTCCGCTGCACATCTGCCCTGGCCTCCGCTTCATCGGCATAATGCCGAATGATGCGGAAAGTGGGAACAGCCTCGGTCATACGAATTATCTCACGAGAAGTGGCTGTATTATCACCATCCACAACACCCACAGGCAGATTCTCCATCTGTCCGTTACCAAAAATTGTAGCCATAAAGAAGATAGAAAACAAAGGCAAGACGATACACGATGCAAAATAAATGCGCCGGGAAACCATACGGTCCAGTTCACGTTTCAATACCGCTATAAAAGGAGATTCTTTCATTCAAGTAGTTCATTTATATTTACCATTCACTGCAATCAGAATAACATAGCTATCCTTCTATCATTTCAATTCATCCAGATTTACCAAGACGGACATACCCGGTCTTAATCCCTCCATCGGCTCTACAGGCAGCGCATGAATTTCAAAAGTTTTCATATCGTATGTCCCCGTCTGCTTGGTAGAACGCCAAGTGGCAAAACTCCCCAACGGGCTGATGTAATTGATTTTAAATGCCTTGTTTTTCACATCAAGAGCCGGAATATCTCCCATAAAATTCTCGTTCATACGGAAATAAGGCATATAGTCCTCACGGACATTAAGCACTACATGACAATCATCCAATACTACCAGACTCATAATGGGAGTCCCCGCTCCTACCAGTTCTCCACGCTTGGGGTAGATGGTTGATATCTGTCCGTCTTCGGGAGCTGTGAGGCGGGCATCCATCAACAAGGCCTGAACCTCATTCACAGTGCCCCGAGCCGCATCCACCAAGGAGCGGGCACTCTCTTTATCCTCTTTCTGCGCTCCGTCCTTCACTAACAGGAATTGTTGATGCGCCGCCCGTTCGGCGGCAACAGCAGCTTTATACATGGCTTCCACTTCATCTTTCCGCTGGCTGGTGACCACGCTATCTTTGTAAAGTGCCTGAATACGGTCATACGTCACCGTGGCCAGTTGCAAGTCACTCTTTGACTTGTTCCACAATTCTTCTACCGAACGGACTATCTGCCGACGTGTACCGTCGTCTATTTTCTTGTTCTGAAATTTCGCAATATCTTCCAAGGCATTTACCTGCTGGAACTTCGCCCAAGCCTCAGGACTGTTAATCACAACCAAGGTGTCACCCATCTTTACATACTGTCCCTCCCGGACCAAAAGGGTATCAATTCTACCGGGAAGTTTTCCGGAAATCCGTATTTCAGTAGCTTCTATCTGCCCCTGCAATACAACCGGTTTATTGCTCATAGCTATAATCCCAATGGCAGACACCATAACAATGGCCACAAGAACAACGATAAAAGCGACTCCTAACTGTTTCTTCTCTTTTTCCATATTGTTTTCTTTTTTTATTATTTCCCGAATATAAAGTTCTCGGTTTGTCCGGTACGGCTATACTGCCAAAAACTTTCGGGCATTCCGCAAGTAGAGAGCAGAGATGCCAGTGCCACATCATATTTATAATAAGCCAGCAAAAAAGCAATCTGCACCTTGGATAACATCGTTTCCGCATCAATCACATCAGTAGAGGTAGCCATTCCTTCCTGAAAGGATTTTTTACGGATACGTACCAATTCACGACTCATCTCAATCGTGGTGTTGAGTGCGGCGACATCATCCTTTGCATTCTGAATTTCGCTATATAACTTGTCTACCAAAACACCCAATTCATTCTGAGCCTTTTCCCTTCCCAGTTGCAAAGTTTGTTTAGTAAGACGTGTCTGACGGATATTGGCTTCACGGTTCAGTCCGTCGAATATATTCCAAGTAAAACCCACTCCTACCAAAGTACGGGGCATCAGGTTTTTCGGAAGATTCTCTGCATAAAGTGTCTGCTTTCCAAACAATGCAATGGTAGGAATATATGCACTTTTACTGATTTTCAATTGATTATCTGCCATCGCCTCCTGTATTCGCAATTTACTTACTATATAGCTGCCGGTACTTACCAGATTCTTGAAATAAAGTTCATCGGGCAGATCATGGTTCATAAACAAAGGAGAACTGGGGTTGATGGATATGGCGTCTTCCACATTCAACAAGACTTTCAAGGCATTTTGCGCCACATTCAAATCTTTCCGGGCAGATTCCAACTCACGTCTGGCCTCGTCCATAGTGACCTGAGCAAAGAGGCGTTCGGCCTTATTTATCATACCGTTCTCCTCCAGCTTCATGGCATTACGGTAATGTTTCTGCAAGCCTAAAAAGGTTTGCTCGCGTACATCCACCACTCTTTGCGCCAGACGCAAAGCATAATAAGTTTCCACCAACTCCGATAGCAAAGTAGCTCCCGCCTCTTCCCTACCTGCTTTGGCCAAATCTACCATACGGTTGCCGATACGGCTTGCAAAAATTCGTTTTCCGCCTGTAAAAAGCGGCCACATCACATTAGCATCTATGGTCGTCAGGTTACGTTCTAATAAAGGAAAAGTAAGGGTATGCGCACCTATATTATCAAGAATAGAAGAAATAAATTTATCATCGGGCACAATGGAATGTACAAAGTCTTTTGCCGGATCGGTAAATTGCCTTAAAGGTTCCTTGACCTCAATATGGTTGGACAAATGGACGTATGCACCCGATGCATTCAAAGACGGATACCAAAAAGCATTCATCTTTTGTCGCTCACTGCGTGCTATATCTACAGCCTTATCCGCCATTTGCAACGTGCGGCTGCCCTTGTTCATCAGGCTGGCAGATTGTTCCAATGTTAAAGATAATTCCCCGTTTTGAGCTGATAATGAAACCGGGAACAAAAGAACACATAAAAATATTTTATAATGCATACACTGTTTAGTTTCTGTTATGTTGTAATAAACAGAAAACCAAACAGATTGTTTGAACAGGATTATTTATTAAATAACTCGAAAGTGAATTTAAAACCAAAGGTATCAAATTGCCCGTTGATAGTGCTTACAAAAGCCCCCACATCAAATATATGTGTGCCGATGCCATAACCCAACTCGATATATGGATTAAGATGTGGCATGAACAGGATACCACCATACAAACGCTCCTGCTGGACTAATCCCAGCCAACGGTTTAAGGGTTTCAAGAAAATAAAAGGAGACTCATAGGTGAAATTCCCCCGCCAGTACTGACGTGAGGAGTTATACCAACGTCCGTCCAGCAATTGGAAAGTGCCACCAATATCATCATTCCATCCTTCGGGAAGATTACGACGGGCAAAGTTAGCAAAATCCACGAAATACATATCTTCCTGCTTGGTAAACATCCCCCCCCCAATGCGATAACCGATACTTCGGATTCCGCTCAGTTTCAAGTTTTGCTGTATATCAAACTCCCAACGTTCATGAGCACCCGTACTCTTGAATACACCTTTAATGCCCCGTTCATAATCCAGCATAAAAGTAGGCATACTGGAACCTACATTCATCTTCCGGCGACCGTTCATGTAATAATACATACCGGGAGTCCATTCAATACGTATACGAGGTGCAAAACTATTGTATTCTGATCTGATACCTCGCAATGCAGCCCAATCCTTATCGGGCAACGGCTTTTCAAGAATGACTTTCGAATTATTTATCAGATACCTCCAATGTACGGAAACACCTGCTTTAATAAACAAGCCGTTCACTATTTCTATATTATGGAACAGATTGAGATACACATCCTTGAAATAGTCCAATTCCAATTGGTCAAAATTAAAGGTACTATCGGGCAATTGCTTTAGCTGATCCAATACGACACTACTATATATGCGGTTACCGTTACCTACACTAACCTCAAAACTAGCCTGCTTTTCCGGCCAATATTGCCAATCGGCATCCGCTTTCACATAAAGTTCCTTATGTGTAAAATTATAACCTATCTGCGGACTGATTCTAAGTATACGTCCATCATGAAAAAGCCGACTGTATTTAAACTTCTGCTTATACGAAAAGCCCCTGCTGTGGCTATAATCCAACAGCACCGGATTAATAAGTGGAGAACAATGCACACTCCCCATACTGGACAAATTCACATTGTAACTACTGATAAGCATGTCACCCAACTCCCCCCAAAACTCCAAATGTTCATTCTTCTTTTTTTTCGGTACGCGTAAAAGCGTATCCTGACGTAAAGCATAACTTCTATACAAAGAATCCTCCAAAGCGGACAGCGGAATGGGACGCAGCTCATTGAACTTTTCCTTATCTGTTATCAGCTGTTCCGAATCACAAGTCAGCTTATAGGATTCCGTCAGGTCATGGCGATGCTTCTTTTGAGATTTACGCCGGGCGGCTCCTTCATAAAATTTAATTTCATTGTATTTCAACCAGGCTCCCATATCCATTTCCAGATGGTTACCTATAAACTTAAAAACAAGATTCAAATCAAACTGCACCGGCAGAAACTCCACATCGCCCTCCTCTCCCATCTTGACACGGACCTTGAAGCGGATCACATCATAAACGCCTTCAATATAAAGTTCACGAATAGTCCATATCTGATCACTAACCCACATATATCCACTGACCAACTGTGTACCACGGAATTTGGGAATAATAAGTATTTTATACCGCTGGCAATCGGGAGGACCGGCTATAGAATCCAATAAATAATGATAATATCTGCTAGATTTCTTATCCAAAGGAGAAAGAAGTTTATCGGACATCAATGAAGAAGAATAGATATTCATGTTCAAATAATCCATCACATCCGTTATCTGTCCCCTGTTACGTGGAAATGTAGTGGATACCGCTTTTATCTTACGGTCGTATATATCAGGGGCCGTATAATGCAGCTCACTAAGAGATTCCATAAGGTAATCATTGATGTGTTTTTCGAAACGAAACATGGACGGTACATAGCGGATAAGGTGATTGCGCTTATGTACCTTTACTTTTCCTTTTATATATAAATCAGCCTTATACTCATCAATGATACGGGAATAGAACGGCGAAAACTGGAAAATACACTGAAGAATGGAATCGGACACCATCGGCTTGTCGGGCATATCAACCTTTTCCCTCTTAGCCTGAACAGCTAAAGGTAACAAAAGACAAAATATAATCAAGCTGACAATCCGTATATAGTGCATCAATGTACTTTCTTTTCATTGTTTGAAGAGCAAATATAAACAAAAACCAACAGGCTGACGCATGATAATACTTAATTAACATCCTTAACAGAAATGAAAAATGATTAGCGATATAGCGAATTATTAATCAAAAAGCAGTATTTTTGCAGCCAACAACCAGTAAAAGAAAGACAACATGTCCAAAATGAGATTTTTTGCTCTACAGGAGTTAGCCAACAGACGCCCCGTTAAAGTTGACTACCCCTCTGAAAAGTTAGCTGATTATTACGGCAACCACGTATTCGACCGTAAAAAAATGCAGGAATATCTGCCTAGTGAGGCTTATAAAGCAGTAATAAACGCAATCGAGAAAGGTACCCCTATCAATCGTGAAATGGCCGACATGATAGCCAATGGCATGAAGAATTGGGCAAAGACCTTTAATGTTACCCACTACACTCATTGGTTCCAGCCTCTGACTGACGGAACTGCCGAAAAGCACGACGGCTTTATTGAATTCGGTGACGACGGTAATGTTATAGAACGCTTCTCGGGCAAACTGCTTATCCAACAAGAACCGGATGCATCCAGTTTTCCCAACGGCGGTATCCGGAACACATTTGAAGCACGTGGCTATACGGCATGGGATGTTTCTTCTCCGGCTTTCATTGTAGACAGCACACTTTGTATTCCTACTATCTTCATCTCTTATACAGGCGAAGCACTCGACTATAAAACTCCTTTGTTGAAGGCATTAGGTGCTGTAGACAAAGCGGCAACTGAGGTTTGCAGAATGTTCGATCCAAACGTAAAACGCGTATTCGCCAATCTGGGTTGGGAACAAGAATACTTTTTAGTGGATACCGCACTATATAATGCACGTCCGGATCTTTGCCTGACCGGACGCACCTTGATGGGACACTCGTCTGCCAAGGACCAGCAGCTAGACGACCACTACTTCGGTTCCATCCCTCCACGTGTAACCAGTTTTATGAAAGAATTGGAACTGGAATGTCACAAACTAGGGATTCCGGTAAAAACACGGCATAACGAAGTGGCTCCCAACCAATTTGAGCTAGCTCCTATTTTTGAAGATGTAAATCTGGCCAACGACCATAACCAGCTGGTAATGGACCTGATGAAACGTATCGCTTCCAAACACAATTTTACTGTACTGCTCCACGAAAAACCATTCAAAGGAGTAAACGGATCGGGCAAACACAACAACTGGTCACTTTGTACAGACACAGGCATCAATTTGTTCTCTCCTGCCAAGACTGCGGAAGGAAATATGCTTTTCCTGACTTTCATAGTCAACGTACTGATGATGGTCTATAAAAACCAAGATTTACTACGTGCCTCTATTGTCAGTGCCGGAAACAGCCATCGCCTGGGAGCAAATGAAGCCCCCCCCGCTATTCTGTCTATTTTCCTAGGACGTCATCTTTCCCATATGTTGGACGAAGTAGTGGCACGTCTGAATGACGCCGAACTGACCCCTGATGAAAAGAAAGCATTGCAATTGGGTATCGGGCGCATACCTGCCATATTGCAAGACAATACAGACCGTAACCGTACCTCTCCTTTTGCCTTCACCGGAAACCGTTTTGAATTCCGTGCTGCAGGCTCATCTGCCAACTGTGCCGCATCAATGATTGTGATCAATGCCGCTATGGCACACCAGTTGAATGAGTTCAAGACCCAGATAGATAAATTAGTAAACGGAGGGATGGAACAGGAAGAAGCTCTGTATAAGGTATTAAAAGAAACCATCATCGCTTCACAAAACATCCGTTTTGAAGGTGACGGCTACTCGGAAGAATGGAAAGCAGAAGCCGCGCGACGCGGATTGACCAATATCTGCCATGTACCCGAAGCCATCCTGAAGTTCAACGATGAGCAATCTCGTGCAGTACTGATAGGCGAAAAAATATTCAATGAAAATGAATTGTTCTGTCGTATAGAAGTGGAACTGGAAAAGTTTACTAAAAAGGTCCAGATTGAAAGTCGTGTACTAGGCGATCTAGCTATCAATCATATTGTTCCCACAGCTGTAATTTATCAGAACAGACTATTAGAAAATCTTCGTGGTCTGAAAGAGATATTCTCCACCGAAGAATACGAAGAGCTGACCGAAGACCGGAAGAATTTGGTACGTGAAATTCAAAACCGCATACTTGCTATTAAAAAAGCCGTGCACAATATGACAGAAGCCCGAAAAGTAGCAAATCATTTGGGAAGCCAAGTAGAGAAAGCCTTCAGCTACGAGGAACAAGTGCGTCCATATCTGGAAGAAATCCGCGACCATATTGACCATTTGGAACTAGAAATAGACGATGAGATTTGGCCATTACCTAAATATCGTGAATTACTGTTCACCAAATAAAATTTCACAAAAAAAAGAAAGGATAGGAGATAAGAACCTATCCTTTTGTTATTTTTTGAAGATAAATTAATAATATATCTTTCTTTTTTCTTCTGATTACTTCGTCCTTTTATTTTTTCTTCTTATATTTGTGCTCTATAACACGGTTTTATAGCACGTTTATGGTTAGAAAAGAATTATCAGAAACTGAGATTGCTGAAAGTATACCAGACTTATGGCAACCTTTAACACAGGAACAAAGAGAGTTCTTGGCTCAGAACTTTACGATACAGAAGTATAAAAAGAATGAGACGATATACTGCGAAGGAGAAACTCCGATGCACCTTATGTGTCTTCTTAGTGGAAAAGTAAAAATCTACAAAGAAGGTGTGGGAGGACGTAGCCAGATTATCCGCGTATTAAAGACGAAAGAATATTTCGCATACCGAGCTTTTTTTGCCGAAGGGAACTTCGTGACAGCTGCTTCCGCTTTCGAGCCTTGCACTATCTGCCTTATTCCCATGCCGGCCATTATGAAACTGATAAAAGACAACTCTGAATTAGCTTTGTTCTTTATCCGCCAACTTTCTATAGATTTGGGAATTTCTGATGAAAGAACCGTAAATCTTACGCAAAAACATATTCGTGGACGATTGGCGGAATCTCTGTTATTTTTGAAAGATACTTATGGAGTAGAAGAAGATGAATCTACACTAAGCATTTACCTTTCACGAGAAGATTTGGCAAACTTATCAAATATGACTACTTCGAACGCAATCCGTACGCTTTCTAACTTTGCAACTGAAAAACTGATTACCATCGACGGTAGAAAAATTAAAATCATTGATGAAGAGAAACTAAAAAAAATCAGCAAAATAGGATAAAATCTAATATCAATTCATACTTCACACACACAGGCGTCCGTTTTTCCATAACAGACGCCTGTTTTTTCTCTACTTACAAAACCTTTTTCAATACCAGCTGTTATTAAAGAAACTAAAACCAAGAAACTATGAGTAAAGGTAAATTATGGGGAATCATCCTCCTTATTTTATTTGTGCTGGGATTCGGTATCTGGCTTTATACCAGTTCTGACGTAAAAAAAGATGTAGACCAGGAAGGCATAGGTGTGTTAGACGACATGACTATACCCGCTGTGGACTAAATAATAATAAACACTAACTTAAACTTTACATTATGGCTAAAGAATCTGTGAATATCCTGAAGGATAAAATTGACATTGTGGACTTATTGGCTCAGCTGAATGCAGCTCTGTCCGAAGAATGGTTGGCTTTCTACCAATACTGGGTAGGTTCATTCGTAGTAGAAGGCGCTATGCGCGGTGATGTACAACGCGAGTTTCAAGAACATGCAGCCGAGGAATATAACCATGCAAAATTATTGGCCGACCGTATCATTGAATTGGAAGGCGTACCCGTACTTGACCCTAAACAATGGTTTGATTTAGCTCGCTGCAAATATGATGCGCCCGTAGATTTCGGTTCGGAAATCTTGTTGAAACAAAATGTAGAATCCGAACGTTGTGCCATCTACCGCTATCAGCAAATTGCAGAATTCACAAACGGAATTGACTTCACCACTTGTGATATTGCCAAACATATTATGGCAGAAGAAGAAGACCATGAACAAGATTTGCAAGATTACTTAAATGATATAGCCCGCATGAAGGCTTATATTCTAAAAAAATAATCCACATCTGCTTCTATTCTTTTTTCTGTTTTGACGGAGAAAGAAAGGTAAGGCCGGTTTCTACTGCAAAAACCGACCTTATTTTATACTATTCATGCAAGTTGCCCCATAGTCCAAATAAATTAACCCATCTTACCTGTGAATCCCCAACGAATAACATTTATAACACTTGGCGGATTCTTACCAGTTTGGTCAATAGCCCTTCCAGCAAATCCAGTTTCAACATATTCGCTCCGTCACTCTTAGCGACAGAAGGGTCTTCGTGGGTTTCCATAAACAAACCGTCCACTCCTACCGCTATGCCAGCCTTGGCTACCGTTTCAATAAGCTGCGGCATACCACCTGTCACACCGGCAGTCTGATTAGGTTGTTGCAAAGAATGTGTCACATCCAGAATTACAGGAAAACCTAAAGTCTGCATTTCCGGAATACCCCGATAATCTACAATCAAATCCTGATACCCGAAAGTCGTTCCCCGCTCGGTCAGCATAACCTGATCATTACCCGCCTCCACCACTTTGTCAGCAGCAAAACGCATGGCGCCAGGTGATAAAAATTGTCCTTTCTTGATGTTGACAATCTTTCCGGTATGAGCTGCCGCCACCAGCAAATCAGTCTGGCGACACAGGAAAGCAGGAATCTGCAACACATCCACATATTCAGCGGCCATAGCAGCTTCTCCAGCACTATGAATATCGGTTACCACAGGAATTCCAAAAGTTTCCCGTACTTTACGAAGTACTTTCAAGGCCTTTTCATCACCTATTCCTGTAAACGAATCCAAACGGGAACGGTTAGCCTTACGATAAGATCCTTTAAACACATAGGGAATACCCAGTTTATCTGTTATTTTCACAATACGATCTGCTATTCGGAGAGCCATTTCCTCTCCTTCGATCACACAAGGACCAGCCAGTAAAAAGAAATTATCTGTCTTTCTTAAATCTGAAATTGTCATTATCTTACGTCTATTCATTGAGATATCTACTCTGCCTCTATCCTTAAAGCAAGAAATGGATATCTATAGTTTTTAATTAGGGATAATCAAAGTTATAGCTTCCGGCTGGATCGTAATTTCCAAAGGAAAATGGCGGTCTAAAATACGCCCGTCCAAACTGACAGAAGCATTCTGCGCACGTAGTACTTTTACTTTCCGTGTACGATAAGGTTTCACCATTTTATGATTTAAAATACGTCCCTGCAACAGCATCCACATACCCGAGAAAAGTTGAATTAACTCCGGACGATAAATAACCGACACATCCAACCAGCCATTATAAGGAACTGCACTAGGTGTCAAACCGTATCCACGGGCACTTCCCACACATACCGTCATGATACGTCCACGAATATGTTCGCCATTGATACAAAGATGTGTACGGTACAATTTACGTTCAAACAGCAACAGGAACATGGAAGCGGCAAAAGACAACTCACGTATTCCCCAAAAACGGCGGGTACCATCTGAGATCTGTACAATACGCGCACCTAAACCTATATATATGGCATTCAGGAAATAGCGGGAGGTGTGCTTCTCTCCATCAAAATAATTACAACGCCCCACATCAATTTTCCTCAGACGACGATTGATAATCCAATCTACCGCTGCTTTATAATTATCTTCATCCAACCCCCAATATTTGGCAAAGTCATTACCAATACCATTAGGAATGATTCCAAAAGCGATATTTGTCTTATCCTCCACCATAGAAGTCATAATACCGTTAATAGCATCATTGATCGCTCCGTCTCCACCTACAATCACAATGGTTCGATAACCATTATTAGCCAAGGTACGGGCGAGTCGTTCCACCGATCCAAAACCTTCGGACTGTACGTAGTCAAAAACCACCTTACGGTTTTCCATATAGCTACGTATCTCATTCCAACGCTTCTGAGTCTTACGGCTTCCGGCTTTCGGATTATAAATAATCCCCCATCTGTTTGGTTCTACAGCCATAACATTTAGTTTTTAGTGTGTAACAAATTAATGATTTTTTCCACCTTATCTTCCATAGGCAGGCAAGCATCCAGCCAATGTATAGTGAACCCTCGCCGCTCCATGCCCCGGAACCAGGTCATCTGCCGTTTGGCAAATTGATGGATAGCTATTTCCAATTGATGAAACATTTCATTGAAAGAAAGTTTACCCAAGACATATAAAGTCAAATACTTATATTCCAATCCGTAATAAATCAAATCCTCGGAAGAAATACCACTATCCAACAAAGCCTTCACTTCGTTTACCATCCCTTCATCCAAACGCTGCTTCAAACGGTGGGATATTTTTTCACGACGTAACTCACGAGCTATATCTACTCCAATGATCAAACTATGAATTTGCGGGAACTCACGGTATTCCGCTGATTGGTGCTTGTAATACTCTTCTATTTCAATGGCCCGGATAGCCCGCTTTACAGTATCTACGTCCGTAGAGTTATGAAGTTTCCTGTAAGTTGACAACAACCGGGTGAGTTCCGCTAATGATTTATCTGCTAACGAGTCCCTAAGTTTGGGATTCTCTGGAACAGGAAGCAGCCTATATCCCTTCAACACGGATTCAAGATACATCCCCGTACCTCCGCATAATATAGGAAGTTTGTCTTTCCATCTCACTTGATCATAAGCATTCAAAAAATCACGTTGAAATTCAAATACATTATATTTATATCCGGGGTCTACAATGTCTATCAGATGGTAAGGTATTTGCTGTCCATTCACGACATAGTCTTCCAAATCCTTTCCCGTACCTAAATCCATCCGGCGATATACCTGCCGGCTATCTCCACTGATAATTTCGGTATCCAACTTGTAAGCTAAAGCCGCTGCCAAAGGAGTCTTTCCTGAAGCGGTAGGTCCTAATATCGTTATCAAATCGTACTTTTCCATCCTAAGTTTTTGTAACAGTCGCACAAAGATAACGAAAATGTGCAACTTAGCACGCAAAACTACATAAAAAAAAGCCGTCTGAATTACTTCAGACGGCTTTCGCTATATGGTTTTTAACTGATTAGCAGTTTACAGAAGCCATGTGAGCAATCAAATCCAATACTTTGTTAGAGTAACCGATTTCGTTGTCATACCAAGAAACCACCTTAACAAAAGTATCAGTCAAAGCGATACCAGCTTTAGCATCGAAGATAGAAGTACGAGTATCACCCAAGAAGTCAGAAGAAACAACTGCATCTTCAGTGTAACCCAATACGCCAGCCAATTCACCTTCAGAAGCTTCTTTCATAGCTGCACAGATTTCAGCATATGTAGCCGGTTTAGCCAAGTTAACTGTCAAGTCAACTACAGAAACATCCAAAGTCGGAACACGCATTGACATACCAGTCAATTTACCGTTCAATTCAGGAATAACTTTACCTACAGCTTTAGCAGCACCAGTAGATGAAGGGATAATGTTACCAGAAGCAGCACGACCACCTCTCCAGTCTTTCATAGAAGGACCGTCAACTGTTTTCTGAGTAGCTGTTGTAGAGTGAACTGTAGTCATCAAACCGTCAGTGATACCCCATTTGTCATTCAACACCTTAGCGATAGGAGCCAAACAGTTAGTAGTACAAGAAGCGTTAGAAACGAACTGAGTACCTTTAACATAAGTCTTTTCGTTTACACCGCAAACGAACATCGGAGTATCATCTTTAGAAGGAGCTGACATAACTACATATTTAGCACCAGCTTCGATATGAGCCTGAGCTTTTTCTTTAGTCAAGAACAAACCAGTAGATTCAACTACGTATTCAGCACCGATTGCATCCCACTTCAAGTCAGCCGGATTTCTTTCAGCTGTTACGCGGATTGCATTGCCGTTCACGATCAATTTGCTATTTTCTACGTCAGCTTCGATAGTACCGTCAAATTGTCCGTGCATAGTGTCATACTTCAACATATATGCTAAGTAATCAACCGGGCAAAGGTCATTGATACCTACGATCTGAATATCGTTTCTTTTCTGAGCTGCACGGAATACAAAACGGCCGATACGACCAAATCCGTTAATACCTACTTTAATCATTTTGTTTAAATTTTAAAGGTTTTATAATATAGCTTTTAAACACTCTACGTTGGAATGTTGTTAAACGTTTAGTATTTATTTCCTAAACGCGGTGCAAAAATAAGAATTTGTTTTTATATTCGCACATAAATTCATATTAAAATAAAAAAAAATGGGAAAAAGCAGCTTCTTGCAAGATTTTAAGGCGTTCGCAATGCGCGGAAACGTCATTGACATGGCAGTCGGTGTCATCATCGGCGGAGCCTTCGGTAAAATAGTATCTTCCATTGTGGCCGATGTCATCATGCCTCCCATCGGATTGCTGGTAGGTGGCGTGAACTTTACAGATTTGAAACTACAATTAAAGCCGGCCGAAGTAGTGGATGGAGTTGAAAAAGCTGCCGTAACGTTGAATTATGGCAACTTCCTACAAGCTACTTTCGACTTTATCATCATTGCTTTTTCTATATTCTTATTTATAAGATTACTTGCCAAGCTGAATCGCAAGAAAGAAGAAGTTCCTGCTCCCGCCGCCCCACCTGCCCCTAGCAAGGAAGAGGTATTACTTACAGAAATCCGTGACTTGTTGAAGGAACAGGCTGGCAAAAAATAAAATATTATCCACACAAAAAAACGGGCTGCCCTCAAATGCTTGTCGGACAGCCCGTGATTTATATACCAGCCGACATTTCCTAAACATTCCAATCTTTTTTTTGCATATTTTTCCACAAGGAAGCAGGAAGAACAAAGTTTTTCCAATTCAATTATAAAAAGCCTCAACAGCATGACGGATTTTTATTTTTTCTGAGTATCTTTGCGGCACGAAATCATTTACATATCTTAATATATATATGCAAGAAAAGATCATTATTCTCGACTTCGGTTCACAAACCACACAGCTCATAGCCCGTCGCGTTCGCGAACTGAATACTTATTGCGAGATTGTGCCTTACAACAAATTTCCACACAATGATCCGTCCATAATCGGCGTTATCCTTTCGGGAAGCCCTTTCTCGGTGTATGATGAAAGCGCCTTTAAAGTCGATTTGAGTGACATTCGCGGAAAGTATCCTATTTTGGGTATCTGCTATGGTGCACAGTTCATGTCTTATACAAACGGTGGGAAAGTGGAACCGGCCGGCACACGTGAATACGGACGTGCACACCTTTCCACTTTCGACCAAGAGAACCCACTATTGAAGAACGTCCGTGAACACTCACAAGTATGGATGAGCCACGGAGATACCATCACCGCCATTCCGGAGAATTTCAAAATTATCGCTTCAACAGATAAAGTAGCCATCGCTGCTTATCAAATAAAGGAAGAGAAAGTATGGGGAGTACAGTTCCACCCGGAAGTGTTCCACAGTGAAGACGGAACCCAGCTTCTGAAAAATTTTGTAGTCGACATTTGCGGGGGGAAACAGGACTGGAGCGCTGCCTCTTTCATTGAAACGACTGTAGCCGAACTGAAAGCGCAACTGGGAAATGACAAAGTAGTACTGGGGCTGAGTGGCGGAGTAGACTCATCTGTGGCAGCCGTATTATTAAATAAAGCGATAGGCAAGAATCTTACCTGCATTTTTGTAGATCACGGCATGCTGCGTAAGAACGAATTCAAAAATGTACTCCATGATTATGAATGTCTCGGACTGAATGTAATCGGAGTGGATGCCAGCCAAAAATTCTTCAGTGAACTGGCAGGTGTGGAAGAACCTGAGAAGAAGCGTAAGATTATCGGCAAAGGTTTTATTGACGTATTCGATGAAGAAGCTCATAAAATTAAAGATGTGAAATGGCTGGCACAAGGTACCATTTATCCTGACTGTATCGAGTCATTAAGTATCACCGGCACTGTAATCAAAAGTCATCACAACGTAGGTGGACTGCCCGAAAAAATGAATTTGAAACTATGCGAGCCTCTGCGTCTGCTATTCAAGGATGAAGTACGCCACGTAGGTCGTGAACTAGGTATGCCGGAACATCTGATTACACGCCATCCATTCCCCGGACCAGGACTTGCGGTACGTATTTTGGGTGATATCACTCCTGAGAAAGTACGTATTCTGCAAGACGCCGATGATATCTATATCCAAGGATTGAGAGACTGGAAAGTGAAAGACTCGGACGGAAACGAAACATCCCTTTACCACCAAGTATGGCAGGCAGGCGTAATCTTGCTACCCGTACAAAGTGTGGGAGTAATGGGGGACGAACGTACATACGAACGTGCCGTTGCCCTACGTGCCGTAACTAGTACGGATGCCATGACCGCCGACTGGGCTCATCTTCCCTATGAATTTATGGCTAAGGTTTCAAACGACATAATCAATAAAGTAAAAGGTGTAAACCGCGTATGCTATGATATCTCGTCCAAACCGCCTGCCACAATTGAGTGGGAATAATAGACAACCAACTAATAACTTAAAAACAACATAACGGAATGAAACAAGATATGATTGTTATCTTGGATTTGGGAAGCACCGAAAACACCGTGCTTGCCAGAGCCATTCGTGCTTTGGGTGTATATAGTGAAATTTACCCGCACGATATCACAGCCGCTGAGCTGACAGCATTGCCCAATGTAAAGGGTGTCATTATCAATGGCGGTCCCAACCATGTAATTGACGGAGTGGATATTGACGTGCTTCCCGAGATTTACAAAGCAGGGATCCCCGTAATGGCTGCCGGTCATGACAAAGCATGTTGCGAAGTGAAGCTTCCCCAACTGACGGATGATGTGGAAACAATAAAGAATGCTGTACAATCGTTTGTTTTTGATACCTGCAAGGCAGAGGCTAACTGGAATATGACAAACTTTGTCAATGACCAGATTGAATTGATCCGCCGCCAGGTAGGCGACAAGAAAGTATTATTGGCACTTTCCGGAGGTGTAGACAGTTCTGTAGTAGCAGCCCTGTTGCTGAAAGCCATCGGCAATAATCTGGTCTGCGTACATGTGAACCATGGATTAATGCGCAAAGGTGAATCGGAAGCAGTAATTGAAGTTTTCAAAAATCAGTTGAACGCTAATTTGATTTACGTGGATGCTACAGACCGGTTCCTGAGTAAACTGGAAAATGTAGCTGATCCGGAGCAGAAACGCAAGATTATCGGTGGTGAATTTATTCGTGTGTTCGAAGAGGAAGCCCGTAAGCTAAATGGAATCGACTTTTTGGGACAAGGTACAATTTATCCTGATATCGTAGAAAGTGGTACTAAAACAGCCAAAATGGTTAAATCCCATCACAATGTAGGTGGCTTACCCGAGGATTTACAGTTTGAATTAGTAGAACCTTTACGCCAGTTGTTCAAAGACGAAGTCCGTGCCTGCGGAGTGGAACTTGGTTTACCATACGACATGGTCTACCGTCAGCCGTTCCCTGGTCCTGGTTTGGGAGTGCGCTGTTTGGGGGCTATCACTCGTGACCGCCTGGAAGCTGTTCGCGAATCGGACGCCATCTTGCGTGAAGAATTCCAACTGGCAGGCTTGGACAAGAAAGTATGGCAATATTTCACCGTAGTACCCGATTTCAAATCAGTAGGCGTGCGTGACAATGCCCGTTCATTTGACTGGCCTGTTATTATCCGAGCTGTCAACACCGTAGATGCTATGACAGCTACTATCGAACCGATAGACTGGTCCATTCTGATGAAAATTACCGACCGTATTCTAAAAGAAGTAAAGAATGTGAACCGCGTATGCTATGACCTGTCGCCCAAACCCAATGCGACCATTGAGTGGGAATAAAAAATATACTTCAAACCATGTAAGATCCCGAAACTAAAAGTTTCGGGATCTTTTTTATATTCAAGTTCTTCACTTTGCCCCCAATGACACTAGAACAAGAACCATAAAATTTTTCGTTTTTTTGATATTTCCGCTTCAATATTTACATCCAAGGAATCAAAGCTCTATAATCTCCTCATTACAAATGGTCAGTTTGCCGGCTCCGTTTTCTGTAACTACCCAAGAATTTTCAATGCCGACCGGTCCTACTCCCGGCAATACGATTTTAGGTTCAAGGGCAAACACCATTCCCTCTTCCAACTCCCTCCGGATACGCGGAGCCAACACTGGTGCCTCATTAATTTCCAACCCGATGCCGTGTCCTATAAAACGTGCCTGTTGGGACACCCCCATAAAACGATCGGCAAATCCGGCTTTCGTCACGATCTCAATGGCCGCATTATAAAGATCCTCGCACACCACACCAGGCGCCGTCATAGAGGCAACCTTATCCTGCACTTCAAGACAGACTTGATGAGCTGCATAAGCCTCATCATTTAATTTTCCAATGAAGAACACACGACTCATATCGCACATATATCCGTAAAAGTTTCCCCCTATATCCACCATTACACTATACCCCTCTTTCAACAAAGTTCCATTCATTCCTCCGGGCAAAGACGGGTCCAATCCCTTACCACCTAAGGCAAAATCATAAGGCGAAGGAGTAGCTGCATTATCTCCGGCCAACACACTTCCCATAAATATCTCCATACTCTGACCAAATACTCTGAATATTCCCAGACAACCTTCCAGTCGCATCAGGCGTTCCACCTCAACAGATAGTTCACGATCAGTCATCCCCGGATGGTATACATCGGGAATCTTACTATATGCTCGAGCATGTAATGCAGCCGACCGACGAAAAAGTTCAATCTCCAGCGGAGTCTTTACGCTACGCGCTTCACGAATAATAGCAGTTCCATCCACTACCTCCGATTCAGGAAAAAGAGATGCAAGACGCATATAGTCCGCATAAGGCAGTTCCCCGCCTTCCAACATTATCTTTGAAGCTACAGGTATACCATTTTCTTTTAACAAGTCCACTATCTGCTCAGGTTTACGAATAGGGAATACAAATTCTCCCACAATATTATTAGGACGTTTTACAAAGAGAAGTGCCGGTGAATGAAGCGGTAAATAAAGATAGCCGTTCACTATCTCACCATACGTATAAAGCAAATTTACATTACAAGCTATCAGGGCAGCATCAATGCCTTGTTGAGCCATTAAATAGCGTATTTTATCTCGACGAAATTTCAATTCGGGTTGTAACATAAGTAATATTATCTGATTATTTAAAATACTGAGTACAAAAATAACAGATTTCAGTCAGTATAAAGGATAGTAGTTCCAAAAAAGAGAAAGGATATATTAAAACTCACTAATTTTGGATGATTAGTTTGAAAACAGTGTTCAATTATATTAAATTTGCAAACGAATTGACAAACAAAGTATCTTTCATGTTCAACGGTATCAAAAAATATGTGGTAAGAATAGTATGCGTAATTATGTTATTACTCGTACAATTTGATGTATGCGCTCCACTGATTGATGCCAATCTGGCTATGGTAGAAACGATGGAACAGCCCACCCTGCCTTCTGACAACAATGAAGAAAGCAGAGGAGAAGAAACTTATTATTTCCAGTCGGGACGTGCACAACTGCCAAACAGTCGTTTTTTACCCTGCACTATCGACATGCTGGTCAATCTTTTTGCTATTCCCCAAGTTCCGGTACAAAGTTACACACCTGTCAGTGAAAATCCGGGGAAAGTGGTACATCATCACATTATCTTTTGTGTGTACCGCATTTAATATGTCACATTAAAGCATATTCATACATATTGGCCTTGTATTCTGAAAGATTTGAATGCAAGCCGGATCTTTTATTTACTCAAACTCAATTATTAATCTTTTTAAATTGTATTCGTAATTTCATGAAGAGTAATTTTCAGAAAATTGCGGTCCTGTGTACATGCACAGGATTGCTATGCTCTTGTGGTCAATCGGACAACAAGCAGGAACATCACAAAGAATTCATTCCCATCACCATTCTTCACCCCACAACCATTGAGTTTCCACGCTCATATGTAGCTGATGTGCAAGCTATACAGTTTGTAGAAATTAAGCCCAAAGTGGAAGGATTTGTTCAACAAATATATGTAGACGAAGGACAGAAAGTCAAAAAAGGACAGCCCCTATTCCAACTCAGTTCCGACCAATATAGCGAAACGGTAAAAGAGGCGCAAGCCAATTACAAACAAGCACAGGCACAATATGAAATGGCAAATTATGAAGCCGAAAGAATAGGCCGGCTGGTTGACAAACAAATCTTATCAAAAATCCGACTCGACCAAGCCAATAAAGAAAAAGAAGTAGCCCAAATGAAAGTGGAACAGGCAAAAGCACAAATGCAACGTTCACAGATGGATTATTCTTACACCACTATCACTGCCCCTTTTGACGGCTACATAGACCGTATTCCTTATAAGACGGGAAGTCTGGTAAATCCGCAAAGCTTACTGACTACCGTAAGTGATATTTCCGAGATCTTTGCTTACTATAAAGTGAACGAAAGCGAGTATCTGGAATACAAGCGCCAACAACTTAGCGGACAAAAACAGCACGAAGAAAATAATGTGGAACTGATTTTGTCAGACGGTTCCATCTACTCCCACAAAGGCACATTAGAAACAGTAGAAGGTGACTTTGAACGAGGAACCGGCTCCATTGCCTTCCGTGTCCGTTTTCCGAACCCGGACGGACTGCTGAAACATGGAGTGACTGGAAAAGTACGTATGATGACCCAAATGGACAACATCTGCCTAGTTCCCCAGAAATCAACATTCGAAATTCAAGATTTCACCTATGTATATACCGTTGATAGTGCCAGTGTAGTAAAAGTACGCAGCTTCCAACCGCTGGAACGCTATAATAATTACTATGTGACACAAGACTTCTCTCCTAACACTGCCATCGTATACGAGGGAGTGCAAATGATGAAAGATGGCATTACCATCAAGACTGATACCATTGATATGGAAGCAATCAGAAAAGAAGTTGAATTAAAACAAGCTATCGTAAAATAAAACGGACAGTTTATGTTTAAGCTATTTATAAAAAGACCGATACTTTCAGGAGTAATCTCCGTCATTATCGTCTGCTTGGGCGTACTGTCTATTTTGACACTGCCCATCACTCAGTTTCCCGATATCGTACCCCCATCTGTAACGGTAACCGCCCGATACACCGGGGCTAGTGCCGATGTGATGTCTAAAACAGTCGCCACCCCGTTAGAGCGTGCCA
>ERZ857745.1965-NODE-1965-length-23691-cov-15.610467_pt1 | contig 23691 bp, 23 predicted proteins | sample MGYA00519699_ERZ857745 | MGnify/ENA primary metagenome ERZ857745 (study PRJEB31778, sample SAMEA3449357) | human gut metagenome | biome: human gut; feature: human-associated habitat; material: faeces | place: United Kingdom | collected 2010/2012 ...
CACTCCATATCCCTTTTGGATCAGTTCTCCTGCAAAGATCATATCTTCATTAAAAATGGCCTTCTGTACAAAACCACCCAACTGCAGATACAGCTCCCGTCTGTACATTGCACACACATTGGAACAAAAATACGTCTTGATACCGAGTTCCGGCAGGTCTGCCAGCCATTTCACCCGGCTTTCCTCCGGATAATTAAACTGTCTCGTATACTGTTCCATCAGCCGGCAGTCCTCCCGTGGCAGCTGTCTGGCATAGGCAGCTCCGATTTTTTCATCCCGTTCCATCGCCTCCACCAGCTTTTCGATCAGATGGCAGTCTTCCGGCAATGCATCCTGAGTCATAAACAGCAGATAATCTGCCCGGCTCATCCGCGCCGCCTGATCCCTTGTCTTTCCATGATCGAATTCCTCTCTGGTCAGATGGTGCACTTCCATCGGAATCGTCGTTTTCTCATAAGCTGCTTTCCAGTTTTCCTTTCCTGTATTCATCACGATCAGACGGTGTACCGGCCAGGTCTGTCCTTCCAGTCCGCGCAGCATCTGTTTCCACCCTTCTCCCGGACGATAAGCCGGGATAATCACATCTACCGTTTTCTTTTCCATAATCTGCTCCATTTTCTATATATGTGAAAAGAACTGTCGCACTTTTCACGACAGTTCTTTATTTTCCATTTTTTCTTCTTACTCCGTATCACTCTCACGATAAGCTGCAAGGGAGCCATCTTCCGAATGATCCAGTCTTGACTCTTCTCCAAATCCGCTCTTATCCACAATTCGCTGGCTATATGCCTTCACTTCTTCGGAAGGTGTATAACTGTCTTCCGGATACAGGAATTCATGCAGTTTGATCACATTTGATTCCAATGTGACCGGAAGTACTACATCAATTCCAACCGCATCTTTCACACGCTGTCCATACAGATGATCAAATGGAAAACCAGTTTGATCTTCAATATCATAGGAGAGCATACTCATTCCCATCTGCAGAATTTCTGCTTTTGAAAAAGATGTATAGATATTTGGAAATACTTTATCTAGAATTTTACTCAATGTAGCGACATCTGCATTTTTCGCTTTCTCTACGATTTTATAGATAACTTCTCTCTGTCTTGCCGCACGACGGAAATCATTTCCTGCTGTATATCTGATTCGTGCATATGCTACTGTCTGCACACCATTCAGATGATGTACGCCTGCTGTTTTTTTAAGTGGCGTATAATCCATACCTGTTACTTTTGATGTTTCCACACAATAATTATTCAGATGAACCACTTCTTCTTCTTTCAATTCCACATCGATTCCGCCAAGCAGTTCCACGGCTTCCGCAACCGCCTGAAAATCTACGCTTACAAAATCTGTCACATTCAAATCCAGATTGGTATTGAGCATATTCAGGAACTGTTCGGCACCGCCTTTTGCATATGCAGCATTCGCTTTGCTATACTGACCATTTCCTTCCGAATCTTCGCCAATCCGCAGATATGTATCACGATATACGGAAACCAGTTTCACTTTCTTGGTATCATTATTGATACTTGCAATAATCATAGTATCACTGTTACCGGATTTTAATTTAGTACTGCGATTATCCAGACCCACCAGGCCGATGGTCGTATAACCTTTCATAACTTTATTATTGCTGACGCCGGAATTAACTCCAATCTTGCTGAAATCAAGACTCGTAAAATTCATCTTGCCAAGTTTTGCATATATAAAAACACCTGCAATCAGAATCAGCAGAATAACAATCTCGATTCCGAAAAGAATTCTTCTGCGTCTTCTTTTCTTTAATAATCTCTTCTGTCTTCTGGTCAACGGCTGTTTTTTAGACATAGGTTTCCCTCCCTCTTTCGTATCCCCCGAGGTTTACTGTTCCAGGGAAGAATCATCCCGTTTATAGTAATAGAGTTTGTATCCCGCTTTGACCAGCGCTTCGCCAACAACATTTTCGTAAAGCGCTCCCTTATAGACTCCGAGGTTTTTGTTGGTCCGCAAATCCTCCTGGGCTTCTTCATCCAGCATAGCCACAAGCAAGCCGCTGTCGGCAAAGTAGATTTTATACTTCGTATCGTCATAGTTGCCCTGAAGCGGCAACTCCGGGAAATTCAGGCAGTAGCAGACATTGACCATTCCCGCATCGTCCAGCCATTCAACGCATCCTCTATAGTCGCGGAAACGAGCGCCGGAGGCAACTTTAGAGATTTGGAACTTTTTATTGTCCTTGGCAAGCTGCGCAGGAATATGGTTAAATACATTCACAATTCTGGTCTGATCTATGCCTTCAGCATATTTGCGAATGTCCTCTTTGTAGTCAGCGATAAGCTGTCTCTGTACTTCAAGTGACCCCTCAAAGGTACCTTTTGCAATGAACTCACGAACAACAGCGGGCATTCCGCCCAAGATGCAGTAGTCAAGGAAGAGTGAGCTGCATACCGACATCTGTACCTCGTTGAAGGGCGTGAGATTTCGCATATGCTCCAGCATATCTTCGACGAAGCTCTCGTCATAGCCCTTGGCCCACAGGAATTCCTCGAAGTCCAGAGGGAACATCCGATAATCCATTTTATTGCCAACACTGTTACTGTGTATTTTCTTATAATTGATGCCCAGCATGGAGCCGCTGCAGATCACATCGAATCTGCCATCGATTTTGAAGAATTTCAGTGCTGTGGCAATCTCCGGGAACTCTTGCAGTTCATCAAAAAATATCAGTGTTTCGCCTTCAATAAACCGTTTGGACGGGTCCATTCTGGAGATATTCTTAATAATATCATCTGCCTTATATCCATCCGCCGTAATCATTTTATATTTCGGTTCTTCCACAAAGTTGATGGTGATCACGCTCTGGTAATTCATATCTCCAAACCGCTTGATCGACTCGGTTTTGCCTACCTGTCGAGGCCCCTTGACGATTAACGGCTTTCTGTCAGGATTGGCTTTCCATTCGGCCAGGAAAGCATCGATTTTTCGTTTCAAGTAGAGCATTTCACTCGCCTCCTTCGCTATTATTATAGCGATACCCGATGGAGAATTCAATCGAAATCACAAAAAATGAGCGAGTTTTTTCTTTGTTTACACATTTTATGAGCGAGTTTTAGCAGTCACAACACATTTTTCGCTTGTCGAGAGGGTGGGTAATGTCACGCCAGGGCTTATTTCATTGTTTATGCGACGCAGTTTCTGAGCTGCTCTCTGCGGTAAAAGCACCCGCTGTTGGATGTAAACCCGGTCGGAAGCACTTTTAATATACAGAATTCAATCCCACACAAATCCCAAAAGCCGAAAGCGGTGGCTGAAATAAACAGTCCAATAGAGTTCCAAAGAGGAACCGCAGGAGTGCCGGAAAGTGCCAAAGAGTGCGACACAGTTCTGCCTGAAGGTTTAGACATAGGTTTGGGACCAGGAGACCGTGCGTTCGAGCCGCACTACTCGGACCAAACCCCTCTGAAATCATTGATTTCAGAGGGGGGTTCTTTTTCCTTGTCTATTGCGGCGCCGCACCGTGCCGATCTGACCGTCATGCCCGAAGGGGAAAAACGGCGTCTAACCTGCACTTGACTTTCTGCCAAAAGCGTCTATAATATAACTAACGAATATTAGTTAGTGAGGCGTGATGATGAAGCAGGAAGATACGAAGCAGAAGATTTTGGACAAAGCCTTGGAGCTGTTTTCCACGCAGGGTTATGATTCCGTCAGCGTGGGCGAGATCGCAAAGGCGGTGGGCATCAAGGCGCCTTCCCTCTACAATCACTTTCCCAGCAAGCAGGCGATTTTTGACGCCATTGTGGAATCCACGGCGGCGCAGTATGAAGCGGATACGGACAAGATCGACATCCATGTACAGAACGCGAAGCAGGACATTCCCGTTTTTACGGAGATCACCGCCGACGCGCTCTTCGAAAAGGTGCGGCAGATATTCGAATACTCTCTCCATAATGAAACGATCAGCCGGTTTCGCCGCATGATGACCATCGAGCAGTTCCGCTCACCGGAGCTGGCGGCGCTCTATTCCCGGCGATATGTGGAGCGCATTTTGCGCTATCATGCCGGTATCTTCCGGGCGCTGATCGCCTCCGGTGAGATCTGCGCAGAGGATCCGGACGCGCTGGCCATGATGTACGTTTCGCCTGTGCTGACGCTCATCGGCATCTGCGACCGCCAGCCGGAAAGAGAGCCTGAGTGTCTGGAAAAGCTCCAAAACCATGTGCAGCTCTTTTTTCGCATGGTTCATGGCAGCAGCGCGCAAAGGGGTGAAGGTCATGAGTAGTCCGGAAGAAAAATGGCTGCTTTGCCCCATCTGCGGCGCAAAAACGCGGCTGCGGCTGCTACAAAGGACGGTACTGCGGGACTTTCCGCTCTTTTGCCCCAAGTGCAGGCAGGAGCGCATCATCAACGCGCAGAATTATCAAATAGAGATCATTGATCAGCCAGACGCAAAGACGCAGTGCTGACCGCAATTTCCGTGGTCATGCACTGCATCTTTTTCAGGCGGATCCGCATAAAGAAATCATTGCTGCAAAAGCTGGGGCTGCTGGGTGTTGTCAGCTTCCCAGTTTTTCGTAAATAAGAACAAGCCCTCCGGCAGGAGGGCTTGTTCTTTATATCAGCGGGAACACAATGTCCGCGCGGAAGAGGTCGGCGTCGATGGACAGGGCGAACGTCCCGCCCTGCAGCTGCACAAGGCTGCGGGCGATGGACAGTCCCAGACCGCTGCCCTCCGAATGGCGGGAGGCGTCGCCCCGGACGAACCGCTCCATCAGCTCATCGGGGGAGATATTCAGCTCGTCACGGGACACATTCTTGAAGCTGATGACCGCCTGCCCGTCCCGCACAGCTGCCGTCACATAGACCCGCGTGTTCTCCATGGCGTACTTGCACACGTTGGACACCAGATTGTCCATGACCCGGCTGAGAAGCCGGCTGTCGGCCTGTATCATGGTGCCGGGAGCCGGCGGCTGCGTGACCAGCGTCAGATGGCAGGCGGCCAGCCGCTCCTGATACTCGCCCTCGATCTGGGAGAGCAGCACGTTCACGTCCGTAGGCTGAAGTTCCACGTTCAGCGCGCCGGAGGACGCCTTGGACGCCTCCACCAGATCCTCTGTCAGCTTTTTCAGCCGATGGCTCTGCCGGTCCAGCACGGCGATGTATTCCTGCGCCGCCGGGGACGGCATATCCTCCTTCTTCAGCAGATCCACATAGTTGACGATGGACGTCAGCGGCGTTTTGATGTCGTGGGACACGTTGGTGATCAGCTCGGTTTTCAGGTGCTCGGCCTTCATCTGCTCCTGCACCGCCTGCTCTAACCCGCCCTGTACATCGTTCAGCTCCTGTCCGTATCGCTTGAAATCTCCGATGAGATACCGGGTATCGATAGTCGAGGAGAAATCCCCCTGGGACAGCTTTTCGCCGCCCTTTTGCAGCGTCCGCAGGCTTACGGCGATATACAGCACCGCCAGCAACTCGATGAGCTTCATCACCAGAAAGACACCGTATCGCACACGGTAGAAATCGTTGATATAAAGCAGGAACTCCGCACCGGCGATGACCAGCCCCACCAACGCGGTCTTCCACACCAGCGGCAGCCGGACGAGGGTGTGCAGCAGCGCCCGGAAAACGGCTCTGACAATGCGCCAGAGGAACCGGGCTATACGCCCGATCAGCGCATCTCGCAGGACGGTGCCCGCCTTGCACTGGGCGGCAAAGGCACACAGGAACAGCAGCACCAGCGGCACCAGTGCCGCGCAGAAGAACACCCTGCCCCATTCATAGTAAAACGCTTCCCAGCCAATGAAAAACGTACACAGCAGCACGATCAGCCACACGTCGGCGGGTATTTTATCCAGCCACGTCAGATGGATGCCCTCGTGCCCTGCCCAATGGCCGGCGGAGGCCATGGAGAAGCAGAAGCAGAACAGTGCCAGCACCGCAAACAGCACCATCAGGAACACCGTCAGGGCTGTGTGCTCCACCAGCCACATGCTCAGCAGATAGGAATAAGAGGGCGCCCCCTCGGTGCGCAGCAGATCGGCGGCAATGGTGACCATGGCCGTGTTGCCGGTGTTCAGCTGATAGGTGAACGTCTCCTGCGTGGTATACAGCGGCTTGTCGCCGTCTGTCAGTTCAAAATTTTCAAAGGTACCGACGACCTCCCCATTTCCTCTGACGGTGACGGTCAGGTGACAGTCGGCGGCATCGCGGGAGAACTCCTCCGCAAAAACGCGGGGCAGGTCGCTGATCACCTGAGCCCGCTCCTCCTCGGTGACATCTCCATTTTCAACGGTACTGTAGTCATAGGTGCCGTCACTGACCAGCACGCCCGCATTGGCCAGCGTGCCGCGCAGGAAGCTGTCGGCGGTGTAGATGGAGCTGACGCAGCTTCCCTCGTACATCGTCTGGCGCAGGAAGTCGCCGCCGTCCAGAAACACGTCGTAGCTTATCAGGACGCCCACGCCCACGCCGCCCAGAACGGTCAGCACGCCGAACACCAGCGTCAGCACGAAGGCGGCGGCCTTCGCCCATGTCTTGTCTAAAAACCGCTTCATGAGAGGGAACCCTCCATTTTATAGCCCTTGCCCCAGACCACCTTGATGTACCGCGGCTCCGAGGGGTTGATCTCCAGCTTTTCCCGCAGGTGCCGGATGTGTACGGCGATGGCGCCCGCCGCGTTCAGCGGCACGTCCTCCCACACCCGGCGGTAGATCTCGTTGGGAGAGAACACCGTTCCGGCGTTGCGCATGAGAAAGCGCAGGATGTCGTACTCCTTGGGCGTCAGCGCCACCGGGTCGCCGTCCACGGTGACGGTCTTGGCGTTGTCGTCCAGGCAGATACCGCCGATGACCAGCGTGCTGGTCTGCACCTGTCCGCCGCCCAGCTGTAAATACCGCCGCAGCTGGGAGCGCACCCGCGCCAGCAGCTCCACCGGGTTGAAGGGCTTGGTGATATAGTCATCCGCGCCCACGTTGAGTCCCAGCACCTTGTCGGTGTCCTCGCCCTTGGCGGTCAGCAGGATCACCGGCACGTTGCTGGTCTGGCGCAGCTGCGCCATGGCGGTCAGACCGTCCATGACGGGCATCATGATGTCCATGAGGATCAGATGCACGTCCTCCCGGGCGGCGATGCTGAGCGCCTCCTTGCCGTTATAGGCGGGCAGCACCCGATAGCCCTCCGAGCGGAGATAGATCTCCAGCGCCGCCACGATGTCCTTTTCGTCGTCAACCACCAGAATGTTGTACATGGTAAGTTCCTCTCTGATTATTGTACCCGGTATGCCTCTTTGTAGGGGACGCCGTCCCCGGCGTCCCGTCGTAGGGGCGGACGACTCTGTCCGCCCTGTGTGCCGCCCTACAGCGCGAAGTGCTGTCATTCCGAGCCAGTGCTCACACTGGCGTGGGAATCCGTGCTTCGTCACCGCGGCTCCACTGCGGTGGGCAGACCTGCCAGCTTCACCCCATGGTGGATGGGCTTCCACTCCACCTTCATAAACAGCGCCGCCATGGATATGGGCAGGTACGTCAGCATGAACAGGGGAAACGTCAGCGTATACAGTATCTTTTTCCAGCCGGGCGCGTAGATGCGTCTCCACTCGCTGGCGGTGGTGATGCCGCCCAGCACCAGCAGTGTGGCCAGAATACTGCCCATACATTCCAGCAGGGAGCGAAGGGCGAACCATGCGCCGTCTCCCTGCGCCAGACCCAGCACTGTCAGCGTCAGGTTGGCCAGCAGGCACAGGGCGGTGAGGATGAAGGCCGGCAGGATGGACATGGACATGTCGAAGCAGCTCCAGCTGCCCTTGGCCGTGCCCCGCAGCAGCTGCGCACCGTACCGGCGGAACACCTGTATATAGCCCTTTGCCCAGCGCAGCCGCTGGCGCACGGACTGGCGGAAGTCGGTGGGCTGCTCGTCGTACAGCACCGCGTCCTCGCAGATGGCGATCTTCTCGCCCCGCAGGATGTGGTACACGGAAAACTCGATATCCTCCGTCAGCAGATAGAACCGCCAGCCGCCGCTCTCCGCCAGTATCCGCCGGGAGAACAGGAACCCGGTGCCGCCCACGGCGGCGCTGGCGCCCAGCCGATTGCGGGCGCAGTTGAGATACCGGCTCTCCCGCAGGAACCACAGGGCGTAGCCCGCGCTGATCCAGTTATCGCCGAAATTCTTGCTGTTGCGATAGCTGGTGACGATCTCGTGACCGGCGGAGAACGTCTCGTTCATCCGCTGGATGTAGTCCGGAGACAGCAGGTTGTCCGCGTCGAACACGAAGTAGCCGTCAAAGCCCTCCGGATAGTCCGCACCAATGTGCTGCAAAAGGAAATCCAGTGCGTAGCCCTTGCCTACGTTCACATGGTTGAACCGCTCGTACACCACCGCGCCGTGGGCGCGGGCGATGGCGGCGGTGCTGTCGGTGCAGTTGTCCGCCGCCACGAACACCGTGACCAGGGACATGTCGTAGGTCTGGGCGGCCAGAGAATCCAGCAGCCCGGCGATGACATTCTCCTCGTTCCGGGCGGCGATCAGCACCGCGTACCGGTGGGGCGATGCCGGGAGCGCCGCCGGGCGGCGCTTTTTCAGCAGCACCAGCGGTATGTACAGGAATTGATAGGTGTAGCAGATGAAAAACAGTGCCGATATAACGGCATTGATGGTACGCAGAACAGGCTCCATGGGGATACCTTCCTTTCTCTCGTTCTGCGTACCATGGTAAAGAAAGTCGGATTAAGAAACAAGCAGAGGGCACATTAAGTATTTCTTAAGGCAGCCGCGCACAGGCTCACAGCAGCTGTCCCGCCAGATGCCCGGACGACCACGCCCACTGCAGATTGAAGCCGCCGCAGTCGCCGTCCACGTCCAGCACCTCGCCGCAGGCGTAAAGCCCCGGCACAAGGCGGCTCTCCAGCGTCTGCGGGTCAAATTCGTCCGTGCGCAGGCCGCCGGCGGTCACCTGCGCCTGGTCGAAGCCGCAGGTGCCGGTGATGGGCAGCGCGAACCGCTGCGTCTGCCGGGCGATACGCTCCAGATCGCCGTCGGTGAGGTCGGCGGCGCGCTGGTTGGTGAACCCGGCGGCCTTGCACAGCATCTGCCCCAGCCGCGTGTGGCAGGAGCCTGTCAGCAGGGTGGACGCCTCGTGCGCACCCATGGTCTGCCGCCGCAGCCGCAGCCAGTCCAGCACCTCCCGCCTCTCCCAGTCGGGGAAGAAGTTCAGCTGGCAGATCAGCCCCTCCCCGCCGGTGGACACCGCCCGGGAGATGTCGAAGATAGCCGGGCCGCTGACGCCGTATTCGGTGAACAGCACCTCGCCCCGGTTCTCCGCCACCACATCGCTGCCCCGGCGGACGGTGATGCCGCACTCGGCCTTGATGCCCTTCAGCGCCCTGGGATAGGTGGGGTCGGTCTTCAGCTGCACCAGCGAGGGGTACAGCACCGTGCGGTGGTGCCCCAGCGCCTTGGCCAGGCGATAGCCGTCCATCACGCCGCCCACCTTGCTGCCCGCGCCGCCGCCGGCGGCCAGAATGACCCTCCGGGCGGCGAAGGCGTCCGTCTCGGTCTTGACGGTGAAGCCCTCCGCCGCGGGCTTCACGGCGGTGACCACCTGCCCGGTGCGCACCTCGATACCGGGGCGCTCCAGCGCGTAGCGCAGCACGTCCAGCACGCTGCCGGCCATGTTGCTCATGGGATAGACCCGCCCGCTGTCCTCGCTGACCGTCAGCAGCCCCAGCGAGGCGAAGTATTGCAGCGTAGCGCCCACGTCGAACTCCTGCAGCGCGTGGGCGCAGAAGGTGCCGTCCTCCCCGTGGTAGCGGTCGGGCGCGGCGTGGTAATTGGTGAGGTTGCACCGCCCGTTGCCGGTGGCCAGCAGCTTCCGCCCCACCCGGCTCTGCCGCTCCAGCAGGAGCACGCTGCGGCCGTTCTCCGCAGCGGTCAGCGCCGCCAGCATGCCGCTGGCGCCGCCGCCAATGATGATCACATCCGTCATCGGCCGCCCTCCAGTCTCCGCCGGGTCAGGTAGCCCTCCAGCATCAGCGCCGCCGCCACCGCATCCACGGTCTTTTTGCGCTTTTTGGCGTTCTGCCCGTTGCGCTGCAGGATATTGTGGGCGTCGATGGTGGTGCGCCGCTCGTCCCAGAGGACGACCTCCAGCCCCGTCTCCTGCCGCAGCACCTCGGCGAAGGCGGCGCACTTCTCCGCCCGGACGCCCACCGTGCCGTCCATGTTCCGGGGATAGCCCAGCACCAGCAGCTCCACGCCGTGCTCGGCGATGAGCCGCTGCACACCGGAGAGCACCTCCTCCTGCTTCCGGGAGTGGATCACGTCGGAGTACCCTGCCAGCGTCTCTGTATAGTCGGAAATGGCGATGCCGGTGTGGGCGTCGCCGTAGTCGATAGCCATGATCTTCATGCGTAGCACCTGCACTTTCTGTTCAGTGACACTATCATACACAAAATACGCCTCCTGTGCAACCAAAACCGCACAAAAGCCCGCCGTCCCCCTCCCCCCGGCCGCGATCCAAAAAATGTTCCGGGCATAGCCCGGAACATTTTGGCTTTTTTCGTATTCACATCTGCTGCACCGGCTCAGCCTCGCAGCTCCGCCAGTTCCAGCACCAGCTGCTCGGTTTTCTCCCAGCCGATGCAGGGATCGGTGATGGACAGGCCGTACACGCCGCCGTCGGGCTTCTGGCAGCCGTCCAGCAGGTACGACTCGATCATCAACCCCTTGACCATGCGGCCGATATCCCCGTTGTGGCGTGTGCTGTGGAGCACCTCCTTGGCGATGCGCGCCTGCTGATCCCACTGCTTGCCGGAGTTGGAGTGGTTGGTGTCGATGATAACGGCGGGATTGGCCAGTCCGCTTTTGGCGTACAGCTCATAGAGCTGGCTGAGATCCTCGTAGTGATAGTTGGGCAGGGAGCGCCCGTATTTGTTCACCGAGCCGCGGAGAATGGCGTGCGCCAGCGGGTTGCCCTTGCTGTGTACCTCCCACTGGGCGAACAGGAACGTGTGGGGGTGCTGGGCGGCCAGGATGGAGTTCATCATCACCGACAGGTCGCCGCTGGTGGGATTCTTCATACCCACGGGCACGTCCAGACCGCTGGCGATCAGCCGGTGCTGCTGATCCTCCACCGACCGGGCGCCGATGGCCGCGTAGGAGAGAATATCGGACAGGTAGTAGTAATTCTCCGGATACAGCAGCTCGTCGGCGCTGGAAAAGCCCGTCTGCTCCAGCACCTTCATGTGCATTTTGCGGATGGCGATCAGCCCCTTGAGCATGTCCGGCTGACCGTTGGGATCGGGCTGGTGCAGCATGCCCTTGTACCCGTCGCCGGTGGTGCGGGGCTTGTTGCTGTAAATGCGGGGGACGATGAGGATCGTGTCCTTCACCCGCTCCTGCAGTGTCCGGAGCCGCGCCGCGTACTCCAGCACGGCGTCCTCCCGGTCGGCGGAGCAGGGGCCAATGAGCAGCACCAGCCGCTGATCCTCCCCGGTGATGACAGCCTTGATCTGCCGGTCGTTTTCCTGCTTCTGCCGCGCCAGCTCCTCCGTGACGGGGTACATGTCCTTGACGGTCTGCGGGGTGGGCAGCTTACGCTTGAATTCCAGGTTCATGGATAAATTTTCCTTTCCGTGCAAGGGTTTCAGGGCTGTATGTCCATGCGCAGCCCCAGCGCTTTCAGTGCGGGGAAGAAGTCCGGCCAGCTCTTGCTGACGGCCTCCGCGCCGCGTATGGTGCCGCCCAGCGAGGCGCACAGCACCGCCAGAGACATGACGATGCGGTGGTCGTTGTGTCCGTCCAGCACCTCCCGCGGAGGGTGAAGTGGACGGTGCAGCACCGTCACCCGATCTTCCTCCTCCCTGATCTGTGCGCCGAATTTCGACAGTTCCTGCGCCATGGCCGCTATGCGGTCACTCTCCTTGATGCGCAGGCGGTGGGTTCCTGTGAACACGCCGCCGCAGCCCCGCGCCGCCGCAGCGAACAGTATGGGCCCCAGATCGGGGCAGGCGGAGATGTCCAGCACCGCGCCGGGACTTTCCAGCCGGTGCAGCATATCGCGGCACACCCGGTCGCCCTGCAAGCTGTCCGGGCGCAGGCCGGTAACGGTCACATCGCCGTCCAGCGCCAGCAGAAACGCCGCGTTGGACCAGTCGCCCTCCACCGCCGCGCGGCGGCTCTCGTACCGCTGCCCGCCGGGGATGGCGAACAGGTTCGGCTCCCGCTCCTCCACCCGGACGCCGAAGGCGGCCATGATGTCCAGCGTGATATCGATGTAGGGGCGGCTCTCCACCGGCGGCAGGACGCGCAGGATGCTGCTGTCCGGCAGCAGGGGGAGCGCCAGCAGCAGGCCGGTGACGAACTGGCTGCTCACATCGCCCCGGAGGGTGTAGTCCCCCGGCGTCAGCCGCCCGGAAAACGTGACGGCGTCCGGCGCTGCGGACACCGATATGCCCTTCTGCGCCAGAATCGTCTCATAGATGCCCACGCCCCGCTCCATGAGCCGGGGCGTGCCGGTAAACACGGCGCTGCCGCCGGACAGCAGCGACGGAGGGATGCAGAACCGCAGGGTGCTGCCGCTCTCGCGGCAGGGGTATGTCCCGCCGGGGCGGATATGTCCGCCGGTGCCGGTGATGCAGGCCGTATCGCCCTCCAGACGGCACGCGCCGCCCATGGCGCGGATGCAGTCCACGGTGGCCAGCATGTCCTGACTGGGGGCGATGCCTTCGATGACGCTCTCGCCCTCTGCCAGTGCGCCGCACAGGAGCATCCGGTGGGCGCAGCTCTTGGACGGCGGCGCTGCCGCCGTGCCCGCCGCCCGTCCGGGATAGATGGTCACGGTCATGACTCCGCCGCTCCCTTCAGCAGGATGTCCATGGCGTCCAGATAGCCCGCAAAGCCCCGGCCTGTCACAGTGGCGATACACGCCGGACGGACGTAGCTGATCTGCCGGAAGTCCTCCCGTGCGGCGACGTCGGAGATGTGTACCTCCACCGTGGGAATGGCCACGGCCTTCAGCGCGTCCAGCAGCGCCACGCTGGTGTGGGTATAGGCCGCCGGGTTGAGGATGATGCCCTCCACGCCGTCGAAATGCGCCTGCTGGATGGCGTCCACCAGCGCGCCCTCGTGGTTGGACTGGAAGAAGGACACCTCCGCGCCGCGCCTTTCTGCGTGGGCGCGGATCAGCTCCAGCAGCTCCGTATAGGTGCCGCTGCCGTAAATGGCCGGCTCCCGGATGCCCAGCATATTGAGATTGGGGCCGTTGATGACCAGCAGCTTCATATCGTCCACTCCTTTTCGATCCGCTCCGCCGTGTCCTCCGGTGAGCCGTCGCCGTTCACCCGCAGGTCAGCGGCAGCGCAGTAGATGTCGTAGCGCTCCTCGTACCGGCGGCGCAGCGCTTCCGGGTCGGCGGAAAGCGGCCTGTCCGCCGTGGCGGTCAGCTTGTCCGGCGAGCGATCCAGAAATACCAGCCGTCCGGTGCGCCGCAGCGCCCGCAGGTTCTCCGGCCGCAGGACGGCGCCGCCGCCGGTGGCGATGACCTTGCCGCCGCCTGCCGCCGCTGATGCCACCGCCTCCTTCTCCCGCTCCCGGAAGGTGCTCTCGCCCTTTGCGGCGAAATAGTCCGGGACGGTCATGCCCACGGCCTGCTCCACCAGCGCGTCCGTGTCCACGAATTCCTTACCGGCGCGCTGCGCCAGCAGCCGCCCCACGGTGGTCTTGCCGGAGGAGGGCATGCCGATGAGCACAATGTTCTCCATCCGGTGCAGCACCGTGCGATAGGCCAGCTCAATGTCCCCCGCCGTGGCTTCACAGCCCCGGAACAGGGCGCTGGCATAGGCGGCCTGCGCCGCCAGCATATACAGCCCGCCCTCTGCAGGGATGCCCCGCTGCCGGGCGCCGAGCACCAGCTCGCTGCGCAGAGGGTTATAGATCACGTCCACCACGCCCTGCAGCCGGGGGAAGCCGTTCAGCTCCACCGGGCAGCCGCCCAGATCGGGGTACATGCCGCAGGGCGTCGTGTTGATGATGCAGGCGGCGTCCCCATGGGTCTCCGCCGCCTGACGGTAGGTAATGGCGTCCTCCCGGCCGCTGCGGGAGACGCGGTACATCTCCGCCGCGCCCAGCTGCGATGCCGCCGCCCGCGCCGTTTTGGATGTGCCGCCGGTGCCGAGGATCAGTACCTTTTTCCCCTCCAACGCCAGCCCCGTGCGGCGTATCAGCGCCAGCATACCGGCAAGATCCGTGTTGTCGCCGTACAGCTTGCCGTCCCGGTTCACCACGGTGTTCACCGCGCCGATGGCACGCGCTGTATCGGACAGCTGATCCAGATAGGGAATGACCCGCTCCTTATAAGGGATCGTCACGTTGATGCCTGCGAAATCGCGCTTCACGAGAAACGCTTCCAGCTCCTCCGGCGGCAACGGCCAGAGGCGGTAGTCGTAGTCCGCCAGCGCGCGGTGTATCTGGGGGGAGTAGCTGTGCCCCAGAGGGTAGCCGATCAGTCCGCAGTTCACAGCCCCGCCCCCTTCGCCAGATAGTCCGTGCCGAAGCGCTGGGTCAGCAGGTCGCACAGCACCAGCGCCGTGACGCTGTCCAGCACCGGGCAGATGCGGCGGATAATGGCCGGGTCGTGGCGGCCGTGAATGGTCAGCTCCGCGTCCTCGCCCCGGAGGAAGTCCACGGTCTGCTGGGGCTGGCCGATGGAAGGCGTGGGCTTCACGGCGCACTGGAACACCACGTCCATGCCGTTGGTGATGCCGCCGTTGATGCCGCCGTTGCGGTTGGTCTCCGTCACCACCCGCCCATTCTCCATGCGGAGGCTGTCGTTGAAATCGGAGCCGTATCCGCAGACGGCGGAGAAGCCGCCGCCGAATTCAATGCCCTTGACGCCGCCGATGGAGAACACCGCGTGGCTCAGCAGGCTCTCCACGCTGTCGAACCACGGCTCGCCCACACCGGCGGGCAGGCCGCACACGGCGGTCTGGGTGATGCCGCCCACGCTGTCCTGACGCTCTCTGGCTGCCAGAATGGCGGCGCTGATGGCTTGGGCGGCCTCGTCCGTCAGGGCGGGGAAATCCGCCCCCTGCAGGGCGGCCACGTCCGCCGCCGCACGGTCGGCAAAGGGGCGATCCCACGCGTCGCCGCAGCGAAGGATGTGTGTGCCCACGGTGACGCCCACACCGGCAAGGGCGGACAGCAGGATGGCGCCCGCCGCCGCCAGCGGCGCGGTGACGCGGCCGGAGAAGTGTCCGCCGCCCCGCCAGTCCTCATAGCCGTGGTATTTGCAATAGGCGGCGTAGTCCGCGTGGGAGGGGCGGGCAAGGCCGTAGGTATAATCCCCGCTGCGGGTGTTCTCGTTGGGGATGACGATGGTCAGCGGCGTGCCGGTGGTGCGCCCCTGAAAGACGCCGCTGAGTATCTGATAGTTGTCCGGCTCCTGCCGGGCGGTATCCAGCGCCGTGGTGGGACGGCGGCGGGACAGCTGGCGGCGGAGGAAATCCCCGTCCACCGGCAGACCGGGTGCCAGACCGTCCAGCACCGCGCCCACGGCAGCGCCGTGGCTCTCGCCGAACAGCGTCAGCGTGACCGCTTGTCCAAAGGTGTTTTTCATGCGTTCCTCTCCTCCCAGCGGCGGAGTATCTCCTCCGGCGTCATTGTTTCCATGCGGAAGGTGCCCGGCTCGTCCACCAGCACGGCGGCGATGGAGCCGGAGGCCGCTTTCTTGTCATGCAGCAGATAGGGCAGCAGCCGCCCGGCGGTGCAGCCGCACTCCGTGGGCAGGCCGCACCTCTGCAATATGGCGGTCAGCCGGGGGCGCAGCGGCGGCGCGCACATGGGCGCCATGCCCAGCGCCACGCACTCGCCGTGGAGCAGCTCTCCCCCGGCGCAGCTCTCGATGGCGTGGCCGAGGGTGTGGCCGAAATTCAGCACCCGGCGCAGCCCCTGCTCGGTGGGGTCCTGCTCCACCACCTGCGCCTTGATGCGCAGAGAGCGGGCGATGATCTCCGGCAGGGCGGCGGTCAGGTCGGAAGCCGTCTCGATCAGGCTCAGGAGCGATGCGTCGCAGGTCATGGCCATTTTCACGCTCTCGGCCAGTCCCTCGGCTGTCTGCCGCGGGGAAAGCGTCCGGAGGACGTCCGTGTCGATGAGCACGGCGCGGGGCTGGTGGAACGCGCCCACCGCGTTCTTCACGCCGTCCAGGTCGATGGCGGTCTTGCCGCCCACGGAGGAATCCACCTGCGCCAGCAGCGTGGTGGGGATGTTGTAGAAGTCCACGCCGCGCATGTAGGTGGCGGCGGCAAAGCCCGCCAGATCGCCCACCATGCCGCCGCCCACGGCGGCCACGCAGTCACCGCGATCCATGCCGAGGCGCAGCATCTCCCGCAGAAGCAGGTGATAGCTGTCCATGCTCTTGCTGCCCTCCCCTGCTGGCAGGGTGCAGATGCGGGACTGGCGGCAACGGCTCGCTATGGCCTGTGCGTATTCCTGAGGCACGCCGCTGTCCGTCACCACCAGCACGCGGCGGTCAAGGGACAGGTGCTCCCCGGCGCGAGCCAACGCGCCGGGCTCCAGCAGGATGGGGTAGCTCTGCGCTCCCAGTGAAACGGAAATGACCATGATCTGCTCTCCCTCAGATGGTATTGGCGTAGTAGGAGCCAACCAGCCGGAGCTTGGCGCAGGTGGCGGACAGCTCCTGCAGCATCTCCCGGCCGTTGGTGTTGTTGACGCAGCCCTCGGCCTCTACGTAGAAGTAATACTTCCACGAAAGCCCCCTCATGGGGCGGCTGCGCAGGGTACGCATGTTGTAGCCGTGGGCGCCGATGATGTTCAGCGTCTGCGCCAGCGAGCCGGCGTCGTTCTGCACGGTGAACACCAGCACGAAGTTCTCGTCCTCCCGCTTTTTCGTTGTCTCCGGCTGGCTGCGGGTGCGGGACAGGGCGGCGAAGCGAGTGGTATTCGTCCGCACCGTGTTGATGCCCCGCTCCAGCACCCGCAGGCCGAATACCTCCGCCGCCGCCTCCGATGCGATGGCGGCCAGCGCGGGGTCGTTGACGTCGCGCACATGCGCCGCCGCCAATGCCGTGTTGGAGTACGTCTCCGTGGCGTAGCCGTGGCGCTTGATGTAGTCGTCGCACTGGCGCAGCGCCTGCGGATGGCTGACCACGGTTCTGACCGTGTCCGGGGCGGCGCCCTCCACACCCAGCAGGCTGTGGTCGATCTCCAGATCCATCACCTGGTTGATGTACAGCTCGCCGGAGAACAGCAGATCCATCACCGCGCCCACCTCGCCGGCATAGCTGTTTTCCAGCGGCAGCACGGCGCTGTCCGCCTCGCCCTGCTCCACGGCTCTGTGGGCGGCGGCGAAATCGGGGTAGGCGATCAGCTGCGCCTCCGGGAACATGCGCCGCGCCGCGATGTAGCCGTAAGCGCCCTCCACCCCGCTGTACGCCACCTTCATGCCGTTGAGAAGCCGGCTCTGGTAGGCGCAGGACAGGTCGAGAACGCTCCGCAGGAACTGCACATAGTACCCGTCCACCGCCGGATCCTTGATGAACCGGCGGTCGCGGTCGATCAGCTCCCGCTCCCGCTCCGCGTCCCGGATGGACAGCCCTCTGTCCTTCTTGAAGGCCGCCACCTGCCGGCTCATCTCCATACGCTCCTGAAACAGCTGCGCCATCTGCTTGTCAATGCTGTTGATATTTTCCCTGATCTTGTCCAGCTCGCTCATCGTCGTAAACCCTTTCCAGATATAAAAAATCGGCCTTCCTGCATGGAAGGCCGTTGTACACGCGAATATATCGGTTTTCACCGCGCGTCAATGACAGACTTCCAGAGGCATCTCCTTACCGGTAAAGGCAAAAAAGCCGAAAAAGTGCAGCATGCCAAACAGCACGCTGCACGCAAAGTCAAAAATAGCGCTGGTGGAGGCAGAATGGGCGCACTTCACCACGGCACGGTCGGAACACGCAGCGCGACGGGTCATGGCAGCACACCTCCTGCTAAGATATGCACTGATTGTATGCCTTTTTTTCGTTCCCGTCAAGGGGACAGCTGCACTTTTCGCTTATGCACAAAAATCCGGGATGCAGCGGCAGCCGGTTTGTGCTTACGCTACCATCGCTTGACAAGGGCAGACACGGTTTTGACGGGCAGAAATGCGCCCATACTGCGTCAAGCCCCTTGACAATACGGCAAGTATTCTCTGCGGGTCTTTTCTTGTCTGGACACATTTCTGCTCCGGCAAAACTACCCCGCACCTGCCAGCGATGGGTTTTCGTGTGATTTTTGGTTTTTGAGACGCAGGCTTGCTGGCGCAAGCCAAGGCGAAAAGGGCAAAAAGCGCCGGAAAGACATGCTGGCAGGCGTGTTTGCCCTTGCCAAGCGATGGTACTATGAGTGGCAAAATCACTCAGGGATTATGCGACTTGCTAAAATCAAATCCCTTCGGCTTTCCAGGTGGGTTCTTCATATATATGGTGTAAATAGAAAACGGAATAATATAGATAAAAAAGTAGCCTCCCATAAAAACATATCCAAAGACTTCTAAGGCGCGATTGTTCCAACTCAGAATACAAATGATTCCCGCAACGGCTAAAACTGTTAAATTGACCTTCCGCGCAATTTGGAAAAAACGCATATGCCGTGGTGCATAGCAAGGAATCATCTCGCGATAGGGAAGTAATATGCGGAGACGCCGGCTACGCCAATTAAGCGCATAATAACTTTTCTCTTCTCGATGAGTTTTTTTGAACAAGAACGCGTCTTCAATACCACAACGAAGCAGCAAGCTGTTGTAGAATACAGCTAAAATGAACAGCAAAAAAGATTCCTTAATCATCTAAATAACCTTTTGAAAAAACTCTTAGCCGCAGAGTACACAGAACCTAGTGCCGTCATTGGCAAGATTGCCGATCTCGTCCGATGCCAGCAGCTGTCCATCATAGCTGGTCAGCAGATCCTTCCACGAACTGTCGCCGTAGCCATAGGAGATGGTATCCAGTGCCGCACCCAGCGTGCCGGTGGTGTAGGCGAAAGGTTGTGATACGGTCAAATTGGCCGAATCACAACCTTTCTCTCCTCGCTTTCGTTAGTCAGAACAGAAAATGCTAGTCTGTGACTGCGATTTGGATTCAGAAGAAAATGGATGGATAGTTGCGGCAGGATTGTCTGTCGATGTTTTTTTCCACAAGAGTCGCCTTATTTTCTCCGGCTTGCAGGACCTTTTTGTTCAACCAATCAATAAATTCTTCGCTATTATAGCAAATGCACTCAAAACTTTGTCCGTCAGAGCCCTCCACCTTTTTAACGAACTTCTTTTTGTTTTGTGGAGAATAAACCCAACGCAGGAAACTATGACGAACCACATCGATGTTTTCAGCCACTCTTTTCGGAACAGACACCAAGTCCGAGTTCAAATCAAATTCAACGATCAAATACATTTTACAACTCCTGTTTATTAAGGAAAAAACCAAATGTGTGCCGCTGCTGTTGACCAGCCCGGTCACGTCGCCCTGCGCATCATGAAATGTACACAGTCTCCCCATTGATCGTCACGGCATAGTTGGCGCCGTATTGTGGTACATACGCCGCAAATATGCTGTCTGTTGCATATCCATCGCCGGCTTGCAGCAGTTGAAACGCGCTACCATTTGAATCGGACAGCACTGGCGGCGTACCCATATAGATAACCAGCAGATAGTATTCAGCGGTGTCCTTGTACTGGAGCAGCTGTATGGCAGCATCCGTGCCGGAATAAAATCCGCGAATATGGGTGGCACTCTCGCCGCTCAGCTTCCATCCGTCCTGCGCTTTGGGAAAGATCCGCTCCTGATACTCCCCTGTTTCGCCGGAAATCAGCAGTCCGGTATCTGCTCCGTCGATGATAAACGAAACGTGGTCGATGCCTATATACTGCGCAGCTGATTCGGGAGACGCGAAGGTCACAAACGCATTCTCCACAGGTAGCTCACACAGGGCAATATCAGCCAAGACAAGCAGGGCAGCCGCGATAATATACAGCGTTTTCCGGCGGAGTTTTTTCCTGAAAAGGAGGAAAAAGGCACCTGCGATGCAGATACTGACAAGTATTCTGAAAATCTGATATAGTGACATATTTCACCTCTTATCCTATGGGGACAAATTGGCCTACCACTTGAGAGGGAAGTTCAACACCCTTTACCCCGAAAGCGAGAATGGCAAGTGCTGACCACCCATCAATACTTATAGCGGAAGGGGTTCAGCTTACCCAGCGTGTCGGCCATGGTGCCGGTGGTGGTCAGCGGCTTGCCCCACGCATCGTAGGTGTAGCTGGTGGTGGGGTATGGCGCAGAGTATCTGCGCCATACCCTATCGCTAAATTTCAACCCACCCTTGGATACGAAAGGAAGCTTGCTGAGTCAGGCCAGTCCCCCATTGCATACAAGCCGGTGTTGATAGAGTATCTGGGGCAAGTATCCGCTCCAAAGCGCCCTAAAAAACAGGAAACGCTTCGCCGTTTACCGTGAGCTGATATGTTTCGTCTAAATCGCATATGTATGCGTAATATGTATACATTGAAAAAGTCCCGTCAGCGAGCGCATAGGAATCTCCAATCGTATAGAAATAGGAATTTCGGTTATCCTCTATTTCAACGTCTTGCCCCTTTCCATCTGTAATTGAGATATAATAGTCATCGGTTTTCCTATATTGATAAATACGAATGACTACAGACCCCTGTGTAATGACAATCGGTTTTGTTTGAATACCCGAAACCGGATGCCATACATCACCATCTCGCGCTATAAAATCATAGGCATAGGAGTTCCCACCTTGCTCTGCAACAACATAGGCACTCTGCTCTCCCTCCAGTACAAGGAGGATCTCCCCTTGATTTTTGTAGCGAAAGGCTTCTTCCGGAGATGCATACTCCCGTGTTCTGACCTCTCTCGGAATAAGAAGGAAAACGATCCCCAGTAGTACGACAAATGCAAATGACCCGACCCGGAACCAACGCTTCCCCCAAACAGGATGTCTCCTTAGAAGCAGCCACAGCGCAAGGAGGAGTACTCCAAATAGCAAACTCAGAAATAGTCCGTAAAGCATTTTAACTCCTACTCTCCCTCTCAGGATCATAATAACGGCTGGCTACATAATAGATCCCGGTTTCGGCATCATAGACATACCCGCGGTAGCGGAGGGGGTTCAGCTTGCCCAACGTGTCGGCCATGGTGCCGGTGGTGGTCAGCGGGTTGCCCCATGCGTCATAGGTATAAGTAACCACCTGCGTGCCGCTGCTGTTGACCAGCCCGGTCACGTCGCCCTGCGCGTTCTTCAGATAGAAATACGCCGCGCCATCGTATTACACTATAAAATTACCATATTTTGCCCCACATTGCAACCTTACATCCACTTTCCCGCCACCTTTTCCTCACTTTTCTGCCGCACTTGACAAATACCTCCTTCTTATGTATAATGAATAAGATTTACTTCAAAGGAGGGCATACGACCTTATGGATACCGACGGCGGCGATCATCCCTGTACTGACCTTACCTGCCATCTGATGCCAGCATATCTGCACGGCACGCGCCGGGGCAGACGTGCTTTTTTGCGCCTTTAGGCGTCCCGTTCGCACCGGGAAATACACCAAAAGATGACAGAATAAGGAGTATCTGATCGTGTCAACGACTACATATATCATTATCATGGCGGTCTGCCTGCTGCTGTCCGCCTATTTCTCCGCTACGGAGACGGCATTTTCCTCCGCCAACATCACGCGGCTGAAAACGCGGGCGGAGAAGGGCAACAGCCGTGCGGCGCTGGCCTGCAAGCTGCTGGAGCGCTACGACAAGCTGCTGTCCACCATTCTCATCGGCAACAATATTGTGAACATCGCCATGGCCTCTCTGGGCACGGTGCTGTTCGTCAGGAGCTTCGGCGACATGGGCGCCACGCTGTCCACCGTGGTGGTGACGGTGGTGGTGCTGATCTTCGGCGAGATCTCCCCCAAGAGCATCGCCAAGGACTGCGCAGAGGAATGGGCCATGACCGCGGCGCCGTTCCTGCGGTGCCTGATCTGGCTGCTGATGCCGCTGAACGCCCTGTTCTCCCTGTGGAAGAAGCTGCTGGCAAAGGTGTTCCATCTGGACGCGGACAGCAAAATGTCCCCGGAGGAGCTGCTGATGCTGGTGAATGAGGTACAGCAGGACGGCAGCATCGACAAGGACGAGGGCGACCTGCTGAAGAACGCCATCGGCTTTTCCGAGCAGGAGGCACAGGATATCCTCATCCACCGTGTGGATCTGGCGGCGCTGCCCGTCACCGCCTCCAAGGAGGAGGTGGCCGACCTGTTCACCCAGACCAAGTACTCCCGGCTGCTGATCTACCGGGAGGACATCGACCACATCATCGGCACCGTTCACCAGAAGGACTTCTATGTGGGCTGCGGCGTAACAGACAAGCCGCTGGAGGAGATTCTCTCCCCCGCCCTGTTCGTGCTGGAAAACGAGCCCATCAGCCTGCTGCTGAAAAAGCTGCAATCGGCCAAAACGCAGGTGGCCGTGGTGGTGGACGAATACGGCGGCACCTGCGGCATCGTCACCATGGAGGACATTCTGGAGGAGCTGGTGGGCGAGATCTGGGACGAGCATGACGAGGAGGAGGTCTTCATCCGCAAGATCGGCGAGGACACCTATCTGGTGGACGCCTCCATGGACTTCGATGACTTTGCCGAATTCTTCCACCTGACCGGCGAGACGGACATGACCTCCGTCAGCGGCTGGGTCATGGAGCAATGCGACCGTGTACCGGAGGTAGGCGACCACTTCACATGTCAGGGACTGCGGGTGCAGGTGACGCGGGTGGACAACCACCGCACCGGCGAGATCCGCGTGACGGTGGAGCAGAAGCCGGAAGATCCCGTGCAGGAAAACTGAGTATAGGCATAAACAAACAGCCCCGCGGCGTACGCCGCGGGGCTCTGTTTTCCCGAAAAGTATGTCAATGAGAGCCAGTGACCGCGTCACTGGCGTGGGAATCCGCATCCCCTTATGTACATGCACCCTCAAGGCCGCCCGTAGGGGACGGCGTCCTCGATGTCCCGCATCGTAGGGGCAGACGACCCTGTCCACCCCGTTTCCCTGTCATTCCGAGCCAGTGCGCGCACTGGCGTGGGAATCCGTTTCCCCTTGCCTCCCTCTGCGAGGGAGGTGGCAGCGCGTAGCGCTGACGGAGGGAGCGATATCGCACGGCAATTCCTCTCCCCCAGTCACCTGCGCCGACGGCCCCCCTCCCAGCGGGGGCCTTACAGCGCGGCGCTGCCGCGCTGACGGGACGTCGTACCCCAAGGGCATTTGTTCCGCTGCGCTCCACTGCAGGACGCCGTCCCCTACGGGCGGTTCAACGCACCTGCCCCGTAGGGCGGCTCGCCCTCAGACCGCCGTTTATCCCCGCAGGCGTTTCCTCCCGTGCAGCGGAGCAAAGCATCCCTCCCGTTATGCAGTGCGCCCACCTGCCCTTTCGTAGGCAACAGGCATCGTCCCACCCATTGACCTGTCACGGGATGGTGCCGCAGGCATCCCGAACTGCACTTTTCCGGCATAACAAAACCCCGCGACTTTCGTCGCGGGGTCAGTCTGTCAAAAAAGCCTGTCATTGCGAGCCAGTCCGCGCTGCGAAGCAAGTGCCCTTGGGGTACAGACTGGCGTGGCAATCCGTTTCCAAAACGC
>ERZ857745.1979-NODE-1979-length-23543-cov-4.194355_pt1 | contig 23543 bp, 19 predicted proteins | sample MGYA00519699_ERZ857745 | MGnify/ENA primary metagenome ERZ857745 (study PRJEB31778, sample SAMEA3449357) | human gut metagenome | biome: human gut; feature: human-associated habitat; material: faeces | place: United Kingdom | collected 2010/2012 ...
ATCACATGATATCCGGCTTTTTTCTGCTTCTCTACCAGGTCTAAAATTGCAGCATCCTCTACTTTTGTCAGTTCTTCTTTTGAAATCTTTCCTTCTTCAAAATCTCTCCTTGCTTTTTTCAGTGTTTCCGGTCTTAAAAAACTTCCTACATAATCATAACGAAATGGTGTATTTTTACTCATAATATAGCTCTCCTTTTCTCTTTCGTACTGTCTGTCTTTTATGTTTGAAAGTATAGCAGAGTATTCTGCATCTGAAAAATACAAAAAAAATGCAGTTTGCCATAGTTTAAAACTATAACAATATCAAAAAAATGTTTCACGCTCCCTGCTTCCATGCTACAATATTACCAGGATATCTGACTAGAAGTATTTTCCGCTAAGATACATTTTCCAGATACTTTTCTGATATCCCAAACCCAAAAACAATATTCTTTATAGAAAGTGAAAAATATGACTCTTCAACAATTAAAATACGTCGTAACTGTTGCTGAAACAGGAACAATTACCGAAGCCGCAAATCGTCTTTATATTTCCCAGCCAAGCCTGACAAACGCAATCCGTGAACTGGAAAAAGAAATGAAGATTACCATTTTTCTCCGGACTAATAAAGGGATCATCCTTTCAAAAGAAGGCGAAGATTTCTTAGGATACGCCAGACAGGTGCTGGAACAGGCCGCTATTCTCGAAGATAAATACAAAGGAACTTCCGGCGGGAAAAAGAAATTCTGTGTATCCACGCAACACTATTCTTTCGCTGTCAATGCCTTTGTCGATCTGATCAAAACCTACGGACAGGATGAATATGATTTCAGTCTCCGCGAAACCCAGACATACGAAATCATCGAAGATGTAGCAAAAATGCGCAGCGAGATTGGAATTCTTTTCTTAAATAATTTTAATGAAACGGTTCTGGAAAAAATTTTAAAATCCAACGGGCTTATTTTTCATCAGCTGTTTGTTGCTAAACCACATGTATTTATCAGCAGACGTCACCCTCTCGCCGATCACAAAATAATCACCAATGAAGAACTGGACGATTATCCATATCTTTCCTTTGAACAGGGTGAACACAATTCCTTTTATTTTTCAGAAGAAATCTTTTCTGTATCTGAACGCAAAAAAAATATCCGTGTACGGGATCGTGCCACCTTATTTAATCTTCTGATCGGGCTAAATGGCTACACAGTATGCAGTGGTGTAATTGACAAAAAGTTGAATGGAAAAGATATCATTGCCGTTCCTCTTGCTGACGAAAGTGATATGCGGATTGGGTATATTACACATAAAAAAAGGATGTTAAGCAGATTAGGGACAACTTATCTGGATGCCTTGAAAAAATATCTGCAATAAAAAACTTCTGGAAGCAGTTTTCCTGTTTCCAGAAGTTTTTGTTTTAAAACAAACATACAATTCCATGCACAATAAATGCAGCAACCCATGCAATCACGCACTGAAAGATCACAACACCGATCGCCCATTTACCACCAAGTTCTCTTTTAATAGAAGCAATCGCTGCCACACACGGTGTATACAAAAGACAGAAAATCAAAAGTGCTGCTGCACCGGCTGTATTTATCACCGCTGTCAGTGCTGCTGTTGACCCAAACAAAATCGAAAGAGTGGAGACGACACTCTCTTTTGCCATAAATCCGGAAATCAGTGCCGTTGATATTCTCCAATCACCGAATCCAAGTGGAATGAATACAGGTGCGATCATACCTGCTACCGTTGCAAGGATACTTGCCTGTGAATCTGTCACCATATTCAGATGCAGATCAAAGCTCTGCAGGAACCAGATCACGATCGTTGCACCAAAAATAACGGTAAATGCTCTCTGCAGGAAGTCCTTTGCTTTTTCCCAGAGAAGCTGACCAACATTTTTCGCTCCCGGCATACGATAATTCGGAAGCTCCATAACAAACGGAACAGGTTCTCCTTTGAACATCGTCCCTTTCATTGCAAGTGCAGTAAGGATTCCCATCAGGATTCCGAAGAAATAGAGACCAATCATTACAATTGCACCCTTCCCCGGGAAAAACGCCGCTGTAAAGAATGCATAGATCGGAAGTTTTGCTGAACAACTCATAAACGGAGTCAGCATAATCGTCATTTTACGATCACGCTCTGAAGAAAGTGTCCGGCTCGCCATAACTCCCGGTACTGTACATCCAAATCCGATCAGCATCGGTACAATACTTCTTCCGGAAAGACCAATCTTTCGCAAAAGTTTATCCATAATAAACGCAACCCTTGCCATATATCCACTGTCCTCCAGCATCGAAAGGAAAAAGAACAGTGTAACAATGATCGGCAGGAAACTCAGCACGCTTCCAACCCCCTGAAAGATTCCATCTACAATCAGTAACTTTAATACGCCATTGACTCCTGCCGCATCCAGCGCCTGACTGCAGGCTACAATCACCTGGTCAATTCCCTGTTGCAGAAGATCCTGCAAAAATGCTCCGATCACATTAAATGTGAGCCAGAATACCAGTCCCATAATTGCGATAAATGCCGGAATCCCGGTATATTTTCCTGTCAGAACCTGATCAATCTTCCTGCTTCGCACCCGCTCCCTGCTCTCATGTGGCTTTAAGACCGTATCTTCACAGGCACGCTGGATATAGTTAAAACGCATTCCCGCTACTGCCGATGAACGGTCTACCTTGCATTCTTCTTCCATCTGCAGATTGATATGTTCCAGAAGTTCCTTTTCATTCTGGCTCAGCTTTAATTTTTCCAGGACAAGCTCATCATTCTCTGCCAGTTTGCTTGCTGCAAATCTGACCGGGATCCCTGCTTCCTTTGCATGATCTTCAATCAGATGCATGATCGCATGAATGCATCTGTGAACCGCACTTTCCTGACCTTCAGCAGAGCAGAAATCCACTTCCTCCGGTGCTTCCTGATATTTTGCGACATGCAGTGCATGTTCTACCAGTTCCGCAATTCCTTCTCCCTTTGCTGCCGAGATTGGTACAACCGGTACTCCGAGAAATGCTTCCAGCTCATTCACACGCACAGAACCTCCGTTCACACGCATCTCATCCATCATATTCAGCGCAACAACCATTGGGATCTCAAGTTCCATAAGCTGCATCGTCAGATACATATTCCGTTCAATATTGGTTGCATCTACAATATTGATGATTCCTTTCGGTTTATCCTGAAGCAGAAATTCTCTTGTAACAATTTCCTCACTGCTATACGGAGACATAGAATAAATTCCCGGAAGATCGGTAATACGGGTATTGGGATGCTCCTTGATCACACCGTCTTTTCTGTCAACCGTAACACCTGGGAAATTTCCCACATGCTGATTCGATCCGGTCAGCTGGTTGAACAGCGTTGTTTTTCCACAATTCTGATTTCCAACCAATGCAAACGTAAGTGTCGTATTCTCCGGTAACGGATGCTCTGTTTTCTTCTCATGAAAAATGCCTGCTTCTCCATACCCCGGATGCTGTGCATCTCCTAACGGTTGTCTGCCTTCCTTCTTCTTATAATGTGGCTCATGGGCCGGCGTAATTTCAATCTGTCCAGCATCCTCCAGACGGATCGTAAGTTCATAACCATGGATCCTGATCTCAACCGGATCCCCCATCGGCGCATACTTTACAATCGTTACTTCTGTTCCCTGGATCAATCCCATATCCAGAAAATGCTGCCTGAGTGCACCATTTCCTCCTACGGAAAGAATCGTAGCTGTCTTTCCGACTTGTAATTCTTTTAATGTCATTCCTCTATCTGTCTCCTTTGGCAAAACCATTTATTGATAATTTATATCATTATCATATCAGTCCTGTAGGTAGTCATTCAAGAATAACATTCGTTTTTTCTAACTAATTTCATCGTCTGCAAATTGTTTTATTCCGTAGCCTCTCTAAACCGGTACCCTACTCCGATTTCTGTCAGAATAAATCTGCAATTTCCGGGATCCTTTTCTATCTTCCTTCGCAGTGCTGCCATAAATACCCTCAGGTTGGCTGCTTCTACTCCCTGTGCACTGCCCCAGATCTGACCGAGAATATAATTATGTGTCAGTACCTTTCCCCTGTTGTCGATCAATAGTTTCAAAATTTTATATTCCATCGGAGTCAGATGAACTTCTTTCCCATCTATCGATACCTGATGTTTTTCCCAGTCCACTTTCAGATAATCACACTGAAAGATTTTTTCTTTCTTTTCCTCCGGAATCTGGTTACTCTTTCTGAGCGCCACACGGATTCTGGCCAGCAGTTCGCCCATATAAAACGGTTTTGTCACATAATCATCTGCCCCCAGATCCAGTGCCTGTATTTTTTCTTCCTCTTCCTGTCTTGCACTGACCACAATGATCGGTATCTTCGAGATTTCTCTTACATTTTTTATAATCTCAATCCCGTCACCATCCGGAAGTCCAAGATCCAGAATGATCATATCTGGTCTGTTTGCATAGAACAGTGCATTTGCTTCTCCACATGTCTTCGCAATCACATAATCATAGTCTTCTTTCTTAAGACTCATCGAGATAAAGTTAATAATATATTTATCGTCTTCCACAATTAAAATTTTATGCTTATCTGCCATCTGTACTTACCTGCCTTGCCTCCAACCAGAACATGAACCTTGCTCCGCCTTCTTTTCTGTTCTCTGCACAAATATTTCCACCATGTGCATTTACTACCGCTTTACATATAGCCAATCCCAGTCCGATTCCTCTTTGTCTGTCCCCTTTTTCATCTGACCTTGTAACAAATTCGTCAAAAATATTTTCTTTCAGATCTTCCTGAATCCCGTCTCCGTCATCTTCTACACTGATCCACACTTTCCCTGCATCATATCTGGCTTCTATACAGATCCATCCATTTTCCCCTGTATGCTTCATCGCATTATCCAGAAGATTGACCAGCACCTGGACCATCAGTTTTCCATCTACATTTACAACAATCAGCTCCGACGGAAGTTTAATTTCAAACCTCCTCTTTTCCCGGAGTCCTATGATATGTGATACGGCTTCATAGATCAGATCATCCACTACTTCCTGGTTTTTCCGGATCTCAAATTCTTCACTTTCCAGCTTTGTCATATTCAAAATATTTTCCATCAGGCGCATCAGCCATACAGACTGCTCCTGTATCTCTCCTGCCAGTTCCTTTCTGACTCCGGCATCCAACTCATCCGCCTCTTTTAAGAGTCCTGCAGCTCCCATAATTCCGGTCAAAGGTGTCCTGAAATCATGGGATATACTTCTCAGCATATTGCTTTTCAGCTTTTCTCTTTCCATCTGTGCCCTTGTTTCCTCTGCAATACGCACCTGATTATGAAATCGTACCATAATACTTGCGGAAATGAATCCTGTGATAAGGAAAAATACCAGACGTACCACATCATTCTGATCCGTCATCGCAAATGTATGCACCGGCACTGTAAAAAAATAATTAAACAGCAGCACACTGCATACAGAAGCCATCATTCCATACAGATAACCGGTAGTTGTAACTGTTATGACCAGTACACCCACAATATAGATCATCAGAATATTTTCTTTTCGAATTCCATAACTCTGGAGAAAAAAAGACAAAAATGTTGCAACCGCCATGATCGCAATCGACTGCACCATATATTTTACTCTCTTTTTTGTCATTTTCTTTCCCCCATCATTCATCATTTTATACTTGCAAGCAGACGGTCAATATCCTTTGTAAGACCTACTACAAGCAGATGATCCTTCTCATGCATCACATAATCCGCTCTCGGAAGGACCACCACCTCTGTATTTTTCTTTATTCCAAATACATTTATATGATAGTTTGCCCTTATATCCGCTTCTTCTATCGTCCGCCCGATCCATGCAGCCTTCGGCTGGATTTCAAAAATCGAATAATCCTTACTGAGTTCAAAATAGTCAAAAACATGATTTGCACTGTATTTTACAGCCAGTCGCTCTGCAATATCCCGATCCGGATAAAAGACTTCATCCGCTCCGTTTCTCAATAAGAATTTTGCATGGATATCCCTGTTTGCCTTACTGACAACATGTTTGGCTCCAAGCTCTTTTACCAGGCTTGTTATCTCCAGACTGCTCTGGAAATTTGATCCGATGCACACAAAGCAAAGATCGAAATTTCCTACTCCAAGACTTCTTAATACTTCTTCATTTGTACAGTCCCCTACCCGTACTGCTGTTGCGTATTCCAACAAATCCGGTGTCTTTTTTTCATCTTTATCGATGACCATTACCTCATTTCCCCGATTTGCCATATCCATACACAGATGATGGCCAAATCTTCCAAGTCCAATAATCAATACTGATTTCATTTTTCTACTCCTTATTCTATCCTATCGTAATTTCTTCTACCGGTTTCCGGATCGGTGCTTCATGTCTGTGCCCTTTCAATGAAAGCGCAAATGTCAGACTTCCTATTCTTCCGCAAAACATCAGAAATACCAGCATCATTCTTGATGCCATGCATACATCTCTTGTGATTCCCGCAGACATTCCCACTGTTCCCATTGCAGAAAAGACTTCAAACATCACATCCGACAAAGAAAACGGCTGCATAATTTCCATGAAGATCGTTCCTGTTAGTATAAGGAACAAATTCGTACACATTACAACACTGGCCTTTCTGATCGCAGTTTCATCCAGTCTTCTGTTAAATACATTACAACCGGCTGCTTCCATCAGATTTGCACGCACAAATACAATAAGAACCACTACGGTTGTCGTCTTAATTCCACCTGCTGTAGATCCCGGGCTTCCTCCTATGAACATCAGAATCATAGTAACAAGTTTACTGCCTTCCGTCAACGCTCCTGTATCGGTTGTATTAAATCCTGCCGTTCTGGCTGTCACCGAGTGAAATAAAGAACAGAGTATCTGTTCTTTCACAGGCATCCCTGCCAGTACATTATTTTTTTCCAGTATCAGGAATAAAACTGCTCCTCCTATAATCAGAAAACCTGTTGTTGATAATACAATCTTTGTATGCAGATGATATTTTTTCCATTGAAATTTTTTCACAGACAGATCATCCCACACCAAAAAACCGATTCCACCGATTATAATCAGCAGCATGATCACTGTATTTACCAGCCAGTCATCCGAATATCTGATCAGTGACTGATAGGCACCATTTTCTCCCATAAGGTCAAACCCGGCGTTGCAAAAGGCTGATATAGAATGAAAGATCCCGTACCAGATTCCTCTTCCTATTCCGAATTCCGGAATAAACCGAATCATCAGCAATACAGCTCCAATGCTTTCAAAAAAAAGTGTTCCTTTTATAATCTTCTTCGTAAGCTTTACAATTCCGCCAATTTGAATACTATTGATACTCTCCTGCAAAATTCCACGGACTTTAAGCCCTATCTTTCTTCTTAACAGAATCGCCACACAGACACCAATTGTCATAAATCCCATACCGCCGATCTGGATCAGGATCAAAATGATAAGCTGTCCAAAAAAAGACCAGTGCAGATATGTATCCTGTACAACCAGCCCAGTCACACAGGATGCGGATGTCGAGGTAAATAATGCATCTGCAAAAGATGTCATATTTCCATCCCTTGATGAAACCGGAAGCATTAAGAGAATACTTCCCAAAAGGATCAACAACAAATACCCGACAACAATCATCTGTGTCTGTGTCATCTTTTTATATATTACTGTCATTTGTTTCGTTTCCTTTCTCCTCTATATCTTTCTTCCTCTCTCTCTTTTTTATCCTTCTTCAGAAAAATGTCGAGTTCACGCATCAGATGCAATCCGGCGATCAGCAGAAAGATCAGGATCCCTGTAAATAAAATAATACTCTCAATCTCGAACATAACCTTTCCTTCCTCTCACTGTTTTTCCTCTCCTGTTTTGTAAATCAATGATAGTATTTTTAGTATAAAGATTGTATAAAGATTCCTGATTTTATGTAAATATTCCGTTATGATTTCCTGCTGAAAAATGGGATTAGGAATTTCATTAAATAGAAAGAATGTGCATCTCCGGCACGCAGTGCCTTTTGTTTCATAGGAAGTTCCTTCGGGATTTTCTATGAAGCAAAAAACGGGCACTTTGCAGTTCTTTCTGCAAAGTGTCCGCCTTTTTTACAAAATCTTTTTATTCAACTGCTGCTTCTTCCTCATCTGTTTCCGGAACATCATTATGAACGGCAACCACACCTGCTACATCTGCTTCCGGATCTGTGATCAGTTTGACATCTTTATCCTTTGCGATGTCAAGGTCTTTGACTTTAATGGTTTCTCCAACCTTCAAATCTCCAACATCAACAATTACTTTTTCAACAAGTGCAGATGGAAGTGCTTTGTATTCAATTTCATCAAGCAGTTCCTCCACAACACCTGTGACAACCTTTGACTGATTGTGGATCACAACTTCTGCTACAGAATGTACCATTTCTCCACTTACCAGTGCCTGAAAATCTATTTCAAGTACTTTTGAACCCATAGAATCATAATCGACTTCTTTTACCAGCACATCCATCTGCTCTCCGTCCAAATCCAACATGATCTGGCTTCCTTTGCCATTAGCTTTCAGGAACTTTTCCGCTTCTTTCTGTGTCATCTGTACCGGAATGGAGCCTTCAATCTCACGTCCGAATACATTGCCGGTTACATAACCTTCTCTTCTGAGTTTTTTGGCTTTTGTCTGCATGTTTCTTTTTTCAGCTTTTAAAGTATTCATTTATCTTTTCCTCCAATCACTGACTTCTGGTAAAGTACCTATTTCCTTGTTACAGCTGTATTATAGCACTCATGGATTATCAAGATTAACCAAAATCACATCTTTTTTGATCAATATTTTTGCTGTTTTTCAAACTTTTTTCTTTGTTTTGTGCAATTTTTATTTTCAGCCCTTATAGATTTCCATAATTTTTCATATTTTCAGCTTTTTATTGTTCCAGATATTCTTTGATCCTGTCGATATTATACAAAGGAATATTTGTCATCCATTCCTGTTCCCGGTAATCTGACATTGACGTTCTTACAGCATATTTAGGCTTATATTTTTCACAGAACGCTTTCAGGCTTTTTGCCCTCAAATTTTCCTCCGCTTTCACTTCCAACGGAATAATCGAAGTTCTTCCCTGCTCTTTGTACCTTATGAATCAGTCCACAGTCTAAAAGCCATTGTATTGCCAGCTCAAAATCTTTTGCCCTTGATCCTTTTCTCACCTGTCCATAGATATATTTTTTATTTTTCTTCGCCAGCTGCATCGGAATCGAATTCCATACAAGATTCAGTCTTGGAACCAATGAAGTCTCGGCGTGTTTTGAAAAATCCTGTTGATAATAATTCAACAGGTTCTTCTGTATCTCTCTGACCTGATTAAAATCCTTCGTTTCTACATACGTCTGTACTACTTCCGGCATGCCACCTACATAATAATATTCGCGTAATCGGTCTATATATTTAGATTTGAATGTTGTCACCATATCGGTATCCGTTCCCTGAAGAATATTTACGAAGCGTTCCTCTCCTAATGCGCACAAAAATTCCTGAAATGTCAATGGATAAAGATCCATAAACTCTACCTTTCCGACCGGAAAAGAAGTTCCTTTATGCAATGCCACACCCAAAAGAGAACCTGCTGCCACAATTGCATATTCACCTGCAAAATGCTATACTCGGATAAGAAATGTTAATGAAAAGAGGTTTGATTATGAGAGCATATGAACGACTTTTAAATTATGTAGTAGTCCGTACTCCAAGTGATGAACACAGTACGACTTCTCCTTCTTCCCAGTGTCAGTTCGACCTGGCACGTATTCTGGCAGATGAGATGACTGCCCTCGGGATTTCTGACGTAAGTCTGGATGAATTCTGCTATGTATATGGAAAGATTCCTGCCACACCGGGATATGAGAATAAACCATCTATCGGATTTATCGCACACATGGATACCGTTTCCGATTACTGTGACCATGACATCATCCCGGTCGTACACAAGAACTACGATGGCGGTGATCTGCCGCTTGGCACAAGTGGACGTACCCTTACCGTAAAAGTTTTCCCGCATCTTCCATCTCTTGCCGGACGCACCCTGATCACAACAGACGGTACAACTGTTCTTGGTGCCGATGATAAAGCCGGAGTTGCCGAGATCATGACCATGGCCGAAGCACTGATCAAAGAAAATATTCCTCATGGACCGATCTCAATCGCTTTTACACCAGATGAAGAAGTCGGTGGTGGAACTGATCATTTTAATGTGAAAAAATTTGGTGCACAGTTTGCCTACACTCTGGATGGCGATACCGAAGGCGAAATTCAGTATGAAAATTTCAATGCATGCAAGGCAGATTTTGAAATTACCGGCTTTGCTGTGCATCCGGGTTCCAGCAAGGATACGATGATCAATGCGTGCCTGGTTGCCGCTGAAATCAATAACATGCTTCCAGGACTTGAAATCCCGCGTGAAACGGAGGATTATGAAGGATTCTACCATCTGACCGGTATGAGTGGAGATGTGGCACAAGCAAAGCTTCATTACATTGTAAGGGATCACGACAAGAATCTGTTTGAAGCCAGAAAAGAAACTCTTCGCCATATCGAAAAAAATCTCAATGAAAAATGGGGAGAAGGCACTGTGAAGCTTACGATTACTGACCAGTACCAGAATATGGCTGAGATTATTGCCGGATGCATGCATCTGATTGAGAATGCAAAGAAAGCCTGTGAAAATGCGGGTGTTGCACCGCTTGTGCTTCCGATCCGTGGCGGCACAGACGGATGCCAGCTCAGCTTTATGGGACTTCCTTGCCCGAACCTTGGAACAGGGGGACATGCATTCCATGGACCATATGAACACATCACGGCAGAGGGAATGGACAAGGCTGTGGATATCGCAGTTGAGCTTGTGAAATTATACGCGGAGATGTAAAGGGTTGTATTTCGTCTTTAATCCGATTTAACAAGTAAACAAATATTTTAAGCAAAACCGGAGTTGACGCATATCACTAAAATCTATGCGACAACTCCGGTTTCTTAAATTTGAAAATATTCTTTTATCTGTCCCAGTATTATCCCCATCAGCTTTGTCCTTGCTTCTACACTCGCCCATGCTACATGTGGTGTAATCAGCAGTTTTTTGCTGTCTTTTATTTTTCGCAGCGGATTCGTCTCACTCATCGGCTCCTGACAAAGCACGTCAAGTCCGGCTGCAGCTATCTCGTCATTTTCCAGTGCCTCATACAGATCCTGCTCGACTACGATCGGACCACGTCCGAGATTCAGGAAAATACAGGTTTTTTTCATTTTTGCAAATGCTGCTTTATCCATTAAGCCCTCTGTATGTTCATTTAACGGTGCATGAATGGATATAATGTCAGATTTTGCAAGCAATGTATCCAGATCTACCTGTTCGTAACCTTCCTGCGCCGAACGCCCTGATGCAGAGTAATAAATAATCTGTGCTCCAAATGCTTTTGCGATATCCGCAACTCTCCGTCCAATTGTTCCCAGACCTATGATCCCCCACGTTTTTCCACTGATCTCCGTAAAATGCTCTGCAAAATGCGTAAATATTGTATCATTGATGTAACGCTCTTCTTTTACATAATCATCGTAATAACGTATCTTTTCCAGCAGATAGAGAAGCATTGCAAAAGTGTGCTGTGCCACCGTTTCTGTCGAATAGCCAGCTACATTTCTCCATGCAACTCCTCTTTTTTCCAGATATTCTTTATCCAGATTGTTGGTCCCCGTTGCCGTCACACATACCAGCTTTAAATTCTCTGCTTTTCCAATCGTCTGTTCATTGACCTGTACTTTATTTAAAATAATCACATCTGCATCCTGAACTCTTTCCGGTACTTCTTCTGATGTAGAAAAATCGTATTTTACGACTTCACCTAACCTGTCAAATCCAGAAAGATCAATATCTTCTCCAATTGTTTTTACATCCAAAAAAACTATTTTCATAATCTGTTCCTCACTTTATCACTGTAATTTGCAACTTTTTCTGTTCATTATCATAACAAATTTATTTTACGAATACAACCTAAACAACCGTTGACATCCTTATCCTATGGCGCGTATACTAAAGAAATGAAGAGCATTTGCGATTATATCCAGATATAATTAGCAGGTGTTTTTTTTGGTCTTTCTGGCAAGCCTTTGCTTTTTATAAATCACATTCCATCAACATCAAGGAGGTTATTATCATGAATCAGAACAAAGCTTTGGAACTTACAAAAGATATCGCAACTGACATTATCGGAGGAATCCTGATCGCTGTCGGTGTCTATAATTTTGCTGCCGCCGCAAAATTTCCGATGGTAGGGGTAAACGGAATCGCCCTGATCTTTTACCAGTTGTTTGGACTGCCGATCGGTACTGTTGCCTTGATCCTTAACATCCCGATCGCCATCTGTTGTTTTCGGCTTCTGGGACGCAGATTTTTCCTGAATTCAGTCCGGACGATCATTATTACTTCCATAATCATGGACGTGATCGCACCGCTGTTCCCGGTTTATCAGGGTGACAGACTTCTTTCTGCCATCTGCTGCGGTGTCCTTTCCGGACTTGGTTATGCAATGATCTATATGCGTGATTCTTCAACCGGCGGCTCTGACTTTATCATGATGTCGATCAAAGCACTGAACCCTCACCTTTCCCTTGGAAATATTGCATTTGCACTGGATGCAGTAATTGTGATCCTCGGAACCGTAATTGTATCCCGTGACGTGGACAGTCTGATCTACGGTCTGATCGTCAGCTATCTGCTCTCTCTTGTTATGGATAAAGTTATGTACGGAATTGATGAAGGAAAGCTTGCCCTGATCGTAACCGATCCCGAGCACAGCACTGAAATCTGCTTTAAAATCGATGAGGTTCTCGGACGCGGCTCTACAATTTTAAATGGTATGGGAAGTTATTCCAAAGATGATAAGCACATCATAATGTGCGCCTGCAACAATAAGCAGATGTACGGAATCCGCAAGCTGATCAAAACGATTGATCCAAAATCCTTCCTTGTAATCATGGAATCGAATGATGTAGTGGGTGAAGGATTTAAAGATGAGTAAATTGCGATCAGCTTTTTCAGACAGCTAAGCAAATCATCCGTATCACTTGTTGGACACTTTGCATCAAAAATAGAATTTCTGATAATAAAAACCGGAGGCTCATGTGTCTTTTTACACAAGCCTCCGGTTTTTCTATAATCTGCCAAGCCAATACTTCGCTTTTATACACACTCTGATTCCCTGTCCTTTTTAAGTCCGGCTCTTCCTATGAATTCAGATCTTCTGTGATTGATTTAAGGTTCATGAAGTTTGTCAGATAATCTGCTGTACCAGTCTTCGCATCTGTTCCGGACATGTTAAATCCACCAAATGGATGCTGAAGTACAACTGCTGCTGTAGATTTTCTGTTAAAGTATAAGTTACCTACCTGGAATTCTACTTTTGCTCTCTGGATATTTTCACGTGTCTCACTGTATACAGATCCTGTCAGACCATATTCTGTCTGGTTTGCTACATCAAGTGCTTCATCAAAAGAATCTACTTTGATAACAGCAAGGACTGGTCCAAAGATTTCTTCATTGGCAATTCTTGCATCTCTCTTGATATCGCGGATTACAGTAGGATCAATATAATATCCTTCTGCGTCACTGTATGTACCACCGAATACAACATTTCCTTCTTTGCGTCCGATCTCGATGTAATTGGTAATGCTGTTATAAGCGCCCTGGTTGATAACCGGTCCCATCGCTGCATTGCTTTCGCCCGATCCCTGGTTCGCCTTCAGTTCTGCTGCGCATTTTACAACTTCATCTACAAACTCATCATATACATCTGCCAGAACAATTGCTCTTGAGCATGCAGAGCATTTCTGTCCCTGGAATGTAAATGCAGAGCTTGCAACTCCATTTGCTGCTTTCTTGATGTCTGCTGTTGAATCTACGATAATTGCATTCTTTCCACCCATCTCAGCCACAACACGTTTGATCCATCTCTGTCCGTCAGCGATCTTGGCTGCATGTTCATTGATTCTGCATCCAACTGCTTTTGATCCTGTGAAGTTTACAAATCTTGTAAGCGGATGTTCTACGATGAAGTCACCAATCTCTGATCCTGATCCAGGAATGTAACTTACTACGTCAGCCGGAATACCGGCTTTCTGGCAGAGTTCTACGAATTTGTATGCAACGATCGGAGCGTCTGAAGATGGTTTGCAGCAGATCGTGTTACCGGTAACAACTGCAGATACGATCATTCCACCAAACAGTGAGAGTGGAAAGTTCCATGGAGAAACAGCCACACCTACACCGAGCGGGATGTAAACGCATTTTGTAAGTTCATCTGTAGGAACCAGCTCTTTTCCTTTTTCCAGATTCTGGATATGCATTACATAAGAATTGATAAAGTCAAGCTGCTCGCAAAGTTCTCCGTCAGCTTCTCCCCAGTTCTTTCCACTTTCAAGGACATTCCATGCATCCATGATGAAACGGTTCTCGATCAGAAGTGCTGCAAGTCTTCTTAATACACGTACTCTTTCTTCTACAGATGTCAGGCTCCATTTTTTGAATGCTTCGTAAGATGCCTTGATTGCCTCATCAGCCTGTTCTTTGCTGCATGAGCATGCATATCCGAGTACTTCCTTTGTAGCCGGTGATACAGAAGCGATCTTCTTTTCTGTCTCAACTTTTTTTCCACCGATGATCAGCGGGTAAACAGCACCTGCTTCTGCATGAGCCTGTTTGAATGCTTCTTCTATTTTCTTTTTATTTTCTTCCAATGTGAAATCAACTTCTACTGCGTTTTTAAATCCTGTAAGCATGTACTTATGTCCTCCTTGAACTATGGTCTATAAATTGTTTATTATTGTAACAGCAAATTTTCTCCACGTCAATATGTTAAAGTAAAAAAATGTATTTTCGTATACAATTATACCGTTTATATTTTAACAAATAACTTGCATATTTTCGTTCTATTGACATTTTATCTCAATTGATATAAGATATTGTTTAAATGGTTCTTTTTAGAACAATTTTTCAAGTGACTGCGCTCGGCACGAGAATGTGTCAAGGCACATTCTTTTTTATTAAAAAACGGAGGTGTATGGATGAACATTACATATCTGCTTGTATTAATGCAGCGAATTGGTAAAATGCATGAACAGAAGTTGAAAGAATTATGCCGCCAGTATGATCTCTCGCTGATCGAGGCTAAGATCATTGCTTTCTTACATAATAACCCCACAAAAGATACCGCAGGTGATATCGTCGAGCTACGGATGCTCTCAAAAGGGAATGTATCCCAGGCAGTTGATCTTTTATGTCAGAAGGGGCTTCTTTCAAAAACAGCAGACCAGACGGATCGCAGGAAAACGCATCTTTCCCTGCTGCCATCATGCGAAAATGTTACCAGAGCAATCGACACGTTCCAGTCTGCTTTTTACCACAATCTGTTTGACGGATTTTCATTAGAAGAATTCCAGATGTTCGCCTCGCTGAATGAACGTCTGGCATCCAACGTAGCAACTATTTATCACAAAGGAGATTATTAGACATGAACAAAGACAAAGATTTTCTGGGTACTGAACCCGTCGGAAAGCTGATGTTCCGGCTGGCGCTTCCGACGATCACCGCACAGCTCATCAATATGCTGTACAACATTATTGACCGTATTTACATCGGACACATTCCTGGTAATGGGGCACTTGCCCTTACCGGAGTCGGTGTATGTATGCCACTGATTATGATCATTTCCGCTTTTGCCGCACTGGTTGGAGGCGGTGGTGCACCGCATGCTTCGATTGCAATGGGAAAAAATGATCTTAATACTGCAGAACATATTCTGGGTAACTGCTTTTTCCTGCAGATTCTGATTTCTATAATCCTGACAGTCATCCTGCTGTTTGGTAACCGTACTTTTCTTCTTGCCTTCGGTGCCAGTGAAAATACGATTGAATACGCTGTAAATTATATGAACATTTACGCTGTCGGCACTATTTTCGTCCAGCTTACCCTTGGCATGAATATGTTTATCACCACACAGGGCTTTGCCAAAACAGGTATGCTCTCTGTTCTGATCGGAGCAGTGATGAACATTGTTCTGGATCCGCTGTTTATCTTTGCATTCCATCTGGGTGTCAGAGGTGCTGCGCTTGCCACAATTCTGTCACAGGCAGTCTCCTGCATCTGGGTTCTTTCTTTCCTTTGCGGAAAAAAGACGATCCTGCACATCCGGAAAAAGAATCTCATCCTGAAACCGGAGATTATTCTTCCTTGTGTCGCTCTCGGGCTTGCCACATTTATCATGCAGGCTAGTGAGAGTATCATCTCTGTATGTTTCAACTCTTCTCTGCTGAAATACGGAGGAGATATCGCAGTTGGTGCCATGACGATCCTTACCAGTGTCATGCAGTTCGCAATGCTGCCACTGCAGGGTCTGGGACAGGGTGCACAACCAGTCCTGAGCTATAATTACGGTGCAAAAAACAGAGATCGTGTAAAAAAAGCTTTCAGGCTTCTTTTAACAGCAAGCCTCTGTTATTCCACAATTCTGTGGGCATTTATTATGCTCTTCCCTCAGGTGTTTGCAGAAATGTTTACTTCCGATTCTGCACTGCTTGGTTTTACTAAATCAGCACTCCGGATTTACTGTGCCTGCCTGCTGCTTTTCGGAATCCAGATCGCATGCCAGATGGCATTTACATCATTCGGAAAAGCAAAGGCTTCGATTGCTGTCGCTGTTACACGTAAATTTATCCTGTTGCTGCCACTGATCTATCTGCTGCCGCATATTCTGACCGGGAACAAGACCAATGCAGTGTATATGGCTGAACCGATTGCAGACTTCCTGGCTGTATCCTTCACGACGGTTTTGTTTACGTTTCAGTTTAGGAAAGTGTTGAAAGAACTTGAGGGGTAGTCGCAAGAGGGCATAAAAAATAATCCCTGGTAGCTGCTAAGTTGCACGAACCATTCCAACGAGCCTTTCAAAGCATCAATTGTGTCAGCAATGGCTTCCACAATTGATTAAGTCTCGTTTCCATCGTGCAAAGACGCATCTACCAGGGATTATTTTTTATTTACGTTGTTGACTGAGTTTTACTTCTTTGACAGGATTTTGAACTGGAGCCGTAAATCATTGTTTTATATCTTCAAATGGATTTACACATTACCTCAATTAGGCTTCCTGACCATCGGCGATTTTGGATGTTTCTTTTTCTGGGAATAATAATGTGAAAATCTTTCTTACCAGTGGACCGGCGAAGCAGAGCTGCCAGAAGAATGCCATTGGGAAGTTGATTGCTGTGGTCTGGAACCAGACGGATACGAACTGGGTTCCCGCATTCTTGAAGAGCAGGGTTGCTGCGAGGCTCATAAGTGGGCACATTCCGATGATGGATACTACGGAAATGGCGATCACCAGGTGAAAGTTATTATCTCTTTCCAGATTAACAATGGAAAATGCTTTTTTCTTTGCAAATGGTCCGATCAGGAAAAAATCAAGGATGAATGCAATTGGTCCCATAATGGCCAGCTCGTGGAATGCATTTAAAAATACCTGGTTGTTCATTCCTCCTACGTTGAGAGCAATGTTGTAACAGATCATGGTATAAACCATCACGAACACCATGATAATTGTGAAAATAACGTCTTGAAATTTGTTTTTTGGCATAAAAATATCCTCCTTCATAATAAGCGTAACAGAAAATGTGTTGTTCGTTCATCATTCCGGAGGAATGTATCGTTTCCAATATAACCGAGATTCTATTCCTTTTTCTATATGGCATATGCCAGACAACGCCATATCAGCAAAGTTTATAATACCTCAACTCTTTAAAAGCAGTCAAGTATTTTTTCAGATACATTGAATCATTTTTATCCCTTTTTTCCAAATAAAGAACTCCATACCGTCAGGACCGCTCCTGCAAAAAGAGCCAGATCCGAGAGATTAAAAGTGATATCTGAAAGTTTCCTGTTCTTTGTTTTCAGAGACAGATAATCGACCACATAACCTCTTTTGAAACGGTCATAAGTATTACCAACTGCTCCGCCCAGCATCAGCGATGTTCCAAGCTTTGCCAGTTTGCGTCCCGGTTCTTTCCAAAGAAGGTGCTCCCAGAAAAACAGGATTCCAAGTGCTGCCGCCGACATGCCTTTTACCAGCTTTGGTCTGCAATCCAAATGATTCATCATCAGACCTTTGTTGTGGACTTTGCGGTAGATTCCTTTTCCCTTCCAAATCCGGCGTTCTTCCCCGTCTCTTACATTTTCTTCAGTATATTTTTTAATTCCAAGATCGCACCCGGCAACAAAAGCTCCGGTTAAAATGCTCAGGATTTCCATAATTATTCTCCTTTGATTCGCGCGATTTCCTGCTCGCATACCTCTGTCTGTTCTTCACGCTTTTCGATTGCTTCGCAGAGTGCGATAAAATCGGTATCTACCACTTCCCCCTGTTTGAAACGCTCATATACCAATCGTCCGATCTCTGTCATATCCCGCTCGCTATCTCGCTTCAGACCATAGATCTCATTTTTCTTTTTCTGAATATCGATCGTATCTCCTGCCTTCTTTCCAAGATCATCCACGGTATCTGAAATCCGCTTTCCTATTGTATCAAAAAAATCACTCATTTACTTTTTCCCCTTTCGCATCTGCGTATTTTTCAGAACCGCCTGATCTGCTCAAAAGTACGGTAAAGGTTCAATGCTCCATATCCCCATTCCTGGTTCGGATAATTCATGTCTGTCTTCCGTGAAGCTCCCAATATCAGCAGATTCTTCATCTGTGATGCATCCAGATTCACTCCATGCCTATCCAGCCACTCCATAAAAAGTGCCAGTGCTCCGGAAGTGATTCCAACTGCTATACTGGAACCAGATCTTGCAACAAACTGCCCCCTTAAATTGATCCCTGTCACATTGATCCCCGGCGCAGCAAAATCCGGTTTGATTCTGTTATCTCTAGTATAACCTCTTCCCGAACTGACTGCAATGCTATTTTCCTTTCCATTATAGTACGCTGCACAGACCACCGCCCCGGTATCCCCTGGTTCCATCACCGTATATTCCGGATTTGCACGGATAAAATAGACATTTCCCGTCAGAAACTCTTCCATTGGAAGCCAGATATGAAAGATTCCATTCCCCAGCTCCAGTGTTTCCGGTATAATCTTCCAGATTCCGCTTCCCGGTCTGTCAAACTGAAAAAATGCCAGCTGCGCCCCGGTCGTCTCTACCAGAACCCGGTAATTAAATATTACCCTGGTCTGCTCGAATACAAACACATACTCTCCTATTCCCCGTTTGAGCGAGATCGGTCCTACTGTCTGTCCTGTTGGAGATGCGATAGAAAGAGCCAGAAGATTCGGAAGTTCTGTCCATAGTTCCATCACAAAACCTCTGGTATTATTCCCTACATTAATCTCGACCGGCAGATTATTTTCCTGTTCCAGAATTCCCAGATAATGATGCCTTTTATCTGCCTCGTTGCCACTTCCGGTCACAATCCCGATTCCTTCGCTCGCCGCTACATTTTGCAGATACTCTGACAGGATTGAATATCCTCCATGTCCTCCAAAGCTTGTTCCAACTGCCAGACAGATCACCAATGGTCTTTTCAGCTCTTCTTGTACCTTCTGCAGATAAAAAACCGCCGCTACCAGATCATTTTCCTGATAGCATCCGGCATCCCGGTCTATAAAATAGTACTCCCGTAAATATTCTTTTGCCTCTTTCAGCTTCACGATCACCATCTCTGCATCCGGCGCTGCCCCGATAAACAGATTCTCCGGATTTGCCCCTCCGCATGCCACACTTGCAACAAAAGTGCCATGTCCGTCCGTATCAAATGACGGAACGGTTTCCTTGGGATTCTCACTTAGGATTGCCTGATTGATTTGTTCCTTCGTATATTCACTTCCATATCCGATTTCCCGTGGCGCTGTTCCACTTTGTTCTTCCTGATCCCAGATTCGCTGGATCCTGGTCGAACCATCCAGATTCCGGAAAATGGGATCCAGATAGTTGATCCCAGTATCAATGATCCCAACCAGAACTCCTTCACCACTCAGTTCCAGACCAGGTATATTCTGAACCGCAGCAATTCCCGCCTGCTGGATTGCTGCCATATCCAGTGTTGTATAACACTTCGGAACCATTGTATAAGGATAATCGGCAAGTGACTTTTTTCTGTCTTCACTCTGGTCAATATAAAAAAGCTCAAAACCGTATTTCAACGGTATCCGGCATCCGTTTTCCAAAGGAAAGTTTTTCCCAAGAGCACCGGTATCCCTCATCATAAAATCCCTGTATTCTTCTGACAGGATCTTTTCTTTACATTCTTCCTGTAGCATAAAAATCCCTCATATACTTTCTTTTGGAAAATATATGAGGGATTTTTCTTTCTTATTACTATGATACTGGACGGTTACGCATTTTGCACTCCATATCCATTCTTTATTCGGTACGTTTCTTTTCAATATCCTCGTAGAAGGAAGTCACTTCTTTTCCTTTTTCCAGGGTACTTACATTCGGACCGCTCTTGAATACGATTTTCAGAAGAATTGGTGTGATGATCGTTGTGATCACTACCACGATGATAACCGGTCCGAGGAAATTACCGCCCATCATACCGAGTGCTTCTCCCTTGCTGGCAACGATCAGCGCAACCTCACCACGGGAGATCATTCCGACACCGATTCGTGCACACTGATAATTCTTATATCCACACATCTTCGCACCAAGGGCGCAGCCAACGATCTTTGTCAGGATCGCAACAATGGTAAGAACCACTGCAAAGCCTACAATTGCAGTACTCATCTTCGGAAGTTCTACCTTCAGTCCGATACTTGCGAAAAATACCGGTGAAAGCAACATATAAGACATGGTATCAAATTTCTTCAGCACGAAATCAGATTTACTTGTATTGGAAATGATCAGTCCGGCAATAAATGCACCTGTGATATCTGCAACACCGAAGAATTTCTCTGCCACATAAGCCATCAGCAGACAGAATACAAATGCCATGATCGCATGACGTCTGAGTCCCTTTTCCGCCTGATCTGTCCACTTTTTAAATACCTTGTAAAAGATAAATCCAATCACACCTGCAAATGCGAAGAATGCAACAATCTTCAGTAATACAACTGAAATCTTTACCGATTCATCTGCCATACTTGTTACCAGTGTCAGTGCAACGATACCAAGCACGTCATCAATGATCGCAGCTCCAAGAATCGCATTTCCGGATTTGGTTTTTAATTTACCAAGTTCTTTTAATGTCTCTACCGTAATACTTACGGAAGTTGCTGTCAGGATAACACCGATAAAGATATTCTGCAGAAATACGCTGCAGGATGCATCGGATGTGATCACACCCGGACGGTTAAAGAACATTGCAGTCGCATAACCGCCGATCAGTGGAACGATAACACCTATCAGTGCAATAACGAAGGATGCTTTTCCACTTGCCTTCAATTCCTGTATATCAGTTTCCAGACCTGCACAAAACATCAGCACGATAACACCGATCTCTGCAACGTTATGTATAAAGCTTGTCTCTGTCAGGATCCCAAGCATCGCCGGTCCAAGAAGAACTCCTGCAAGAAGTGCCCCTACAACCTGTGGCATCTGTACCTTTCTGGTTGCAAGACCAAGTGCTTTAGTACAAAGTAAAATAATTGCAAGATCCAGTAAATACTTATAAGTCTCCATTCTCTCTCTCTCCTGTTTATATCTTGTTTTTTTTAGACACATTGTCTAATGTACACCTTTTAATACAATTTTTCAACAAAAAAATACCCGTAAATCTTAAATTTACGGATATTTCCCATTCTATTTTTGTATGATCGCCATGTTTTTTTGATATATGAAGGTTATTGTTATACTTAGTGATGCTCAAGCCTTGGTACAGACTGGCTTCTCAGCTCGATCAGCGGTCCTCCGGTTCCTTCGATATATGCCTCCGTGATCGTCACTTCCCCGATGCTGTCATCCTTCGGAATCTCATACATAATATCCAGCATGAATTCTTCAATGATCGCACGCAGTGCACGGGCTCCGGTATCCTTCTTCATTGCCTTTCTTGCGATCGCATGAAGTGCACCATCATCGAATTTCAGATTGACCTCATCCAGTGCCAGAAGCTTCTGATACTGCTTGAGGATCGCATTTTTCGGCTCTTTTAATATCTGAACCATCATCTCTTCATCCAGTCCCTGAAGCGTAAATACGATCGGGAGACGTCCCAGAAATTCCGGAATCATTCCGAAGTTACGCAGATCTTCTGTCGTCACCTTCTCCAGTATTTTCTTATCATGATCATATTTGTCTTTCAGATCCGCTCCAAACCCGATAGAAGAATTCTTCATCAGTCTTTCCTTGATGATCTGCTCAAGATCCGGGAACGCACCACCACAGATAAAAAGAATATTCTTTGTATTGACTGTAGTGAGCGGAACCATCGCATTCTTACTGTTGGCTCCTACCGGCACTTCCACTTCGCTGCCTTCTAACAGCTTTAACATTCCCTGCTGTACGGATTCTCCGCTGACATCTCTCTGGCTGGTATTCTTCTTCTTCGCAATCTTGTCGATCTCATCGATAAAGATAATTCCATGCTCTGCTTTCTCCACGTCATTATCTGCCGCTGCAAGAAGCTTGGATACTACGCTCTCGATGTCATCGCCGATATATCCTGCCTCAGTAAGTGTTGTTGCATCTGTAATAGCAAGAGGCACCTGTAATATTCTCGCAAGTGTCTTAACAAGATATGTCTTACCGCTTCCTGTAGGTCCAATCATAAGCATGTTGGATTTCTCAATCTCAACATCACCAAGCATTCTGTCATCTGCCGATACTCTCTTATAATGATTATATACAGCAACAGACATTACCTTCTTGGCATAATCCTGACCGATAACATATTCATCTAACTTTCTCTTAATCTCATGTGGAGCAGGCAGCTTTGAAATGTCAAGAGCAGGAAATTCCTTCTTATCCTCTTTCTTTTTCTTAAGCTTCTGCTTTTCAGGAACCGGATCTGAATCCATAGCGCCAAAATTGCCAAACATGCCCATTCCAGGCATGTTTGACATTTTCATCATATCTTCATAATTGATACCGCTGCTGTTAATTGAGTCAAATGTTCTCTGCATACAGTCCTGACAGATATATATGTTATTAGGCATAACAATCATCTTGCCGGCTCTTGATTCCGGTCTTCTGCACACAAAACATATCTTCTCATATTCATCAGAGTTATTATTGTTATTAATATTCTTATCCTCTGTTATATTCTCATTGGTATTATCCATAAATATCTATTTGGAATATATCCTTAAGATGCCTTCTTAGAACCAAGTGTTACCTCTGTGCTCTTAAGAACGTATTCGCTTCCTTCCATATGATAATAATCTATAGTTACCTTTTCACCTGCCTCATAGTACTGAAGCATGTTAGTAAGTCCTGACATAGTAGTAACTGTCTGGTCATCAAATCCGACAATTATGTCATATGTCTCTAATCCTGCCTTGTCTGCTGCTGAATCATCAGCTACAGTTCTTATAAGAATACCTACAGGG
>ERZ857745.1982-NODE-1982-length-23527-cov-4.261077_pt1 | contig 23527 bp, 13 predicted proteins | sample MGYA00519699_ERZ857745 | MGnify/ENA primary metagenome ERZ857745 (study PRJEB31778, sample SAMEA3449357) | human gut metagenome | biome: human gut; feature: human-associated habitat; material: faeces | place: United Kingdom | collected 2010/2012 ...
CAGATTATTCATACCTGGCCTCCTTAGTAATATATGTTATTAAAATTGTTCCACAAAAGCGGAGGAAATATACATGTTGCAATAAGCCATACAGCGCCGGCGGATTCTGTTTTTGAATTTTTTCAATGAAAATATACTATTGATGCCTGAGATGTGTATATATATCAGATAAACGGCTGCAAAAGTATCGTTGACAAGTAACCGCTTTGTGGTTAAAATCAAATAAACGTGATTACACTTTCAGATATGGATTTTCGAAAGGAGCATAAATTATGAAGGGTATACTTCTTACCGGCAGTACCAAAGAAATAGACAAAGAGCTTGAACTGGTCCAAAAGATAATTTCCGCTGCAGGTCTTGAGCTTGAAGCAGTAAATGTAAAGGATATAGATGTGGCAGCAGGCGGTGCAGGCAGCAGCATTCTGATTAAAGGAAAGCAGACAGCCTGTCCGGATTTTGTGCTGGTGGGTTTCATGGGAGATCTGAACAGCTACCACGAAGGTGCCGTACTGCGCATGTTTGAAAGCCTTGGTGCTGTATGTATCAACAGTATTAATCTGATCGAAAAAACCTCTGACAAGCTGTATACCTTCCAGCTTGCACAGCAGTATGTGCCTGAGCTTCTGATACCAAAGACGCTTCTGGTCACAGCCGAAATGAGCGCGGAATACATAGTAAGTCAGGTGGGGCTTCCCGCCGTTATAAAAATAATGCACGGAAGTCAGGGCAAGGGCATTTCCCTGATTAAAACCGAGGAGGAGCTTGGCAATCTGCTGAGCATTGTTTTCGGAGCGCCTTTCAGCGAGCCTATTATCGCGCAGCAGGCTATAACCTCGTCAAATGGCAGGGATATCCGGCTTATATTTATGAACGGCAGAATTATACACTCATTTGTAAGATGCAACGATACCGACTTTAAATCAAATATCAGGCAGGGCGGATATATCACAGATTTTGATATACCTGATTTTCTGAAGGAACTATCAGAGAAGCTGGCAAATGCAATGGGGATGAAAATAGGCAGCATAGATTATCTCTTTGGTGAAAACGAAAATGAATATTATCTCTGTGAGGCAAATTCAATGCCGGGGCTTACATATCTGTTTGAGGAGCAAAAACGCGGGGAGCACAGGCTTGCCGACATATTTGTAAACGAGCTTGCCGCAATGATCAAAAACAGTGCAAAACAGAATTTCGGAGGAGGAAGCCTTGATTAAACTGGTAAAACGATATTTCGGAAGATACAGACTGCTGATCGGGTGCGTGCTGCTGTTTTCTCTGCTGCAGATAATGTGTCAGCTTATCCTGCCGGAAATGACCGACAGAATATTGAGGTTCGGAGTTGCCGGGGGGAATATCAGCTATATTATAAGCATCGGAACTGAAATGCTTGCTATGACTGCAGGCGTAGGCATATTTATGATTATAAGCGGGTATTTCAGTGCCAAAATTACAGCCAGATTTACCTATGATATCAGAAAGGACCTCTTTGACAGAGTAAAAACCTTTACGACAGAAGAATACGGCAGATTCGGAGCGGCGACGCTTCTTACAAGGTCAACTGCAGATGTAACCGTAATGCAGATGCTTATGATAAACAGCCTGCGCTCAGCAATGCTGATTCCATTTACAGGGCTTGGGGCAATAATTGTGGCTGTAAGTATGAACTGGCCGCTGACGGTAATTGTCCTTGCAACCTTTACCGTAACCCTTATATTCATTGGAGTATGCACCAAAAAAAGCAGAACAGCTTTTTACAGTCTGCAGCTTTGTGTAGACAGAATAAACCTGCTGCTGAGAGAAAAGCTTGCAGGAGCAAGAACCGTAAGAGCTTTCGGCAGGCAGCAGTATGAGGAGCAGCGGATAACAGAAGCAGACCGGAGAGCCTGCGATGAGGCCATAAATGCAAACCGCTCGATTAATTTTCTCAGTCCTGTAATGCAGCTGGTTATGAATATTGCAATGGTGGGTATATACCTGCTGGGAGCGGAACAGATCCGGCGTAATATGATGGATACGGCAGACCTTATAAAGTTCTTTCAGTATATACTGCTGTTTGTTTCCTCACTGGCATCGGTTGCCGACATATTTGTATTCATTCCAAAGGCAAAGGTTTCGGCCGACAGAGTTATGGAGGTTCTGAATTTCAGTGCTGACAGGGCAAAGCAGCCTGCGGCAGAGCGCAGGGAGTGCGAAACCGGACTTGTATTTGATAAGGTTTGCTTTGGGTATGAAGGCGCTCAGAAGCAGGTCTTAACCGACATATCTTTCAGCGCAGATCCCGGGCAGACCATAGCGGTAGTCGGAGCTACAGGATCAGGTAAAACAACTCTGCTGTCCCTTGTTTTAGGGCTGTTTGACACCTTAGAGGGAAACATACGCATAGATGGTGAGGATATACAGACCATGAATACTGCAGAGCTCAGAAGCAGAATAAGCTATGCGCCTCAGAAATCCATGCTGCTTCAGAATACAATCTACGAAAACCTCAGACTTGCAGACGAGGGTCTCAGCAGAGAGTCTGCAATGAAAGCGCTTTGTTTAGCGGAGGCGACCGGATTTACAGAGAGTCTGCCGGAGGGTATAGACACAGAGCTTGCTCAAAACGGCATGAACCTATCAGGCGGGCAGAGACAGAGAATATCTCTTGCAAGATGCCTTTGCAGAGATGCGTATATTTATCTGTTTGACGATTCATTTTCGGCGCTAGATCTGAAAACCGATGCAAAAGTCAGAACCAATATAGCAAAGGCGCTGCAGGACAAGATAGTGATAATAGTGGCGCAGCGAATAGCTACGGTTCAAAATGCCGATAAAATTCTTGTGATGGATAACGGCCGGATTATTGCCTCCGGAAATCATAAGCAGCTTCTGGAAAACTCGGAGCTTTACCGGCAGATTTATGCTACGCAGAACTACAGTGAGGCAAAGGAGTCAGACTATGAGTAAAGACAAAACAAAAACCTCCGGAAGAAAAAACAAAAAAAACAGCTGCCGGCAGGGGCTTAAACGGCTTGCAGCATGCGCAAAGCCTCACAGCAAGTCAATAATACTGCTTGCAGTTGCGGTAATTCTTGAAACGGCGGCGCTGACCCTGGCGCCTCTTGCTTCAAAGAACATAATTGACAGCATAAGCGGCTCTGAAAGCGGAAATATAGATTTTGAATATATCCTGTTTCAGTGCAGCGTGCTGCTGGGACTGTATATTACAGGGAACAGCTCACAGTGGGCGGACAACAGACTGTCTGTAGCCCTGTCGCAAAGTATAGTACTTGAGCTTAGAGAAAGAAGCCAGAAGAAAATAGGCAGACTTCCGCTTGAATTCATAGATTCCCACCCCGCAGGAGATATACTGTCAAGAGTTACCAACGACATGACTACTCTTTCAAACACCCTTGACACCACTGTGACAAAAATGACGGCGCAGCTTCTGACCATAGCGGGAATACTGACGGCAATGCTTGTGTTAAATCCTGTGCTGGCACTTGTATTCATAGTGATGATTCCCGTAAGCTTTTTCTCGATGACGCTGATAACTGCCACTACCCGCAGGCTTTTCAAAAAACAGCAGCAGAAGGTGGGAAGCCTCAATGCGTTTATGAACGATATATATACTAACCATGTGCTTATGCAGGCGTTTTCCTATGAGGATAAGGCGGCAGAAATATTTGACGGGCTTAATGCAGAGGTTCAGAAAAACTATACCAGAAGCAGATTTTTTTCAGGCTGCATTATGCCGGTTTCAAAGCTGATTAACAATATGGCATATATAGCGCTTTGCGTGCTCAGCGCAGTACTGCTTCTTAAAGGCAAAATGACCCTGGGAGAGTTTCAGGCATTTATCATATATGCCAATATGATTGCGATGCCGATTCAGAATATGTCGGCCAATTTCAACAGCTTTCAGATGGGAATAGCGGCGGCCGAGAGGGTGTTTGAATTCCTTGAGGAAGAAGAGGAGCCGGAGGAAAAAAACAAAAAAACACTGGAGCTTTCAAAAGTACGGGGAGCTGTTTCCTTTGAACATGTGGAATTTGGATATACACAGGACAGAAAGCTTATGAGTGATGTGACTTTTGATGCGCCGGCAGGCAAAACAGTTGCCATTGTAGGAGGATCAGGCGCAGGCAAGACCACTGTTATAAACCTTATCATGCGCTTTTATGAAATACAGGGCGGCAGAATAACCTTAGACGGAACGGATATATCGGAATACACCAGAGAGAGCCTCCGGAGTGCTTTTGGAATGGTGCTTCAGGACAGCTGGATATTTGAAGGCACTATAGCGGAAAATATCGGCTACGGCAGGGAAGGCGCTTCCAGAGAGGAAATCATAAAAGCTGCCGAAACAGTCGGCTGCGATACTTTTATAGAAAAACTTCCGGCAGGCTATGACACTGCTGTATCACCGGATGGCGGCCGGCTCTCGTCAGGAGAGCTGCAGCTTCTGTGCATAGCAAGAGTGGTGCTTTCGAATCCTGCAATACTAATTCTCGATGAGGCAACCTCACAGGTGGACAGTAAGACAGAGGCTATGCTTACCGCCGCAATGGAGTCGCTTATGAAAAACAGAACAGGCTTCATAATTGCGCACCGGCTGTTTACCATACGAAATGCAGACAAAATTCTGTTCATGCAGGACGGAGATATCAAAGAAACCGGAAACCATGCGGAGCTTATGGCAAAGAACGGACTTTACGCAGAGCTTTACAGAAATATTTCAGATTAATATATGAGGTTAAAAGAATGATTAAAGAAACAGTAATGAACCGACTGATACATATGGTGCTTAAGAAAAAAGGCACCAGGGCTTTAGACGAACTTGACAGAAACTGCGAGACAGCGGTAGATATGAGCAGGGACCTTCTGATGAAAATACTTCAGGACAACAAGGATACCGAGTATGGCCGCAGATACGGCTTTGCGGATATAACTTCAGTTGAAGAATACAGACAAAAGGTGCCGTTTTCGGTATATGACGACTATGCGCCATATATTGAAAGAATGATAAAAAACAATGAAACAGACCTTATATCCGTATATCCGGCCGTGCATTACGCACTGAGCAGCGGAAGCGTGGGAGTTCCCAAAAGCATTCCCGTATCGGAGCATACGGTAGAGTGTTACGGCAAATGCTCTGCAAATATGGTATTCGGCGTTATGGACAGATACTGCCGCAAGACCTTCGGCAGATATTCTCCAAAGGGCAGGGGAATAAATCCTGTCGAGGTGCGAAGTATGCAGACTGAAAACGGAGTGCCAAAGGGTACTATTTCAGCAAGATCCCTTAATACTCTTAAAAAATTCATACCATATATATTCTCGCCTCCGCCTGAAATAATGTTTACAAAGGAGCATATGGATCTTAAGTATCTGCATATCCGATTTGCTCTTGCAGACAGAAATCTTATGTTTATGATGAGCGCTTTTATGACAGCCCTCGCGGATATGATGACATATATGGAGACAAACTGGGAGTCATTGTGCAGAGAAATAGAATACGGAACTCTTAAAGAGGATGCAAACATTCCCGATGACGTGAGAAAAGCCCTGCAGGCAAAAATTAAACCGGATCCTAAGCGGGCGGCGGAATTAAGATGTGAATTTGCAAAAGGCTTTGACACTCCTGTTGTACCGAGAATATGGAGAAATATGACCTGGATATTTGCCATAGGAACCGGAGGCTTTTCGGGCTATACGGAAAAAATGCGCAGGTACACAGGTGATATGCCGATTCTTTTCAGTGTATATGCGGCCTCGGAAGCTCTTGTGGCCGCTGCGGTAAACGTAAATGAGGAAGAATTTGTACTCATACCGGACAGCGGATTTTATGAATTTGTGCCTATGGACTCAGACGATGAGAACACTACCTATACTATAGATCAGCTGGAGCCCGGCAGAGATTATGAAATAATTATCACGAACCTTTCCGGCTTTTACCGCTACAGAATTAAAGACGTGGTTCGTATCACAGGATTTTACAAACAGTCCCCAAAGCTTAAATTTGTCTACCGCAAAAACCAGATGATAAGCATTGCCGGTGAAAAAACCAATGATGAGGCTGTATCATGGGCTGTATCGGAATTTGCAAAGGAAGCAGGCTGCGGCATAAACGACTACAGCGTAGAGGCGGATACCGACAGCCAGCCGGGAAGATATATAATATATATGGAACCTGACCGCATAATGCCGAAAGAAAAAACGGCAGAATATACAAGACTGATTGAGGAGAAGCTTTCACTGGCAAACCCTTCCTTTGGCGACAAGGTAAAAAACGGAGTGCTGGGCAGTACCGTACTTCATTTTGAACAGCAGGAAACATATGCGCTTTACAGAGATATGATGATTATGCGGGGAATATCGGGCAACCAGCTGAAGCCCGTAAGAGTTATAGACACGCCTGTCAAGAAGAAATTTTTCAGCGCACTTATTGAAAAATAGATAAATATAAGGGGAGAGAAAAATGATAAACAAGAACCATACAGAAATACTGGCGCAGACTAAAATGCAGAGCCTGCCCGGAGAACTGCGGAGACTCATGACATCCTTTGAAGAGGTTCAGGAGCAGGTGCTTCTGGACATCCTCAGATACAGTGAAAATACGGAGTTTGGCATTGCAAACGGATTTGCGCAGATAAAAAACCCGGAGGAATATCGCAGGAAGTTTCCGATTACGGAATACAAAGACTACAAAGAGGCTGTAGTTCGAATGGAAAACGGAGAGGCAGACATACTTTTTCCGGGAAAAGCGGAGTCATTTGTGGTTACCACAGGCACTACCGGAGCTTTCAAGAACATACCCGAAAGCGCAGAAGGAGCAAAGGTAAAGGAAATCGTCGGAAGACTCCGCACGGCAGAGATAGTGCGTATGGCGCCCCGTATACTGATGCCCGGACATAATATACTTGCAATAACAAATCCGTCGGTGTGCGGCAGAACCCGGGGAGGAATTCCCATAGGCACAGCATCGGGACAGGCTGCAGGCAGGGGCCCGATGGCAGAAAAAATGACATTGCCTGAAATTCTGCTGACAGACACAGAAATGTCCTCCGAAAGCTTGGATTATCTGACTGCAGCATTTGCAGCGGCTGACAGAGATATTGCATTGCTTGTCTGCAACAATACAGCGCAGTTTGACAGAATAATGAGGCTGCTGAATACGCAATGCAGTCGGATATTATGTGATATAAAAACCGGCAGACTGTCAGTTCCTCTTCCGGAGAAGTCAGCGCAGGAAATACAGAGACTGTGGAAAGAAAAAGCAGCCTGCGGCAGAGCAGAGGAACTGGAAAATATATATCGGAGAGACGGAAAATTTACTGTCAAAGCCCTGTGGCCCAAATTTTCGATTACAGTATGCTGGCTGTCGGGAAGCGTGGGAAGAACAGCGAGAGAATTCAGAAAAGATTTTCCTGAGGACACAATGTTTCTGGATTGGGGCTACGGAGCCAGCGAGGGTAAATTCAATATTCCCGTAACACCGGAAACCTCGGAAGGCTATCCTGCGATATTCGGACTGTTTTTTGAACTGCTGCCGGAAGGAAGCAGTGAAACGGTACTGCTGCATGAGGCGCAGCCAGGAATAAAATATGAACTTGTAATTACAAGCTATTCGGGACTTTACCGCTACAATATGCACGATATGGTTACAGTTGCAAGAGACAAAAACGGTATACCTATGATAACATTCCTGTGCAAGTCAAAGGACAGAGTGGAAATTAACGGCAAGAGTTTCTATTCCAGCGATCTTATTCAGATAATTGAAGAGTATGAATCAGATCGAAAGGTGTTTTTCCGTCTGATTCAGGGCGAGAAAATACAGAGAAAATTTCGCCTCTATGCAGAGCCTGACGGCAATGTGGATGCTGCAGATTTTGAAAACTATATCAGTGAAAAACTGAAGGAAAAGAACATAGAGCAGACGGAAGTGGTATGGAAAGAGGACGGTTACAGAAACTCGATGCTGACAGAGGTAGTGGCTCAGGGTAAAAGCTTAGTGTCCACCAAGCTCCCGGTGTTTATAAGACAGAAATAAAGAAATCAGCAACAGAACTTTTCGCACAGAGGAGTTCTGTTTGTATTAAAATCAGAGCTTGACACAATTACAGTCGAAAGATCTGTCCTCGGACTGTTTTTTTACGGGAGTCAAGCTTTCTACAGGCCACGGCGGTCTGTGCTTCACTCCTGTAAAGGAAATGCCTGAGGCTGTATGCTGCCCAAGCTCCGCAAGGGCAATGCCTCTTTCGGGCAGGCTGTCGGGCAGACCTGTTTCGGATTATCTTGAATATATATTTTCGGATAATCCCCTCAAAAAAGCTCTCGGAATTGCAGCTCTCAACGCTCTCAGCGCCATACTGTTTGAGCGCGGTGATTACGACATACAGGCTGCCGATACATTTGACGAAATAGAGCCTACCGATTACGGCAAAGTCACAGTAGTCGGCGCGCTTGTCCCGATTATAAAGAAGCTTATTGCCTCAGACAGCGATTTCAGCATTTTAGAACTTGATCCTAAAACTCTGAAAGAGCGTGAAATGAAATATTTCGTGCCGGCAGATAGGGCCGATACCGTTGTCCCTTACTCGGATCTTCTGGTTATAACAGGGGTTACAATATTAAACGATACGCTTCCGGGGCTTCTTGAAATGGCAAAGCCTGGAGCTGAAATTGCAGTTACAGGACCTACTGCGGGAATGATTCCCGATGTGCTTTTTGATATGGGAGTTACCATTGCGGGAGGTATACTTGTGACCGATGCCGACGGGCTGCTTGACATCATCGCCGAGGGCGGCTCCGGCTACCATTTCTTCGGTAAATATGCCGAACGGACTGTAATAAAGAAAAACAAAACCCATTAAAACAGGACTGTGAAAATCTCACAGTCCCTTATTATTAATGTATGAAATACATTAACTTACCTTGCTTCGGTTAATTTACTTATTCCAGCTTCTTACTCCGTATCTGCACTGTTTTAATTCAGTCTGCGCTATCAGATTCTTGCCGTCATATACAAGCACCTTAGCCTTGTAGTAGTACTTAGTACCTTTCTTACCGGCAGTGTTTATATATGTGTCAGTGTCCTTTGTTTTAAGAGCAATGTACTTTGAAGCTTTCCTGGTTGACTTATAGAATTTGTACTTAACAGTATATCCCATAGCTTTAGCTTCCTTAATCAGGCTGTTTAAGTTTTTAACTTCCCCAATCTTAACTCTAACACTCTTCTTAGCTGTCTTTGAGGTTGTTACCTTGAGTTTAACTTCCTTGACTAAGTTCTTTACCTTATCAATATTCTGTTTCTCTATGATTTTCTCAGCATCTGCTTTCTCTACTATCGCATAGTTTGCAAACTGCGATGCTGTAAATATAGCGAAGCTATCTGTTCCTACAGTTTCAGCAGTATGATTTACTATCTCACAGATACCTTTATCACTGATGTAGATAACAGCTATATCCTTATCCTTAAGGTTTTCAGGTACAGGAAGCATTATCTCCGCTTTTCCGTCTTTCAGGTCATATATGCGTGTGCTTCCTATATATGCTGACATCTCGAATATAACGCCGGTGTTTCCGATTGCGTCTGTCGCAGGTTTCTGGGATTCCTTAAGTTTCATATTTGCTGTTACAATTATTCTTAAGGTGTCTCCTTCGGCTGCTTCTGCTATTGTTCCCAGTGCCTTGTTGTCTATAGCAATCTGTCCGTTGCCTGTTTTAATTACTAAGTTGGCATCGGTGTTCTTTGCAATAGAATCAATTGCTTTTTTAGGGATTTCAATTTCTGTCTGTCCTGCCTTGTTTCCGTCATTTGATTTAACGGTAATCTCAACATTGTCCGACTTGCTTGAAACAGCCTCATCTACAAGTTTATCGGCAACCTTATCCGATACTTTTGCAGTTATCTTTGAGATATCCTCGCCCTGCTCGTCTTTAACGGTTTCAGTTTTGCTGTCTTTAACCGTAGTACCTGTTGTTTTTTCTGATGTAGTGCTGTCTGTTGTTGTTTTAACATCATCAGAAGAGCTTGCGGAAGGTCTTTCTCTTACAGCGATTTCATAAGTTGCTGTCCGGCCCTCATATGTGATTGTAAGGGTCTGACTGTCAACTGCTTTGCTGCTGTCAAAGCCTGTAACCATATCAGCAGTTACAGCTACTGTCTGCGTGCTTTCATCGGTCATAGTCGCTTTGATTTCAAGTCCTGTTACATCAAGTTTCTCTCCGATGTAATATGCCTTTTTATAATTACCGCCGCTGATTGTAATGTTTTCTACAATATTCACGCCGTCAGGAACCTTTACTTCCGCAGCTTCACTTGGGTTGTAGTTCTGTTTTGCTTTTAAACGAACATAGTATGTGCCTGCTTTAAGTCCTGTTATTTCAGTTCCTGCGCATGCTGTCCATTCAAAGGCGTCTTTCTTATCAGCATATTCCATTGCATCTGTCACGCCTGTTATACTGCCGTCTGACTTACCCCATTTAGTAGGCGCTGACGCTGCAAGACCGTCCGGTGCATTCTGCTCTGCATTGGCAATAGACCAGTTGATTGTTTTTGAGTCTTCACTGGAACCGTCAGCCCATTTAAACCCGTCTGCCAGTGTTACAGTCGCCGTATAATCTCCCGCATTGGTCTCTTTGTCAGTTCCCGAAACGGTATATCCGTAGCCGTTTCCGCCTGTAATGCCTGTCTGTTTCTCCCCGTTATATACAAGACCTGTTACTGCATCAGGCGCTGTAACATTTATATATTCTTCATCAATTATGTATACCGCTTCAACCATAGTGCCATCTGCTGCGTCCGGCATCACGAAAGTGTTTCCGTCTATTCTACTGCCGTTTACTTTCCAGTAATCCAGCTTATATATTTTTGTATCCGGAATATACGTCAGTGTGACATCTACACCCTTAGGTATATTATACATATCGGCAGTTTTAAAACGCACCGCGCGCTTGTCACTGCACGCAATACTGTAAGTACCTTTGTCACCGGCATTTACTGTAAGCCGGCGGGCATCACTGCTGTTTTCAAACACGCCTTTGGCATAGAAACTGAGTATGCCATCGTCAGGTATAGCCAGATTACGGCCGTCAGCTGCCTCGCCTGTCTTCAATTCGATAGACTCTCCAAATGAAATACCGTTATAGTCTGCCCAGTACTTAAACAGTTCATTGGCCGTTGACACATACATGTCAGCTGCATCAAGCGCAGATGGGAAAGTAAATGTATCGCCGACTTTACCTGTACCTATATCATATGTATTAGTATCATTACCGGTTGCATATTTGCGTACTGCAACCTCTGCGCCGCTTCCCACCTCAAAATCAAGAGTAACACGTAATTTGCCTGCCGGCATTGTGAAGCTGATTGCTGTTCTATTCGCATCAGTTACAGGTACAGTGAATTTCTGGGCGGTTTCATATTCGGAACCAACACGAATAATCCAGTTTTTCAGAGTATATCCTGCTTTAGGCTTCAAAGCAACTGTGACAAGCTCACCTTCGTGTATCTTACTTAAGTCACCGGAAATAGTGTTCATTTTCGTCTGCTCTATGCGCAGGCTCTTATTTTCTGCGGTAATTGTTATCGGAGCCTTATAAGTACAGTCTACACTCGCATTAACATTAGCTGCTGTTGCATTTACGGCATAGAACTCCTGCAATGTTTTCTCGCTGTCTTTCCTGTCACGAATTATAACCGGGGTACTTGAATCTTTTGGTGTAAGTTCAGATGTCACGCGGGAAATGAAGCTTTCATTTGTTCCCTCAACAACAGAGTCATCCGCCTGAATACAGGCAGAGAAAGGGTACATTATTGGAGCTTCATCAGATAATACTGCGTAGTTTTTATTTCTGCTTTCCGTACTGTTTGTCTTAATTTCCGTTCTGCTTCCTTTATCAACAGTGAACTTACCGTTGTAAGACAGTCTTATTCCTACTGCAGCGCTGCCCTTAGCATCAATCTTCAGAGTTGTATTTTCTGTCAAGGCAATCGTTCCGCATTCTAAAGCATATGTGCCAAGCTCTGTCTCGACTTTAAGATCCAGAGTGCCGCCGCCTTTGACAGTAATATCCTTTCCCCTTACTAATGCCCTGCTCAGATAGCCATCATGTTTCAGGCTGATACTGTTTTCACCTTGCACCTCTAAAACAGCTTTGTCCGGCAGTTCCAGCGCGGCCTCTATCGTATCATATTTCTGCCCGCTTTTAACACCTGCGCAGTCAAACCGAAATCCGTTCAGCGTCAGCACCTCATACTTGCCGTCCCCGTCGTCATCTCTGGCACTCCACTTGTCTTCCTGCTCTGTATACAGATGGGCGTCATCCAGTGTAGCCATATACTCCTTACTCCAGTACAGCTTACCATTTTCATCATTGAATATAAGGTAGTAGTCCGCGGGCTGTTCACTGTCAGCAAAAACCGCTCCACCCGCTGCAGGTATCATAGTTAATACCATACAGATGGACAGTAATATACTAAATAGTTTTTTCATCCTCAATTCTCCTTCCTTAACTAAGTTATTTTACTCTGCGCAGCCATAATCATAATCTCATCATGGCTCATCTCAACATCATCAAACCATACAAACACCCCGTTGGTATGGGCGCTCTGCCACACTCCCGGACGGCAAAGCGGTCTGAACCGCAGACTGTCAAGATACGGTTTCATATTGAGAAGCAGTCTGCTTCCTGTTATGAAATCCACCTGAAGAATGTAGTCTTCAAGAGGTTTTACACTGTCAATATATCTTATACGCATAAACCTCCCTCCTCTTAAATTTACTTTGTCAAGGGATTATATAATACTTTTTTTAAAAAAGATATTAACCATTGGTTAGTTTTTTTGGTTTAAAGCAGGTTTTTTGATATGAATTTACCTTGTTAATGTGGAAATACATCTTATTTATAATCTTTTTTACTTTCTTTCTCACAGTCATTTAATCCCCAAGGCATCTTCCCCTCCTGCTCCAGCCTTTAAAGACAATAAAAACAGGCAGTCCACCTTAAAAGTGAATTGCCTGTCAAACACCTTAATTCAGTTGTTTTAATAGTCTAAGATAATATATACTAAGATATATCACGTTAAATCTCCTAAGCAATGTACCTTATTCAGGTAATTTACTTACTCCAGCTTCTATCTAACTCCACAGCTGTCCGCTGCCTGGCCCTTTACAATCCTCTCATAGCTGTCGGGATCTGTGTTGCCCTCTGTGCTGAACAGAAGCACAACGGAATTCTCATCAAGTCCCATCTGTTTCCTCATCTCTGCAAATTCCTCTTTGCCGCAAAGGTTCATCAGAAGTCCTGTGCCTACAGCTCCGCATTCGCCTGCAACCACTCCGGCTTCTGAAAGTTTCCTCATGCCTTCCTCTGTAACACAATCAGGCAGCTTGAAGAAAAACTCCGCAAAGTCCTTTAATACAGGGAAAGTGAATATATTGGCCTCTCCGCAGTTTAGTCCCGCCATTATGGTTTCCGGATTTCCGCCTGAAGCAACAAGCCCTCCCTGTTTTACGGAGTCAAATATGCAGGCTGCATCATAGGCCTCCATAATTGAGGTTTTGAAGCTGCCGCTTCCGTATCTGTCTGTCAGATATCCCAGAACGCCACCGGCCATAGAGCCTACGCCTGCCTGCAGGAATACGTGAGTCGGTGTTATGCCGCCAAGCCGGTCTGCAGCCTCTGCCGCCATATGGGTATAGCCCAGCGTAATATCCCACGGGATTTCCTCATAGCCCTCAAAGCCTGTGTCCTGCACCAGATAGCCGTTGTGCTCCTTTGCATAGGCAGTCGCAAGTCTTACTGCGTCATCATAGTTAAGGTCTGTTACCGTAACCTCTGCATCTGACACCTGATGAATTGCATCCACTCTGCACTGCGCTGTGCCCTTTGGCATAAATACGACTGATTTGTAGCCTGCCTGAGCCGCTGCCCACGCTACCGCTCTGCCGTGGTTGCCGTCGGTTGCCGTAACAAATACAGGCGTTTTGTCAGGGTCCATATTTTTGAGGATATTGCCTACGGCATATGACGCGCCAAGAGCCTTGAATGCGTTAAGTCCGAAGCGTTTGGATTCGTCCTTGAGATACACTGCCTTTAATCCCAGCTCCTCTGCCAGAGCATCAAGACTGACAAGTGGCGTCGGCTCATATACCGCAAGGCTTTTGTGGTATTCCTGCACTTTTTTGTAGTTTTCATCGTTAAACTGCTCCGGCAGCTTACCTTTGGCAGGTGTATTTACATACATTTCGATTTTCTTCATATTGTTCACCTCGAAATTAAAATATTTTGTCATAGCGATGATATTATGATAACATATTACAATAGATTAAAAAAGAGGTAGATAGCGTATGGAAACAGAGTCGGTTTTAAAAAGAATAAAAAGTTTTAAATATATTATAGTGCTGGAGGGTGTTGCCGTAGGATTTCTGGCAGGTATAGCGGTATCGTTTTTCAGGCTCTTTATAGAGAAGGCCGCGGCCCTGAGAAATATATTCATTAATCAGGATATTTCCCTTTTAACACTCCTGCCTTTTATCTTTGCAGGCATCATTATTTATCTTTGCATCAGGTTTGAAAAAAACGCCTGCGGAAGCGGTATCCCTCAGGTAAAGGCAGAGCTTGCCGGACAGCTTCAGACCTGCTGGTGGAGAGTTATCGCCACAAAGATTGCAGGCGGGGTCGCCGCGATAGGCATAGGGTTTTCTGTCGGCAGAGAGGGCCCCAGCGTTCAGATAGGCGCTATGGCAGGCAAAGGCTTTTCACGTCTTACAGGCAGGCTGAGAACAGAGGAACGCCTCCTTATAACGGCGGGAAGCGGAGCAGGCCTTGCCGCCGCATTCAATGCGCCTCTTGCGGGTGTTGTTTTTTCGCTTGAAGAGATACACAAAAACCTTTCTGTCGAGGTGCTGCTGGCTTCAATGTCAGCTGCCATATGCTCGGATTTTGTGTCGGCATACATCTTCGGATTTTCACCTGTATTTTCGATAAATCCCGAATATATTCTGCCGCTAAAGCACTACTGGCTTATTCTCATTCTGGGAATTGTTCTTGGAATATGCGGCGCGCTTTACAACATCGGCATCAGGTATATACAGAAAGCCTATTCGCTTCTTAAGTTCACATGGATTAAGGTACTTGTTCCAATTGTCTGCACTGCGGTACTCTGCTATACATATCCTTATGTACTGGGAGGCGGAAGCAGTCTTGTGGACAGTCTTTCGGAAAACAGCTTTACAATTTCCGCGCTTTTACTGCTGCTTGCGGTGAAATATGTTTTTTCGATGATAAGCTTCGGCTCGGGAACTCCGGGCGGTATATTCCTGCCTCTACTGGTGCTTGGTTCAATTACAGGGGCTTTGTTTGCCAAAGCTCTGGGCTATGATATGTATCTTGATAATTTCATAATCCTGGGTATGGCGGGATATTTCTCTGCGATTGTAAAGTCACCTGTTACAGGTATAATTCTCATATCGGAAATGACGGGAAGTCTGTCGCATCTGCTGTCACTGACTCTGATATGTCTTGTATCGTATACGGTTTCTGACATTATGAAATCACAGCCTGTATATGAGCAGCTTCTTGACAGTCTGCTGAGCGGCGCTTCAAAGAAAAGCAGAGGACATAACAAAATTATGATTGAAAGCTGCGTGCAGTTCGGCTCTGCAATGGACGGCAGCAGGCTTGAAAAGCTGGGCACGCCTAAAGGCTGTCTTGTAATAGCTGTAAACCGCAGAGGCGAGGAAATAGTTCCCGACGGAGCTACTGTACTTATGGCAGATGATAATCTGCTGCTGCTTTGTAACGAGGACAAAGTATACGAAACAGAGCTGCTGCTTGCAAAGCTTTGCAGGAGTATAGAAAAAAGGGCTTAACGCCCTTTTTTGTTTGTCTTACATATCTTTTCTGCGTGGTTTTCTCCTTGTGGTAAATACTGCCGCTCCTGCAAGAAGCAGAGCCGAGGCTCCGAATATTCCTGCCTTGACTGCTATGCCGCTTTCATCTCCTGTTTTAACTACCTTTGAGTCATAGACAGGTTTATCCGGTTTTTCAGAGTCCGGTTTATCCGGCTTGTTTGGGATTTCAGGATTATCCGGTTCCTGAGGGTCTTCGGGTTCCTCCGGCGGAGTATCCTTTATCTGCTCATAGTCGTTTACAACTGTCACAAAATCTGTTTCTCCGTATTTTGCAGTGCCGCCTCCGCTGCCGTTATCACCGCCTGCTATTACGGTTTCCTTAAAGGTATAGCCCTCAGCCTGAGGCGGTACCGGCTCTTTCACATCGTAGTCCATATTCACATAGCTTGTGACTGTACAGGTGCTGCTCTGCCAGCAGCTGCCGTTCCATTTAAAGCCGGTGAGTATAATATCTTTGTCACCGCAGTTTACAACTGCATAGTAGTTTTTCATAAGCTTTATGTTTTTTTCACTGTTATCTATGCCTGTAACTTTCTTCGTTATATTAAGACTGCAGCCTGTATAAACGTATTCGGAGCGACTGTTTTTAAATACTACTGTTTCACCGCTTCCGGCTGTGATTTCGCCTGTAACCTCATTATCTCTGATTTCTGTTTTCTGTCCGTTGCGGGAGGCTTCTGTACTGTAACCTGCGACCGGTTTTTCCTTAATTGAGTATTTCGTGTCTCGCGGCAGAGCGTCAAATGTCACTGCCTCATAAGCCTTGAGTGTAAAGCTTATGCTTCCGCCCGGCTTTTCTTTATCTCCCTCCGCTGCAGCTGTCACTGTTTTTTCAATATTCTCCGTCTCACCATTTCTTTTGATAAGTGTTCCTTTGATTACCGTTCCCGGTTCAAAGCTGTCAAAGTAAACTGTGAACTCAAAGTCACAGTCAGTGCTGTAGGCATTGCCTCCTACGGTCTTTTGCACCGTCAGACTTCTCGGCGCTGTGAATATATTTATAAACTGGAGCACTCCATCATTGCCGTACTCCGCTCCCTCTGTGTTAAGCTCTGCTCCGGAGCCGAATACTTCATCCAGATTGCTGATGCCGCTGTTTGCGCTCTGCAATGCGTCTATTCTGTATATGCTGCGGCTGTAGTGCAGGCTGTATCCGTCCTCTTTATCTCCTGCTGTAACCGTATCCTTGATATAGTAGCCGGAGGTTGCCGGGCTGTAGCCTCTGCCTGCTGCTGTTTCCGTTATTTTGTAGTAGTAGGTTCCCGCCTGAGTATATTTATATGTGTCCTTTGTAACTCTTTTGTTATCACCGATTTCGCTGCTGCTTACAGTAAATTCTCCCAGTGTCGGCATGGTTTCGGGGGTAAGAGCCTCCTCTGCAAGCCCGCCGTCAGGCAGGCTGTAGCCTAAGGCTTTCATTGTGAACTTAAAGCTGTCAGCGCTTCCCGCCGGGATTTCCTCTCCCTCAACCCTCTTGTTTATCACAATATCGGGTATGCACTCTGCTTCGCCCGGCTTTGTAAAGCGGTTAATGCAGATAAGCTTTGTTTCCGAATTTTTCTCTACCTGCGCATTTACAGATGTGTTTACGGTACTGCTTTCTCCGTTTTTAAATTCCGGAGTCAGCATTATGAGTCTTGCTGTGCTCGCAGCATTTGTTTCAATTACCGTATAGACCTCTCCTGCCGCTGTAACCGGTATTCCTGAAATCTTTATTCTCTCTCTGTCTTTGAGAGTTATTCGCGCCGTATTGTCATTATCAAATATTACTTTTTCGGCGATTCCGTCCTGATTATCACCGCAGCTTCTTACTGCCTCGTATTCTCCGAAAGCTCTTACCGGTCCTTTGATGGTAAAGTCGTAGGTCTTCTGATTTCCCGGGTTATACAGCCCCTGCTCCTCGTCTGTCTCCACCTGTTTTTCCAATACAAGGCTGCCAGTTTCCGCAGTGTTTTCCATAATAAATTTATCTACAGGATCCTTTGCATCCTTTGGTATGAATTTCGTCTGTCCGTAGGAAACTATAACGGTTCCGATTTCAAGACCTTCTGCTGCCACAGGTGTATATCCCGATGCAGCTTTTGTTTCATATATTCTGTATATATGTCCAGAAGCGATTGCATCAAATTTCACCCTGCCGTTACTGTCCGAAGCAGCAGCAGTATCCTGCATTGTCACAGCTTCAAGGCTGCAGGTCGCGCTGTCACCGCCTGCGCATAAATCATCTGCGTGCTTTAATTTAAACTCCGCGCCGTTTACAGGCAGTCTGTTAACCGAGTCAACCTTGTCAAAATCAAGCTTTCCCAGATAGCCTTTTACCTCAGGCACAGGGAACTCCATCGTCCTGTCATCTCCGGTCTGACCGTTTACGGAAATCACATATTTAAGTGTTGTGGTGCCGTTGGTTTCATACGGTTTTTCTTTTGTGAAATTATCCTTTTCATTAGCAAGTCTTACGCGGTATTTTAAGCTGTAGGTATATACGGATTTGTCGTTTTCTTTTTCTAATATATATCCGGATTTTTTAAGATCCCAGCTTATTTTTCCGTCCGCATAGACTGCTGTGTTCTCTGCGCCCTGCCGCCACTCGCCTGCAAGCCTGCTTCTCGAAAGCTTTCCTTTGCTGTCAAAGAAAGATATAAAGCGGACGTATCCGTCAACGCCTCCCGGCATCGGATCCTCCGCGACCCATTTGCCTATTACCTTTTTTTCAAGCTCACTTCTGATTTCCTCAAAAATTGCATCATAGGCGTTCTGAAGTCCTTCGGTGTTGCTGCTGTCGTAATAGTATCCCGAACCTATACTGTTTCTGAGCCAGATTTTAAAGGAATCCGAAGAAGTCGCAGAGCCAAGTTCATAATTTTCACTTTCCCTGTCAACTACCGAGAATTTGTTGTTCACCTTATCTATATATTCCTGTATCGTCTGTCCTCCGACATCTATTCCTATTGCAAATATTTTAATTCCGGCACTCTTTGCTGACGCTGCGGCGTATCTAGCTCTGACTGCCGCCTTATTGCTGTAGCTTGTTCCGTATTGGCAGTATTTTTCTGCCACACTGTCGTAAAACACGCCGTCGGCTCCTATATCACCCTCGGTGCAGTAAGGATCGTATCCGTTGTATCCACCGCTTATATATGTTGTAGGAAAGCCGTCGCTTAAAAATATCATATATTTATTCTCTGCCGAAACATCTCCGAGAATATCAGCGCCCATTTTAATTCCTGCTTCTATATTGGTAAATCTGCTGTGGCTGTCTTTGTATTCATCACTATCTATTATTTCCCACGTCCTCTGTTTTATTGCATTTTTAAGTGAGGCTGCCTGCGCTGCGGTTTTGCACTCTGTCATCTCTGAAATTCTGTGGGCGTCTGTATTGAACGCCACATAGCCTATTTTCCTCTCTGCTCCGGAATTTTCGGATCTGTGCTGAAACTGCTCTATGAAGTCCTCGGCAGATGCTATTGCCGCATCGTATCTGCTGGTGCTGCTGCCCTGCGGAAATTTTTCGTTCATAGTATTTGATATGTCCATTACTATGACAACTGCGGCATCGGGTGTGCCGTAAATCTCACTTATATCCTGCGTTGTCTTTACCTGCAGGTCTATATCAAATACGTTTTCATTGCCTGTTGGAGTAATGGTTTTGCTGATTTCCACTCCATCCTCTTCAAGGCTTCCACTGCTTCCTCCGGGCTGTACAATCTGCTTCTGGCTCTGCTGCTCTGCCGCAGTATCTGTCGCCGCGCCAGCTTTGCCTGCCGCCCACACCGATGCCGGAAGCATCGCAGTCAGCATAGCAAAGAGCACGCCAAAAACAAGCCACTCTCGCAGCCATTTTTTCCTCATCATACGGTTATCCCCCCTTTTGTTCCCCTTGATTTTCAATAGTAATTATAACCGTAAAATTATTTGAGGCGGATATCAGAATATAGTCAAAAACCGGCATTTCCAGTCTTTTTTCGCACTGAAAATGCCGATTTTAATCTACTCTATAAATTCCTGTACCCAGTATTTAGTTCCTGTTTCTTTGTCCGCATAGACTCCGATACCGATTCTGGTATATCCAGGTGTCTGTATATTATCGCGGTGTCCCTGTGAGTTCATCCAGCCTGCCATTACATCTTCGGCTGTTTCATAGCACTTGCCTATGTTTTCTCCTGCTTTTCTGTAGGTAATATCAAAAATGCTCAGTATACTGATAAGGTCACCGTAGGTAGGTGATATGTGGCTGAAATAGTTAAGCTCTGCCATCTCCCTGGCCTTAGCCTGCGCCATATTGCAAAGCTTCTCATCGAGCACAAGAGGCTCTTCCTCAAGCTTTGCTCTTTCGGCATTTACAAGCTCCAGCACTTTCATTCTGTATTGCTGAATTTCCTCCTCTGTCAGAAGCAGGCTGTCCTCATCTATTTTACTTTCATCTGTAACAAAGACTTTGACATAACCGTTATTCTTCCAGAATTTAAGTCCTATCGAAAAAACATTATCTTTCAGTTTTTTGTTTGTGCTGACATCGTAGTATAAACCCGCATCGGTTTTGCCATAGCTGTTTTCCAGAGATGATGCATACCTCAGAGCATCTCCTTTAACTTCCTTAAGCGCCTCCTTATAGTCCCATGACGGTTCTACGACTGATGCATAATATAGGGAATGGTCTCTGCACCATTTATCACTGTAGTCCGTAAGTACAACATTGTAGCCTTTGCCCTCAAGGTATGAGACAATGTCCTTTTCAAGTCTGCCGGTATTCCAGCTTTCAGGCTTTACATATACCGTTTTAATCTTTGTAAATTTACTGTATGTATTCCTGCCGTTTACGACCTTGCAGGCTCTGACCTTATATGAATACTTCCTGCCAGGTTTTACGGTCCTGTCTGTATATTTTACAGTAGATTTAGAGCTTATTGTCTTAATGCAGCTGTACAGCTTAGAGCCGCTGTATGCGCGATACACCTTGTAGCCTTTAACTCCTGATGTCTTGCTCCAGCTTACAGTAACATTCTTGTCCGCTGTAACCTTTACCGTTATCTGCCCCGGAGCTTTCACAGCACCTGCAGCAAAGGCCTGTCCCGAAAGCAACGCCATGCACAATACTGAGCATAATAATATATTTAATATCCTTTTCATTTTTCACCTCCGTATGCCCCGATTATATCAGAATTCAGAGGTAAAGAAAATATTTATATATTCTTTATTCACACTAAAAAGGACCCTTAAAAAAAGAGTCCTCATAAACTTATAGGTACAGATATCTAATTCCCGTAGCAATTACAGAAAATAATCACTAATAAGAGGAAGAAGAACAGTAAGCTAGTATCTACACCTTCTCCGCCTAATAGGCCGCAATTATTTGACATTTAATCACCTGCTTTTTTAAAATGTTTAGTATAGCATATGATTAATACATTTAATTTGTTACCATAAATCAAAACACTTAATTTATTTCGCCGTGAAGAAACACTTACCGCATGCATCTGCCGACGGTACATATTCATTCAGTGTCCTGCAGTGCTGCTGACATTTGAATCTGTCAATTCCGTCCTTTGAAATTGCTCTGCAAGGACAGGCTGCAATGCACTCCTCTGACGGTGCGCCTTCATAAAGCGTTGCTTTTTTGATGTCTGCTATCATAGCCTCATATTCTTCCGGAGTACGCGTCTGAGGCTTTTCCTCATAAAGCACCTCATCGGTTATGATACCGGAAAATCTGCCGCCAAAGCCCTTGGCTGTCACAAACGAGCCTGCTGTTGAAAACTCTCCCATACCTGCAAGATATGATGCAAGCTTGAATGACCATTCCTCCGCAGCTTTCTTTTCGTTCCAGTCAATAGGTGTATTCAGACAGGATACCAGTCTGCCCCTGCTTTCGAGGGTATTTCTGATAGCTCTGTTTATTCTCATAATAAAGCCTGTGCCTTTTTTGTAGGCTGTAAGCCACTGCTCTGATGTTTCCTTGCCGCCTCTGTTGCTCTCTGCAATGTCCTCTCTGTACGGCAGAAAAAACAGCACCAGTGTGTTTCCCGGTCTGTAAATCTCCGCAGGGTGCTTGCATATTCCCATTCTGAAAAATGTATCGAAAGCCGGATCCTTGGCATCGTGGTAAACTATGACAGGTTCCTGATACATTCCTGCGCAGTTGTTTTCTGCTTCGTATTCATCCATTGCTTTTCTGATATTAACCTCAATGGCCGCCTTTACTCTTTTGAGTTCATCCGCTGTGTACATAAATACCTCCTTTTAAACCTGCCAGCTGTTAAGATAGGATTTCTGCTCATCGGTAAGCTCATCTATCTCAACTCCCCACGCTGCAAGCTTTCTTCTTGAAACTATATCGTCTATCTCCTCGGAAACATCTATTACTTTGTTTTCGAGCTGTCTGTAGTTGTCCTTAATATACATTGCCGAAAGAGCCTGCACCGCAAAGCTCATATCCATAACCTCTGCGGGGTGTCCGTCTGCCGCCGCAATGTTGACAAGTCTGCCCTCTGCGATGACATTTACCCATCTGCCGTTTGCAAGCTCATAGCCCATTATATTTTTTCTGGTTTCTTTTTTGCTGACTGCAGCCTCTTCAAGAGCCGCCATATCAATTTCACAGTTGAAGTGACCTGCATTGGTAAGGATTGCGCCCTCTTTCATTGTAAGCATATGCTCTACCGTTATGGTCTTGCAGCAGCCTGTAGCCGATACAAATATATCTCCAAGAGGCGCCGCCTGCGCCATTTTCATAACGTCAAAACCGTCCATTCTGGCCTCAATAGCCTTGACAGGATTGATTTCCGTAACAATAACCTTAGCTCCGAGAGCCTTTGCTCTCATCGCTATTCCTCGTGAGCACCAGCCGTAGCCTGCAACCACTACAGTCTTGGCAGCAATTATGAGGTTGGTGTTTCGCATAATGCTGTCCCATACAGACTGCCCTGTACCGTATCTGTTGTCAAACAGATGCTTGCAGTCGGCATCGTTTACTGCAACCATAGGGAATTTAAGCACTCCCTCTCTCTCCATGGCTTTAAGTCTGATAACTCCTGTGGTTGTTTCCTCACAGCCGCCCCAGACAAATTCACCCAGATCAGGTCTTTTTTCGTGTATCATACCCACAAGATCACCGCCGTCATCAATAATAATGTGGGGTTTGATCTCAAGACACATCTCTATATCATCCATATACTGCTGCTCTGAGGCTCCGTGGTGAGCATAGACTCTGAGACCTCTGTCGGCAAGAGCTGCGGCAACATCATCTTGTGTAGACAGCGCATTACTGCCTGTTACGGACATCTCCGCTCCGCCTGCCGCAAGCACCAGACACAGATAAGCTGTCTTTGCCTCAAGATGTACGGATAGAGAGATTCTGACATTCTCAAACGGTTTTGTTTTGGAAAACTCATCTTCAAGTCCTCTGAGCAGAGGCATATTGTTTCTTACCCATTCAATCTTCTGATGCCCTGACGGTGCAAGTGAAATATCTTTAATATCGTACTGTTTCATGTTTCCTCCGGATATATTGGCCTTATTATTTATGTTACTAATTCTATCACTAAAATTATTTAAATACAATGCCGTAAACCTTAAATACAGGCTTAATCCACTCTTTCTGATTTTCAAGTACGGTCTTGTATTTC
>ERZ857745.1999-NODE-1999-length-23393-cov-24.505527_pt1 | contig 23393 bp, 20 predicted proteins | sample MGYA00519699_ERZ857745 | MGnify/ENA primary metagenome ERZ857745 (study PRJEB31778, sample SAMEA3449357) | human gut metagenome | biome: human gut; feature: human-associated habitat; material: faeces | place: United Kingdom | collected 2010/2012 ...
TCAACTGATTCTTTTTTATTTATTTAACTACATTATATTATTTGGCGCTTACGATAAAAAGTTAGTAATAGAAAATTGTAGTGACATTTTACACCTCCACACTTACATAATAAATAGAAATCTCAACTTATTTTCTTTATTTTTCGATATAATACAATGCATTTTACGCATTAAAAAAAGATACCCGAAGGTATCTTAGTGTTAACCAGCCGTATCATCATAACTATCATCTTCATAATAGTTATTATCTGGATTGTTGTAGTTTGAATCATCATAGCTTGAATCATAATTATTACTATAATCATAATCATTGCTGTTATCATAACTATAATCATAATTGTTGTCGTAGTTAGAATCGTAATCATTACTACTATTATTTGATGAAGATCCACTATTATTAATGATTCCCATCGCTTCAAGTTCTGCTGTATTACCAATCGCATTATTTTCATTTGGTGTTTGTGAGAATCCAGAAGGATCTTCTACCGTTTCTGAACTCTTTCCATCAATGACAGCTTGAATCTTCTTTCTAGCCACTTCATTCATAATATCATTTTGAATGACAACACTCGCATAGCTTTGTGCTTGGTAACAGAATTTTGTATCTGAATCTGCAACAATCGCATACGATTCAATTTTCCATTTTGGCATTCTATTTAGTTCATACTTCACAAACTTACTAATTTCATCACCCGATAGGTTTGTATCAAACGCAACAGCTAAGGCATCCATAAACTTACCATAATTTGTGATCATCTTAGGAGAAACAATACGTTTAAACATAGCTTTAAATACTTTTTGTTGGTTACGAACACGTTGGTTGTCACCATCTGCATAAGCGTGTCTTTCACGTGCAAATGCTAAGGCTGTTTCACCATCCACATGATGCTTACCTACACTTAAACCAGGCTGCGAATTCGTATAGAAAATATCGACTTCTTCACCTTTTTTAATATCCAAATCAATTCCATCTAAGGCATCCACTAAACTTACAACACTCGAAAAGTTAATACGAATATTATAATTAATTGTGATTCCCAAAGCTTTTTCAATTGTCTTTTCCGTGCTCTTCACACCCATTAATCCAGAATGTGTTAACTTATCATAACTACCTTCAGGACAAGCTTGTTCTTCATTATCAGGACAAACAAGTTCCACATAATAATCACGAGGAATACTTGTCATTAAAATTGTTCCTGTTTTAGGATTGACTGTTAATAATAAGTTGGCATCACTACGCGTATTCGAATCTTGTAACGTACCATACGAATCATTACCACTTACTAATACAGTAAATGTATCCTTAGTAATATTATTTACTGGATCACTTGGATTATCAGTCTTAGTGACTTTTGTATAATACACATTTTGATGCACGACACGAGAATCCGTTTGAAAATTAAAATACGCTCCACCCTCATGTAAGATATCACGATACTTTTCATTTAAACAAATCGCATCCACGTCACTATTATAAAAAGCCTCCATCATATCATCCAATGAAGAATAATCCTTCGTCGTATATTTGATTTTGTCTGAATCCAAATCCTTCAACATACGATTTGTTGCCTCTTTATCCATATCTAGAATCGTACCAATCTTAGCCCCTGCAAGATCCTTCTCTTTTTCAATCGAAGAAGCCTTTAAAACGACAATCGAAGTTGAAGTGGCCTTACTATCCGCAAGACTTGTCACCATTTCAAAAGTATTATCCGTTTTAAAAATAAAATAATTGCCAAAAGCTAAACCTGCACACATACATAGTGCAACAAGTCCCATCAAAAGTCTTGAAAAAAACTTACGAGCTTTAAAATGCAACATTAATATAATAATCAAAGTCAATATAACTAAGACTAAAGACACTAAGATCATGAGTTTCATTGGTAATAAATTCAAATCAATGATTTGAAAAATCAATAACGCCAAACCAACAATCATAAATATTGTCAAAAATTTACTGATTACCCTATTTGATTTTTTACCATTCTTTACATTTTTTTTAGGCATAAAAATAATCTCCTATAAACTTCTATGTGGCTCACAATTACATATTATAGTATAAATCCAACCATTTTGGCAAATTAGCCAAAAAAATGGGACGGTCAATATGACCATCCCTCTACCTACATATATCTTTCACAACGATACGCAAAACCTTTAAAACCATTCTCTTTTGCCTTATATAAATGCTTTTCATAACCCAAAGATTCAGCCTTATGTTTATAAGACAATGACTTCTCTAAGTACCCATTCAAACTATCAAAGAAGAATAGAAATAAGCCACCTAAAGTACATACAATACTTGCTAGAACAAGCCAAATAACAGGTACAATGATATAAACTACATTTAGTATAATCACACCAATAAAACAACTAAAACAAGCAATCATTAAACCTATATGAATCTTATGATATTTTCTAAATAATTCCTCATACCTTCTTATACAAGGATCTACTTGAGAATTTATATAATCATTTGCTGTCATATTATTTAACATCCTCACTCGATTTACCTGCAAGAACGGCACTAATTTTATCCTTAGCCATTTTAACTGTACTTTGATCTGGAACCATGACAGATGCCGCATCACCAAGTTCTGCACACATTAAAGTATCCCCCGTACCATCAACCATATACTGCTCCATCTTCCAAGTTGGATTATTGTTTAATTGATACTTAATTAAATCCGTAATCTCCTCATTTGACATTGTCGTTGAGAAAGTATTTGCCATCGTATCCATAATGGCTGCATAGTTTGTAATCACACTTGGTTTAGTTGCCTCTTTTACAATGCCCATAAGCACTTGTTGCTGATTATTAGTACGCTGACGATCCCCTTCTGTATATGAATAACGTTCACGAGCATAGGCTAATGCCTGTTCTCCATTTAAATGATTTATTCCTTCATTTACATTTAAATAACTAGTATGAACTGCATAACCAGGCTCTACATATACATCGACTCCACCTAATACATCTACAAGTTCTGTAACTGTATCAAAACCAACTTTAAACGTATAGTTAATCTCAACACCCAACAATTGTTCTACAGTACGCTTTGTCGTATTCGTACCATGAATACCTGTATGTGTAATCTTATCTAAAGCTCCTTGCATACATCCATCGCCTGCATCACAAGCTGTAGTGACATAGAAATCACGTGGTACAGAAGTTAATAGAATGGTATGGGTTTTAGGATTGACTGTCGCTACCATAATCACATCACTACGCCCATTTTCATCAAATCCACCACGCGTATCTGACCCAGAGATCAATACATTGAATGGTTTTGAAGTAATATCACTAACGGATGTTGCAGAATCATTATTTTTTACTTTATAAGAAGTTTGATACACAACACGCGTATTTGAATCCAAGTTGGAATAAGCTTCCATATCCAAAATTTGACTACGACTTGATTCATTAATAATAATCGAATCCACTTCCCCGTTATAGAAAGCCACTAAAAGTGCTGTCATACTATCATATACTGTTTGATTTAAAGCAATACCTTCACTACTCAATTCTTTAAGCACTTTTTTAGAACCCTGTTCATTCAATCGTACACTACCCACACTTACACCATTCAATTGAGACTTATTCTTAATAGAACTTGATTCTTTGACAATCACACTCACTGTATTTTTGGCATGTTTGGCAACATTTGTAATATTACTTAAAACACTTTGCGTTTTAGAAATATAATACCCACCCATACAAGATGCGACACAAATAAATAGTGTTAATACAATACAAATAATTTTAGAAACCACATTCTTACTAAAATAAACAAGCAATAAGATAAAAATGGCATCCAAGACAACCACTCCAATAGTAAGTGGAAATAAGAATTTAGATGGCAATACATTCAAACGAATCACTTGATATAATAAATAAAATGAAGAAATCACCAATACAACACTCAATAAAATACTCAATACTTTCGAAAATTTACTTTGTTCTTTCATAATTAAACAGCTCCCCTTCCGTATAAAACTTGTTTCACTGTCTTACAAAGTAATGTAACATCCAGCCAAAACGACCAGTTACGACAATAATACTCATCAAGAATCAGACGTTGTTCAAAACTCACATCACTACGACCATGACTTTGCCACATACCCGTAATGCCAGGCTTACACGCAACCACATCCTCATAATATTCACCCATATCTATTTTTTCTTTTGGTAGATATGGTCGAGGCCCAATCAAAGACATCTGGCCAAAGAACACATTGATAAATTGTGGAAATTCATCCAAACTCTTCTCACGCAAGAAACGACCTGCACTCGTAATACGAGGATCATTTGCCAATTTTTTATTCTTCAGATACTCTTCACGAATAGCTGGATCACTTGCCATTAAACCCTCTAAGATCTTATCTGCACCAAGCTCCATTGTACGATACTTATACATCTTAAATTCCTTGCCATTTTTACCAATACGATTCTGCGTAAAGAAGACAGGCCCCCGATCGCCTTCCATACGATTTTTAAAGAATACATATACCGTTAAAGGAATCAAGATTATCATGCCACATAGCCCTGCACAAATGTCCATACAACGCTTTAAAATATAAGATCCCAATTGATTGACACCACGAGAATTTGAAATCATCAAAATACCATCAAAATCCTCAACCTTCGTATCAAACGTAACCAAGCCAGTTACCTGAGGTAAATACTTAATATTTAATACCTTACCCTTAAATAACTCAAATAATTTATTTAAATTCTTTCTGTTAATTTCCGGAATCGCAATCAATACTGTATCAATATTATGCGATTGAATAAATTCATCCACTGAATCTAGTTCGATTGTCTGCTTTTTAGAAACAACCTGCTCTTGATGAATTCCATACGACTTACAACTCACATATCCCTGTACATCCAATAATGAATAACTATTACCACGACATACAAAAGCCAATTGCGCAGCCGTATGACCCGTACCAACAATTAACGTATTATGTTTATATCGCTGACGGAATATCTTATGCGAATATCTTGAGTTACAACCCGCAAACAAAAATAAGACAAGTGTTAATAATAAAAACCCATATATTTTACGAATCGTCCAAGAACTAAACGGGAAAATTAGAAAACTACCAAAGAAAAAGCCCAAATGCGAAAGAATCAATAAACGAATCTCATCATACATCAACAACACTTTTCCTTGATAACGCCCAATCAACAACTGCATTAAAAAATACAAAGCACAAAGCTTAATCGTATACTCCCCATAAAAACGCAGGACATTGATCTCCTGAAGGAAATTAATTAATATCCAATAAAATATAAATTCTATCGTTATCTTTAAAGTACCTATTTTTGACATAGTCTTTTCACTCCATATGTAACCTCATCTAATTATATAAAAAAAAGAAGAAAAGCACAAATTTACGTACCTTCTTCCATTCTCTATTCATGACTTGATCCACTTTTTATTTTTATAATCATATTTATAACCAAAAACAATGAGGAAAGCATTTACCATTTGAAAATAAGTTATCCTATTATTAAGGCGACGAATTTCTTCGAGTTGTAAAGCTTTAGTAAATGAATCCAAGGTATATTCCTTTTGAAACTTTATACCTTGTTCAAAAGAATCATAATAATGTAAATTGTTTTGGATTATATCAAATACCTTAGTAAATAATTTTTTAATTCTTGGCAAATTCAGAATTAATAAATCAAATGCCAGAGGATTTTGTTTATAAATTTCATTTGCAGCCTCATAAAATTGTTTAAGAAAATCAAGTGCTCCACCAGCACCAATACCGCCAAGTGTATCAACTAAAAATTCAAGACGATCAAATTCATATCCATAATTATATAATTCAGATATTTTTGCATCTACAGGATTAAAGTTAGTCCTCAAAACCCCATCATCAAAGTAATAAGACATCCATATTTCAGGAACATATTTCCCATTAAATTGCTCATTTTTAAAACATAAGTGTACGTGTAAAGGTACCTCAATACCTAAAGGATCAAATACATCCCTTGCGGTTGTTGTATCAGTAATTGATACAGTACCATCATAAATCAGCGAATATTCAACTCCATTTTCAGTTTCTGAATTTCGATAAACAACAACTTTCATTTCTTTTGACATTAATATTATAAAGTCCCTTCTTTTGTTTCTTTATTATAAACACGCACAAACTCCTTGTATTCACTTGAATCCTTGGACATAGGTGCCTTAATTACTGTATTTTCATAAAGCGCAAAATCCGTATGAATAATATTTTTACTCTTATCCCATACATTCAATCCTGCAATCTTGATATCTGCATTCTTAAACTCATTTTGAATCGCATCCACCACTTGTTTCATTGAATGACCTGTATCGACAGAATCATCCACAACTAAAATACGATCAAAAGATTGTCCCTTTAGCTTTTCTAAACTTTCATGAAAATGAATCTTTCTTTCCGTATTCTTATCATGCGTATTTGATTTTAATTCCATACTTATCAAGAAATTACGTACAAAATTAGGCATTAAAGAAATAATAGGACCCACAACCTCCTTTAATTTATTTCCCTCACGCGTTGCACTAATTCCTACCATTGGCACTTCAAAGACTTCACTCATCTCTTTACCAATCAAATAGCCTGCTCTAGCTACATAGACAACTAGATCTGGACAATATGTTTTCTTTAATTCTTTAGCCCATTCATTACATTCACTTTTTAATTTTTCTATTGATAACTCTGTATATTTCATTGAAGTTCCCCTTTACAATCATTTTTATTAATTTAACTACCCTAGTCACTTTATGAGCCAACTTTAAACATGGCTTGGTATGGAAAGTACAACTTTTAATAACATCTCTAAATTCAGAACTATTCAAAGGTACGCTCTTAACTTCCATATAGTTTCTACCAATTTCCATTAAAGTATGTGCATCTGAACCTATTACTTTTACTAAGCCATATTTATCCGCAATAGAAGTCTGTTTAACTGAATAATAATCTTCTACATTTCTACCATTATAACACTCTATACAATCAATACGATGTGAATTTGAACAAATATAATCCTCACTAAGAACTGTTTTAGCGCGTTTCTCATCATAAGGATGCGGTACGTACACTACACCGCCCTGACTCTTAATACGATCTATTGTTTCATCACAAGATAAACCAGCAGGTATTTCTTCATTTAAATATAGTCCTATAATTTCTCCCGATGAAGTCATAATTTCTTCTCCAACAATCACAAAAACTTTATTCTTTCTTTTTGAACAATATTCTTTAAACTTTAATGCACCCAAGATATTATTATGTTCACAAATCGCAATCGCATCAATATGACACAAACGACACTTCATATACAACAAGGAATGCAGAAGTAGACTGTCTTTTGAATATCTTGTATGGCAATGTGTTTCTAAACGAATCATAAGTAAATTTTCTCCATATGTACTATAATACCATACGAACACAAAATAAAAAAACCTTCCATTTTCTGGAAGGTGTAATGACTATTCTACAATTGTTGATAATACAACAAATGTATTCGCATCTACAATAGATGTGTTTTTTACATCGTTTAATACAAATGTAACTGTATATTGATTTGTGTTAGAATCTAAAGAACATGTTATATCACTAACATCATCTTGTTCTAACCCTGAATTTGTCAATACAGCATTAATAGCCTGTTGTTGACTGTCATCAAATGAAGTTGAAGAGCTTTCTTTTTTCTTAGTTGTTGTTGATATCTCTTCTTTAGCAGGTTCTTCTTGAACACTTTCTTCTTTAGTACTATGCTTGAAGTTACGTTCTGTAATAATACCATCTTTACCAATCTTATATTCATAAGATCCACCATTTGTAGTAAATGAAACAATGTATAAACCTTTTTGTTCTTTAATGGATACATTTTCACATTCTTTTTTTGTGACGTTCGCATCATCTCTAGCTACTTCTAGAATGTCTTCTTTTGTGATTTCTAAACCAGACTTACCACAACCTGTTAAAAGAAGACCAAAAGCTGTAAGGAATATTAAACTATTTCTTTTTACCATTACTTATCTCCTCCATAACCATAGCCGTAACCATAACCATAGCCATAACGCTTTTCATCACTCATATCCACTTTGTTTAATACAACACCAATCACATGACCACCATTACGTTTTAAGTCATTGATAGCAGCCTTTACCTTACGTTTATCTGCATTCTTCGCATCTACTACATAAAGAACTCCATCACTCAAGTTACATAATGGGATAGAATCCGAAGCTACTAATATAGGAGGTGAATCTATAATAATATATCCAAATTCTTTACGAGCTTGTTCTAAAAAGCGTCCCATTCTTTTAGAACCTAATACTTCACTAGGATTTGGTACTTTATGACCCGATGTAATCACAGTCAATGTTTGTCCACCATCATATTGAACTTGTTGAACACCATAATATGAATGTAAACTCAATCCTTCTTGAAATTCAGAAATAATATTTGTAAGTCCAGAACGATTTGAAATTTTCATCATCTTATGAACCGAAGGATTTCTTAAATCACAATCTACCAATAAAACATTTTTATATTTAGCTGCCATAATACGAGCCAAGTTACAAGCAACAGAACTCTTTCCTTCACTTGGTATTGTACTCGCAATACTAATAACCTGAATATCATCATCCATTTGACTAAACTCAATATTTGTACGCAACCCACGATAAATCTCATCTACATCAAACTGATTTCTCTTTTTCTTTGCCATTTCTATCTCCTAAAGAAACTAAAACGCTTCTTTTTCTTTGCAACCTCAATATTTAATATATCCATATCACTCAAGATACGCTTAGGATTCTCATACATCAAAACGGAAGCATTTTCCTTCCCAATACGCTTACTTACAACTGAATACACATCACTTAATTTAGAAATACGATTCCCACTACTTCTATGCGTATCAGTCGCAATCACATCACAATAGCCATTATCCAATAAAGATAACGCGTTTGATTGAATTGTCTTTCCATGCATTCCTAAAATAGACGTACGATTAATCTGTAATACACAACCCATATCAATCCAATTATCAATAATCGAATAATCAAGTCCTGAATGAAAATAACGCTCAATATGCGCAATTACAGGAACAAAACCCTTTAGCTTCAATTCATACAAACAATCATCTCTATAATCGATGGAATGAATGTCATGAAGAACATTATATTCCACAAGCATATAACGAGATTCATTTAGTGTAGGATATAAATCTAAATCCAATCCATCAATAAACTCACTATTCATCATGACTTCCCCACCACAATAAATTGGTATGGAACTCATTTCTTTTAATTCCATTTGACGAGATACAATCTCATCATATATAGAAACATCTAATTGTCCAGGAATAAAGTGTGGCGTGCTACATATTTCTACAATACCATCATTACGAGCTAATTCTAACGAACTTTGAGCATCCTCAATAGAAGGCATACCATCATCAATACCCCAAGCAATGTGTGAGTGAAGATCTATAAACCTCTCCATTATACTTCAGGGAATTCAGCAAAAACAGGAATACCCAAATACTTTTCTGCCTCTTCCTTCGTACGCAAACGATTATCCAATAAAAATTTCAATACCGCATAACCAACACCAATAACACCACCCACTAAAGTAGCCATCATTGTGTTTTTCTTAATACTCGGTCCACTAGGAACATAAGACAATTTCGCCTTATCTACAATTTCAATATTACGAACATTCAAGTTCTTCTGCATCGTATTAATAAATGTAGTTACAGTACCATTTGCGATATTCTTCGATAACTTCGGATCCCCAGTAGTAGCAGTTACTGTAACAATTTGTGTATCCTGCTTATTTGTAACATTTACAAATTTTTTTACAGCATCTGCATTTTCTAACCCAACATCCTTAGCCACTTCAGACATGACATTATTCTGTGTTAATAAATTTACAACATTGGTAACCAATAAGCCATTAGCCATCTGAGAACTATAATCCAATGATCCAGTATCATTAATCTGTGGAGTTAAATAAATTGATGTACTCGCTGTATATGTTGGCTCAATCAAAAACTTAGTACCTAAAAATCCACCAGCGCCAAATACAATACACAATACAATAATCAATCGAATATATTTTAATACCGCACGAAATAATTCTAATAAATCAATCTCTTTCATTTCATTTAGATCATTACTAGGCATACGATCTAATCTACTCTTTGCCATAAAATTCCTCCCTCTCTATAAAAACAAAGCATAATAAATATAACATAAATATATCTTACATTCTAAAAAAAACTAAAAACATAACTTTTTAGCTTTAAAATTAATCTCTTCTAAATAAATCAAGAGTAAATACTTTATCTTGTACATCATCCAAACAACTATCACGCAAGTACTGAGTAACAATAATTTATGCTATTCACTATATAAAACTTAATTACTAATATACCTGTTTCTCTTTATTAAACTATTAATGTGCTCCAGCAAAAATTTGAAATAATAACTATTTCTATACATTAAAAATAGTGTAAGATTAGGCACTACACAACATATAATTACATTTATAAATATATTAATATAAACATTATTTATTGATATATTGGAACATATAAAATAAGATATCATACAAATACACGTAGCAATAATGAATTGTAATCCTGTATTTAACAATCCTGATTTTGTATCTTTTTCCAAAATATACTTATATGTTACAATAACATCTAAAGGCAGACCAATTAGCGCTGTGGCAAAAAAAGATGCAAATACAATACCTGCAATTCCAAACTTATTGACAAGAGTTACATCTAGTACAAGATTTATTATCGCCACAGCGATTTGCCTCAACAAAGTTTTATCCCATAATCCAGCTGCGTCAATGTAAATATTTGAATAAGATAACTTAATAATATTACTGTAATAATATAATACAATCATCATCACACTTGAAATCCCTAAAACATATGCATCTCCAACCCAAACTTTCATGAATGGTTGATATAAACATAAAAGGCTAGTAGATGTCCAAATCGCAATCCAATATATCAAAAATTGGATTGCTCCAAATAATTCATCTTTTTTTTCAGTACTATCCGAATAAATACTATTTCCAACCACTGGTTTAATTGCTCTAAAAAGGATTACTATAATACTAGTAATTGATGAAAAAATATAAAAATAGTTTCCGTATATTGCCGTAGCTATCAATCCTAGAGAACTTGAAATTACAATGTTATCAATTGAATTTGTAAGGGTAGCTGCAATTGAATGAGCAGATAAAAACAAAACTTTTTTCCTGATTATAATTTTTAATTCTTCTGATACAACACCTTTAGGTTCGATTTCTGGAAATTGTTTCTTACTATCAATTTCTGTTATAATTGTTACCAATATTGAAGAAAATGGTAACAATGCTGCAAACCAATAATAATTTGCAAAACAAATTAATACAATTATTTGCATTATATATTTAAGTACTTCAACAATTGCTAATATTTTATGATTTACATCACCTTTTTGATATGCTTCAAATAAAATTGATTTATATGCATATCCAAAGTATGAAACTACTGCATTCAACAAATAAATAATATAAAGAATATATATATTTACAGATTCAGGATATGTTCCACTAATAAAATGTTTTAAAAAAGGTATAATAATTAAACCAGTTCCTAGTATTACACATCCAATTATTTTATACAATTTTTTCATCAATGCTATCAAGGCATTAATGGACTTTTTATCATCTTCTGCAATAGGCTTATACAAGCAAAAACTTATAGCGGAACTAATACCTAATTCTGAAACATTTAATATTTGTAAAACCGAAGTAAACAGACTAGTCAAACCCACATATTCTGCTCCTAGCTTATAAATTATTATTGTTCGAATAATAAATGGAAATAATATAGTTATTAGTTTAGTTAATAATCCAAAGAAAAAAGTCCTTGTTGCATTTTTAGTTCTATTAAATTTCATTTATAAATATCCACCTTATTACTTTATAAATATAACTTTAAAATCAAATATACATAAAAATTAGTTATATAATTTCACAACGAGTATGAAAAACATATATTTTTAAAACTATAAATATATATCATAACTTATAAGCTTTATATTCATGATGACCTACGCGTTCATGAACAGGAGGCAACTTCATATAATCACCATATACTTGCTTTAATATATCATCATATCCTATAGGTATGATAAAAGAACATCCATTAAACATACATTCTCTACCTTCGCCAAATAAATTAGATTTAAATATTAATTTTTTATAATTCATTCCGCCAGTTCCATAACAACTACAACAATAATCATTTTCAATTGAATGCTTTAAATTTGCTAATTTTTCCATTTTTTCGTAAAAATAATCGGGACCTTTTATTCTTGAATATAAATAGAAAGGAATTTTAATTATAGTATTAATTGCATTACTTTTAGATTTGACAAATGATTTTTGCTGTGACAATCCTTTTAACCACTCATATTTTATTTGTTTTTTAAAATAGCTTTCACATTCTTTTTTTGTACTTCCAACAAAATCGAGTGGATAGATATCAACAAAGATTCCACAATCTAACTGATTTTCATTTTCTTTTCGTTCTCCAATAACAACTGTTTTTGTATCTACTACTCTTGGTAGTGAAAGATAATAATTTTTACTTTTCCCTTCAATATATAATTTATATCTATTTGATTTCATAGATTCCATGTATTTAATAAAACGATTATAATCATTTCTAGGCATACAAATATCGATATCATCATCCCATGGAATAAAACCACTATGCCTAACAGCTCCTATAAGAGTACCCCAAATTAGGAAATATTTAATATTTTGATTCTCACAAATAGCAGTTATAAATTTTAAAATTTCAAATGCATAATTTTGTGATTCCTTGGTATTCAATAAATTCATCTATACTCTCCTTTTTCAATTAAAATAATGACATTATAATCTATTTTAAAAGTTTAGAGTATTTATACTTAGTTAATGCTACATCAATAAATTTTAACTTTGTAATAATATTATGATTGCAACTCGCATTATATATAACTCTTCTTCTTAACATATCTAGATTATGCTTACATGCTTTATCTTGTAATAAACTAATAAGTTCTAAATTTGAAGCAGCCATTCCTTGAATATTTAAACTTGTATTATTTCCAGTGGCTACATGAGTATATAAACAATTTTCATTTATCGTTCCCTTCCTTTTCTCTTCTAATAATAATAACCACAAATAATGATCATCTGCACCGTTATTTTTAAATGAATAGTTTGTCCATTCTTTAGGAATTATATTTTTTTTCAATAATACTTGACCAGGTGAAATTATCGGATTCGTATAACCATAATGAAATTGTAAATTCAAACAACATTGTTGGTGTCGTAAACTTTTAAATATAAGATTCTCAGAACCTTCTAATTCCTTTATATATCCATTGCATACTATAAAGTCATAATCTTTAATAGTTATTATTTGACTATACAAACAATCTTCAGTTATTAAGTCATCTTGATCTAAAAACATAACATAATCTCCATTACATTTTTTTAGTCCTTGAATTCTTGTTCCATGAATCCCTAAATTATGCTTATTATTTATTATTTTATAATCAAATAAAGGGAGAACTTTATCAAATTTAATTGAAACATTTGGTGAATCATTTACAAAAATCACCTCCACATTATTGTTTGTTTTACTTAAATATATATAATTTTCATTCAATATTGTTACAAGTTGCTTCATATATTCATTTCCCTTATAAAAGGGGATTATAACAGATATTAACATTTTGATTTCTCCAATCTATATACATTTTTTATAAAAAATTTAAATTTTTCACTCAGAAACGGTTAAAACAATTGATTTTTCTTTAAGTTCGTTAAACACAAAATAAATAATAATATATTCCAATATGGTTTAAAAGCATATAATGAAGTAGATAATGATAATACAACCATACCCACTAATACTGGTAACGCATATAGATACTTATTTTTTATACATATATATATAAAAAGCGCTATATGAACCATATAAAAAGCAAGTCCTATGCTACCAATTTCTATTAAATTCTCCACAAAAATATTATGTAATACATTATGTCTACTAAATGGAAAAATGTACGTAATATCTCGCACTGTTCCAGTACCATAACCAACTAATTGCCTGAATAAATTTGAGTTGTTAAAGGCATTAATTGCATCTTTCCAAAGATCAAATCTTCCTGTACCGTTTGAATCACTGATAGCCTCTACAGTAAATCTTTTCATAATATCCGCATCTAAAAATGAACTTGAAAATAAATATATCAAATACAACAAAAATATAATAATAACTTTTTTAGTAACACTAGTATGTAAAACATTTTCATCTTTATAGATTAAAACAATAACAACAATTGATGTAATAATAGAAAATATGCCACCCCTTGATCCTGTTCCTAACAAAATGTATACATAAATTAATAATTCAAAAACACCTATAAGTCTGTGCAATTTGCTTGTTTTCTTATTCATTATTAAATAAATATTTGCAACTATTGCAAATAAAAAATAAGCACATAAATAATTAGGATCTTCTTGAACAATACCATTTAAGTAAATTCTACCTTGTAAATAATCGGATGAAATTAATACAAATAAAGCTGTTATTCTTGATGACCAAATTAAACAATACTCCAAATAATCAATTTCATTTTCATTGAAATCATAGTCAGTAATCGATAATAACATTAGCAAAAATAAAAATTGCGTTTTTGCTCTATCAAAACTAGCTTGAAAGTTAATGCTCCACACAATCGAAAAAAAACACCAAAATACAAATGGAATTGTACATAAAATTATACTATTTCCTCGAATTTTATGTTTAGTTGTTATCCATATAAATATAGGGATAAAAGCTAATATTTTTAACAAAGAACCAAATGTGCCAATTCTAAGGGCACCAACAATTAAGCTTAAAAAATAAATACCTAACCAAAAAGTGTATTGACTAATTTTTTTGAATTCAAATGGTAATCCTAATCTTTTTTCCAATTATTTAACTCCTCTCTTTATATAATTTTAAATATTTTTGAGACATTGTTTGTACAGAAAATTCTATGCTCATTTTTTTTGCGTTTATTCCAATTTCTTTTCGTAAGTCAAAGTCATCAATCAATCGCAATAAAGCTTCAGTTAATTCATTAGTATTAGGATCAATCAAAATACCTTGTTGACCATTTATAATCATATCAGAAATTCCACCTACATTAGAAGCTATTATTGGTAATCCTGTTCCCATAGCTTCAATAATGCTAATTGGCACTCCTTCCCATTTTGAAGGAAGTATAAATATATCAGAATTATTTAATTCATTATAAATATTCGATGAAACTCCTTTAAACAAAATAACATCCTCCAAATTATAATTTTTTACTAATTGAATACATTTTTCAATGCATGGTCCATCTCCAAAAAAAGATATTTCTATATTCTTTATAGTTGAAAGTTGTTTAGCACATTCAATAATATATTCATGATTTTTTTGTTCAAAAAAACGTCCGACATGAATTATTTTGATTGGATCTTTTAATAAATAATCTTTTTTTGATTTGCATAAAGACAAATCAATGCCATTCAAGATAATTGGAATTCTGTCATCGGATAAATGGTATATTTCCTTCACTGTTTCCTTTATCTCTTTACTCAAAGCTACAGGTGTTGCCATATTTAAACTAAAAATAAGTTTATTCACTATTCTATTAATTTTATTAGATTCTTTTAAAGCAACATTATGGACTGTATGAATAATTTTAATGTTTTTTCCAAGTGATGCTAATACCGCATATTTCAATGCATATAAATGAGTATGTATTACATCTGGTTTGATTTCGTTAATTAATCTACTTAATCGCCTTACACACTTAATATCTATCCCTGTTTGTTTATCAAGAAAAATTAACTTATTCCCATTGTTTATCAAACGCTCTGTAATAATGGTATTTTCTGAATAAAGGCTTATTACTGTTACATCATGTCCTAATAAACTAAGTGATTTTGTTAGGCTTTCACATACAGCTTCAGCTCCACCAACTCCAAGTGTTGGTATTATTTGTATAATCTTCACTTACACTTCCCCTACCTTCTTTTAAATATTACAAATTTATAATTCATGCTGGTTATTAAAAATTAAATATGGATATAAATTAATTTTTTATGATACCCCAACTACCTAATAATTAAATTAACTGAATTGTTAATTAGAAAATAAAATATTCAATATCTCCATTAATGTCATAAAATAAACAACTATCTTCTTCATCATAATTTTAAAAATTATTATCGCTAGTATTCAAATTATCATATAAATAGAGAGGATTGATTAACATTAAAATAATTAACATCAATCTAAATAAGACTAGTCCAAAATAATTCAATGCCTGTAATATCAAAAAAAAACATATATCTTAGATTCGTGATTAACATTATCAACATAATTCGTTATAAATTACATTGGTTTAATTTATACTGAACATTTTTCTTGTGTTATACAAAATAAATTTCATAAATTGGAACATAATGATATAGATAATCAACTATGCTATAAGTTTATTCTAATAACTAAACCCATCATATATCTTTTAAGACAGTTTAAAAGTATTTTGATTAGTTTATGTTGCGCAAATTATATACCATCAAAGTTGAAAATAGAAAGTCAAAAAATTGCATATACTATGAAAACTTCATTTTCTTTTAAAAAGATATATATTCTTCTGAATTAGAGACTAAAATATATTATATAAAATATATATGCATAAAATTATCAATTCGAACTATTAATTTTAACTATTTACTTGAACTAATTATGCAAATTTTATAAAAATGTATTTACCATTCAAATTATTAATAACTAATTAAAAATAAATGTAAACTCATTGCATTCTTGGATATATTTTTTAACCTATATACTTATTTATGAAAAACTACATAAATTTTAATAAATACGAAAATCTATAGTCTGTTTATCAAAGGAATCAACGCATTTTCTGGTTTATATTTTTCACTTTCGACCAAACATTGTTTTTTCATATTAAGTATAGTATTTGGATTTTTCCAAATATTATCTAACAACATCTCTAAAGCATTCTTATCATCAAAATCGTAACCTATTCCCGTTTCCTTCTCTATTATTAAATCATGAAAACTCTGCCATCTTGAACTTACGACTGGAACTCCTGATGCATATGCATCAATAATTGTACCAGGGATTCCTTCTGTATAAAATTTTGTAGGGAACAATAGTAGATAATAATTTTTAATAATATCAACTGTTTTATCATAAGGAACTATACCTAAATATTTTACGTAGGGCTTGTTTTCTTCTACTAACTTCATAAATTTATATTTATAATTCGAATCTATTTGTCCATATATATCCAATTTATATTTTATGTTTTTATTTTTATTATTTATATTATGAACAGCAAAAATTGCATCTTCAATTCCCTTTTTAGGCGTAATTCGTGACAAGATACACAAATTATAAGGACTAGAATAGTTCTTATTTAAATCTGCAAATGCAACTTTTTTTAACTTTTTATAATTTGTTAATATAATTACATTGCTAAATCCTAAGTCCTGCAATTTATTTTTCATTGTATTTGTTTCAACATATATATAATTAAAATGTAATAAACATTCTTTTATTAATTCATGTTCTTCTAAATATTGCGGTAACCAGCCTCCAATAACAATATAATGAAGACGTCTCTTATATATCTTATTAAGCAAAACCAACAATGGAGCAAATACCCTTAATCCGTTATAAGCTGGAAGTATAATTATATTTTGGCACTTTTTAAGCAATTTTGTAACTCCAAAAATATGTTTTAAGACTTTCTTTTTTCCACCATATGTATCAACTTTACAAATTGAATCTTTACCATACTTTTCAACTAGGAAATCCATTGTAATTCGTGTTTTTATGGTCTGACCATCAAAAAAATCATGTCCATCACCAAAGTGTCCACATATACCTACCTTCATTTTTTTATAATCTCCACCATTTTAGGCCAGATGCTTTAAGTTCATTAATTGTATATAACCCTTTAACATCAAGAAGTACTTTCTCTTCATCTTTAGAGTCCTTAAATATTCCTTTAATATCATCTAAACTCATTGATTTAAATTCATTATGAGCTACAGCTACAATAACACAATCCGCATTTTTTGCATTTTCTAAACTTTGAAGTTTCACGCCATATTCATGTAATGCATCCTCTTTACTTGCCCAAGGGTCCACAACCACTGGATCAATTCCATACGTTTTAAGTTGTTTAATAATATCATCCACCTTACTGTTTCTAGTATCAGGACAGTTTTCTTTGAATGTAAGTCCAAGAATGACTACTTTCGATTTTTTTGGTGCCTGTCCAGCAGCAATCATTTGTTTTATAGCTGCATCTGCTACATAGGCCCCCATACTATCATTAACAATACGTCCATTTAATATAATTTGTGAATGATAACCCAATTTTTCTGCTTCATATGTAAAGTAATATGGATCGACTCCAATACAATGTCCTCCAACCAAGCCTGGACGGAATCCTAAAGCATTCCATTTAGTATTCATTCCATCAACAACTTCATTTGTGTCAATCCCCATACGATCAAACACCATTGCTAATTCATTCATAAACGCAATATTAATATCTCTCTGACTGTTTTCTACAACTTTAACTGCTTCAGCTGTCTTAATATTTGAAACAGGATACGTCCCAACTTCAATAACTAAATCATAAACATTTTTTATCTCTTCTAAACTTTCTGCATCACATCCAGATACAATCTTATGGATATTCTCTAAACGATGTACTTTGTCGCCTGGATTTATACGTTCTGGGGAATAACCAACTTTAAAATCAACTCCACACTTAAGCCCAGATACCTTTTCAAGAATTGGAATACATACATCTTCTGTACATCCAGGATATACTGTTGATTCATAAACCACAATTGATCCTTTAGTTAAGTTTCTACCAACAATTTCAGACGCACCAATTACCGGTGTTAAATCTGGAGTATGATCTGTATTTACAGGTGTAGGCACTGCAACAATAATAAATTTTGCCTCCGAAAGTTTTTTCTCATCAGAAGTAAATTCAACTGTTGTTTTCTTAATTCCTTCATCTCCAACTTCTTTAGTTGGATCAATTCCTTGTTTATATAATTCGATTTTTTTAGCGTTTAAATCATATCCGATTACATTTACTTTCTTTGCAAAAGCAACAGCAATTGGCATACCAACATAACCAAGACCAACTAATGCAATCTTTTCTTCTCCTGTTATAATTTTTTTATACAATGACATCAAAATTTCCTCCTTTTTACAAAAATTAACTTCTATATTTTTTAACTCTATTTAAAAAGCCAAAAACTTGAGTTGTGAAATCACTGGGTGAACTAAAAAAAGCTTTTATTCCTGCTTCAATCATTTGAACATACATTGAATTTCTTTTAAAAGCAACAACCATAACTGCCCAATGTCTAAAATTTATAAATCGAGTTTCTTGTTTATTTAATTGCGAAAAATACTTCTTTTTAAATTCATACAAATGATTCTCTCCATCAATTTTATTTTTTCCTTGAGTAATTCCACCTTCTTCGTGCTTATACACTTTAACATCACATTCAGGAATATACCCAATACTTAACCCCTTTTCAATTGATTTAAGCATCAAATAAAACTCTTGTCCCATTTTAGCATCTTCAAACCCACCAATTTCTCTTAACTTATTTGTTTTAAACATAAAAGTCGGAGTACCTGTCATGTGGTGCATTAGATGATAATGCAAAAGGCTTTCATTATCAAATGCTGGGATATCTGTATATTCTCTAAAATCAACAACGATTCCTGATGAATTATACATAATCATGTTTGAAAATGAAAGATCATTCCCTCCATAAAGCATAAACTTAATTTGTTTTTCTATTTTTTCAGGCATATATTCATCGTCATCATCTAAGAAACTTATATATTCTCCTGTTGCAAGTTCAATTCCTCTATTACGCGCTAATGATCCACCCATATTTTTTTCATTTTGATAATATTTAATGTCTTGATTAACAATAGAATCCATATATTTTTTAATATTATCTCTTTCTATATAATTTGAAGGACTATCATCTATTACAATTATTTCGATATTTTTATATGTTTGATCTATTACAGATTTAACAGCTCTAGATAAGAATTCGACTGAACGCTTATACGTGGGAATTATAACTGTTACACGAGGCATATTTATTAATTTATAATTCTTCCAATCATTCATATAAATTATATCTTTTATTTGATTTTTTTTCATTTCACCTGTACCACCTTCAACAACTGAATCATCATAACCAACTTTACTTACAGTTCCTAAGAAACATTTAGCATCGAATAATAAACTTTCTTTTTTTACATATTCTCCGTCTAATTTAGCTTTAACAGGAATTTCAAGTTCATCTCTACCATTAATTTGAGCCCAACCTGTTAATCCTGGTTTTATATCATTTGCGTTATACTTATCTCTTTCAGCTGTTAAAAGGTCTTGATTCCACAATCCTGGTCTAGGACCAATTACACTCATATTTCCAATAAATATATCCCAAATTTGAGGTAATTCATCTAAACTATGTGCTCTAATGAATTTACCTACTTTTGTAATATATTGATCAGGATTTTCTAACTGATGAGTTGGTACATCGTGAGGCGTATCCATCTTCATACTTCTAAACTTATGGAGTTTGAAATATTGTTTATTCTGCCCTATTCTTTTTTGAGTGAATAAAACAGGACCTGGATCTTCCATTTTAATGGCTAAAGCAATCGTTGCCATAACTGGACTTAAAACAACTAAACCCCCGAATGAAAGTACAACATCAATGCTTCTCTTTACATACTTATCATAAAAACTAGCTTTATAATTAGATTCACCTATTTCCTTTAAATATCCCCTTACGCCGTCTGCATTTTCTTTATAACTTTCATCATGAACAAAGGTGACTATTTTACCTTCTAATTCATTTTTTTGCTCAGGTTCATTCTCATAAATTGAATCAGCCTTTTTCTTTTTTGCAACTATATTCAATCCGATAAACGCAGTTCCTAAAGCTACACAAGAAACCCCTAATATTTTCTTATCCATATTAAATACTCTCCACTTGCTTATTTATTTCTTCTGGTCTTCTAAATGTTGGTACAACACTTCTTAATGCTTCTCTAGCATCATTGTCATCTTCAGATTCAATTGCATTTCTTAATACTTCAAGTTTTTCGTCAATTTCCTCTTTAGAAAGTGGTGTATCCTTTTCAATGAAGATCAAGCCGTTATCTGTTTTTGTTAATGTTTGACTATTAATTAATAGTTCTTCATATAATTTTTCTCCAGGACGCAATCCTGTTTCTACTATTTCAATATCATGAGCACCTGATAGTTTGATCATGTTTTGTGCTAAATCTAAAATCTTAACGGGTTGACCCATATCAAGTACAAATAATTCTCCATTATTTGCCATAGCCCCAGATTGTAGTACCAATTGACTTGCTTCTGGAATAGTCATAAAGTAACGAATAATTCGTTTGTCTGTTAATGTAACAGGTCCACCTTTGGCAATTTGTCTTTTAAATAATGGAATTACACTTCCTGCACTTCCTAAAACATTCCCAAAACGAGTTGCATTATATTTAACATGTCCATAAGTACTAGCAGATTGAACCATCATTTCACACATACGCTTCGTTGCTCCCATGACATTGGTTGGGTTTACTGCTTTATCAGTAGATACCATCATAAAGCGTTGTGCCTCATATTTTTCACAAAGTTCAATTAAGTTCTTTGTTCCAAATATATTGTTATAAATAGCCTCCACACAATTGTGTTCCATTAAAGGAACGTGTTTATGTGCGGCTGCATTAATCACAATTTGAGGATGGTATTTCTTAAATACTTTTTCTAATGCTTTCTTATGAGTAATTGAACAAATTTCAATCTGTAGATTTAAATCATTGCCATAGGCAATCTTTAATTCTTGTTGTACATCATAAGCACCATTCTCATAAATATCTAAGATAATAATTAATCGTGGATCCATCTTAGCTAGTTGTCTACATAGCTCAGATCCAATGGAACCCCCACCACCTGTAATCAAGATAACCTTATCTTTATAATACGCATTCGTAGTTTCATTTGTGACAGCCAATGGTTTTCTAAATAACAATTCTTCAATATCAAACTCTCTTAAGTTACGCTTACTACCAGCCATATATAATGTAGGATAGTCATATACCTTTACTTTATAGCCAGCATTCTTATAATGATTATACAAATGCTTCTTCTTATTGACATCCATACCTGAAATCGCAAAAACAATTTCCTGCACTTCATATTTTTTTAATCTTTCAAGTGTAGTATCATCCACATTCCAAACTGGAATCCCATTAATCGATCTACCAGCCTTACTCTTATCAATATCTATAAAACAACGAGGAACATATACCGCATTCTCATCATTTAATAATTCTTCGGCAAAACTCGTACCAACACGACCCGCACCAATAATCGCAATCTTGATCTTTTGAACTTCATTATTCGTATCCGTTTGAATGTTCGAAAATCTATATAATACTTTCGCCAAGAATTTACCCCTAGACGTTTTATTATCACTATATAAGTAACAATATCTATAGAACATACGAATAGTAATTGCACCCAACAAGTTAACACAAACTAAACTTAGAGTTCTCGCAAAACTCATTTGTTGAATTGGCATTGCCATTTGAACTACATATAGAAGTATAAATGCAATACCATCTGAAACAATCATACGAATATATCCTTGAATACCGCCATAACGCCAAATCTGACCATAAATATTACCAATTAAACGACATACAAAGATAATCGCAAATGCCAGTACTGTAAGTTTTAAAGATTCTGTGTTTGCTAATGATTCGTTTCCACCATACAACCATATTAATAATAAGGAAGATATCGCATAAACAATCACATCATACACAACCAAAGACCAACGCGTATTATTTTCTTTTCTATTTTTACTCATCCAAATCTCCCATCCCATAAAAACTCGTTTAAAAAGCGAGTCGATACATAATCATTCTATAAATAGATACACTTCTCCCTATCTAAAGCAAATAAAAAGATAAACAATTCAATTAAAAATGCGGAAAACCAGCTATTTTTAATATCCTATATATGTACCCTATAAATATTGATTCTAAAAATGAACCGTACCCTTCCCTAGAATAACAGTTGCCTATATATTTTACCTTAATATAACCCATTGTCAATGAACATTAGTTATTTAAGTTTAGGTTAAAACATTCA
>ERZ857745.2030-NODE-2030-length-23151-cov-31.948259_pt1 | contig 23151 bp, 16 predicted proteins | sample MGYA00519699_ERZ857745 | MGnify/ENA primary metagenome ERZ857745 (study PRJEB31778, sample SAMEA3449357) | human gut metagenome | biome: human gut; feature: human-associated habitat; material: faeces | place: United Kingdom | collected 2010/2012 ...
TGAATCGAAAGAACCATCCCATGTCATTATTGAATTTATTTGTCGTGATACAGGTATTGGTATGTCTAAAAAATTCCAAGATAAAATCTTTGAACCATTTGCCCAAGAACATATGGGGAGTCGTTCTAAATATGTGGGTACAGGTTTGGGTATGCCAATCGCAAAAAGTCTTGTTGAAAAGATGGGTGGATCCATTGTGTTTACAAGTCAAGAAGGTGTGGGTTCTCAATTTGTGATACGCATTCCATTTAAAATCGATGAAGAACATAAAAATGAAAGAGTTAAAGAATCAGCTTCTGTATCGATTGAAGGACTTAGCGTTTTACTTGTAGAAGATAATGAATTGAATATGGAAATTGCCAGGTTTATTATCGAAAACGAAGGGGCTAAAGTTACTTGTGCTACAAATGGTAAAGAAGCGGTGGATATCTATAAGAACGCACCCGAATCTTTTGATATTATCTTAATGGATATTATGATGCCGGAAATGGATGGATATGAGGCAACTCGAATGATTCGTGAAATGGATTTAAATATTCCAATTGTGGCGATGACAGCCAATGCGTTTATGGAAGATAAAATAAAGGCTAAAAAAGCAGGTATGAATGCACATGTATCAAAGCCTTTAGATAAGGATATACTGATTCGAGTTATATCGAAATTATGCAAAAAAAGATAGAATTAGATAATTGTCGAACATTAGATAACGATAGTATTAATAAAATAAGAGATATGATTCTAAAGGTTAGAAAAATGATGACATGTCAAAGCTTGGTATGTTTAATGAATTTGACATGATCTATTGGCAAATTCAGTGAAAGCTTGAGATGTAAAGCCAAATTGGTCTAATCATGCTGACCAATATAGTATGACAATTCCACAACAAGGTTAAAATGTGGACACACAATAAAATCATTAGCATAAAGAATCTTTCATCCAGTCAGGTCTAAGGCGTAAGCCTTGCTGAATGAAGTATGAGAGTACAGACTGCAGTCCCTATGGATTGGAAATTCTCGAAAAACAGACTGTATGCAAAACTTCGAGTCAGGCTGAAAGACTTGCGATGCTTCATTTCTCGCATTGTGAGAAAGAGAATCTCGTCATTTTAATGTTGGGAGTACGTCAAAATAAGGAGTGCTGTTGGATGTAGTAATGGTGAACCCTCTGAATTAAAAAAAAGAAATCTGCTTGAGTTCTCGGCAGATCCTTCGATTTTTATTGCAGGAGGACGTGTTTTATGTATATTTATCTATACATTGATGTTGCCATGTGTTTAATGGCACTAGTAGAAATACTAAGAATTACATTAATTATTATAGAAAAATGTAAAAGACACTAGTTCACATCGCCACAATGGATTATTAGTGTCTTTTTACTAAAATAATTCAGAGTGACCACTGTATCCAGTAGTCTTTCTGTATTTGTATTATACCGATAAAGGAATGTTTATGCAAATGATGTTTTTGTTAGATGGAATGTTCAGTTTTAATGTGATAAATTATATAAAAGTGAGGTTATTAGACTATGAAGAAAGTGTTTTTTATTTGCCATGGGAATATATTCCTTTTATAGTAAAATGCTTTATATAAAGAGAAAATTGGAAATTATAAACTCATTTTATACCAAGTTTATACCAAAAATAGAAAGATCGTTGACACAGCTTGAAATTGAAGGATTATTCAATAAAAGATATTGAATATGTTTCAATTAAAACAATTAAAAAAGCATAAGAATAAAATGAATTATTCAAAAAATAGGCGGATTCAGTAAAAAATGAATCTGCCTTTTTAAAATCTATAGACAGAGAATTTAAGTTAAACTATAATGTGGCTAACATGAGAATGTTTTTTGCGCATGACTAAGGTTGAACTATAAACATGGAAGTGAGGTGCTTATTGTGTATACCGTAAAAGACTTGCTTGAATCAAGTGAAAATTTGCAGATTCGATTAATAGGTAAAAATCTCGGGGGGGGGTAGACAGAGAAATAAAAGGAATTAGAATTGTTGAAGAATTAGATATAAAGAAGTATATGGTTAGTGGAGAACTACTTTTAACTAGTTTAAAGGTATTTGAAAAAATGAGCGAAGAGATGTTTCTTTTTCACCTAGAAGAGTTAAATAAGAAAAAAATAAGTGGATTTATTATTAAACGAAATGAATCAATTCCATCTTACTTATTGGATACCTTATTTAAGTTTTGTGAAGAGAATCATATTCCTGTTTTAGAAATATCTCAAAATCAAAATTATTTTGTAATTATAAAATATATATTAGGACAAATATATAATAAAGAGGCAGCGAACCGATTATATTTCGTTTCGATGCATGATATTTTCAGTGGCATTTTGTTGAATGAATCTAATTTAAATGTGGCGATTGAAAAAGTATTAATTCTACTTAATAAAATGTTAGACAATCCAGTCGCAATATATAGTAGTGATTATGACTGTTACGCATCGAGTGAAGAAGAACCTGTAAGTTTTAATATTGAAAATGGGTTAAAAAGATATATACCGGAAGTAATTACTAAACAACAATATTTCATACAAAAAAGAGAATATGTAGAGTATATCAACAAAATGCAATTGTTCGATGGTCGATATTTTTATCTTGTGATCACTGAAAAAAACAATCAATTAAACGATATTGATTTTGCTGGTATGGAAGATGCAATTTTAACTTTGCAGTTTGCACTGATGCGACTTTCTGCTGAGGAAGAGTTGGATAAGAAATATCAAAAAGATTTAGAGTATCAATTGTTGGCAGGTACATTATCGAGTGAAGAAGAGGACGAGGTTGCGAATATTCTTGGATTAAATGATACAGATGATCTTCGTGTTGTAACTTTTCGCTTACTTCCAAAAAATAAAAGTGGAAGATTCACGAGTGAACAGTTAAGACAAACTGAAATTGTAGAAAAGGAATTATTACGTAATTTGCCGAAAAAGTACACGACGAGTAATACAAACCAAGTTATTTATATATATAAGAAAGATGAACAGATTAGTAAATTTCAATTTCGATTGAGAATTGAAGAACTACAAAAGAATGTTCAAAATAATTTAGATAAACGAAATGCGAATGCCGAATTTGTAGTAGGAATTGGTAAAAATGTTAAGGGATATCATGCATTAAAAAATTCGTTTTCTGATTCTAAAATAGCTTTAGATTATATTCGTGTAATTCAAAAAATAATAGGTGACGAAAATAGATTTGTTGTTGACTGTTCTAAGTTAGGTTTTTTCCGCGTGTTTGCAGATATAAAAGATAAAGATAAATTGTTGTCTTATGTGCCTGAATCTTTACAAAAATTATATGAATTCGATAAACAAAAAAATGGAGAGCTTGTTGATACATTGGAATGCTTTCTAAATAATAAACAGAGTTTGAAACAAACTTCAAACAAATTATTTGTGCATTATAGAACGGTTTCGTATCGTCTAGAGAAGATTAAAGAAATATCCAGCATGGATTTTGATAATCCTACAGAAATTTTAGCAGTACGTAATGGATTGATTATATATAGACTAATTGAAACAATGTAGAATCATACTATATGGAACACTTTTTACAATAAAACACAAAAATTTTACATATTTTGTGCATTATAATAAAAATCATTCAAGGTTATAATGTATACGTAGTTATAAATAAACAATTTTTTTAATATAAACTAAGACTGTATAGGGTTTAGTTAAAACGAGGTAAAGCAATGAAGCTGAAGAGTTCGACTGATTATGCGATACGAATTGTATGTTATTTAGCAACGCATAATGGGATGATCTCTACTACTGAGTTATCAAAACAGCTATACATTGCATCTACATATATTCATGAAGTCGCAAAAAAATTAACAGACGCAAATATTATAGTAGCTTGTGAAGGTGTAAAGGGTGGATATACACTTGCCAAAAGAGCAGAGGATATTTCTTTAAAGGAAATCGTTTCTTGTGAGGAAGAGTTGGATAAGAAATATCAAAAAGACTTAGAGTATCAATTGTCGGCAGGTACATTATCGAGTGAAGAAGAGGACGAGGTTGCGAATATTCTTGGATTAAATGATACAGATGATCTTCGTGTTGTAACTTTTCGCTTACTTCCAAAAAATAAAAGTGGAAGATTCACGAGTGAACAGTTAAGACAAACTGAAATTGTAGAAAAGGAATTATTACGTAATTTGCCGAAAAAGTACACGACGAGTAATACAAACCAAATTATTTATATTTACAAGAAAGATGAACAGATTAGTAATCTTCAATTTCGATTGGGAATTGAAGAACTACAAAAGAATGTTCAAAATAATTTAGATAAACGAAATGCAGATATTGATTTTTTGGTAGGAATTGGTAAAGATGTTAAGGGATATCCTGCATTAAAAGAATCGTTTTCTGATTCTAAAACAGCCTTGAAATATATTCATGTCATTCGTAAAATAATAGGTGACGAAGATAAATCAGTTGTTGATTGTTCAAAGTTAGGCTTTTTTAGAACGTTTGTGAAAATTTCTGATAAGGAAGAATTATTATCTTATGTACCTGAATCTTTACAAAAATTATATGAATTCGATAAACAAAAAAATGGAGAGCTTGTTGATACATTGGAATGCTTTCTAAATAATAAACAGAGTTTGAAACAAACTTCAAACAAATTATTTGTGCATTATAGAACGGTTTCGTATCGTCTAGAGAAGATTAAAGAAATATCCAGCATGGATTTTGATAATCCTACAGAAATTTTAGCAGTACGTAATGGATTGATTATATATAGACTAATTGAAACAATGTAGAATCATATTGCTTGATATGGTTCTCTTTTTTTGTGGTTATAAATTAAAACATTCTATATGGAACACTTTTTACAATAAAGCGCAAAAATCCTTACATGTTTTGTACATTATATTAAAAATTGGCTGAGGTTGTAATAACGTAGCAGTTATAAAAACACAATTTTTTTAATATAAACTAAGGCTGTATAGAGTTTAGTTAAAGCGAGGTAAAGCAATGAAGCTGAAGAGTTCGACTGATTATGCGATACGAATTGTATGTTATTTAGCAACGCATAATGGGATGATCTCTACTACTGAGTTATCAAAACAGCTATACATTGCATCTACATATATTCCTAAAGTCGCTAAAAAATTAAAAGACGCAAATATTATAGTAGCTTTAGAAGGTGTAAAGGGTGGTTATACACTTGCTAAAAGAGCAGAGGATATTTCTTTAAAGGAAATTATTTCTTGTATTGAAGAAACAATGGCTATTAATCGTTGTTTAGAAAGAGATGGATTTTGTTCTAGAAATGCCGTAAATCATTGTAGAGTACACAAGGTCTTGTTGGATGTACAAAACACATTTAATAATAAATTAGAAAATATAAAAGTATCAGATTTGATTCGTCCTGGAAAAGATGAATATTTCGGTCGCTTCTATGTTGTATTAAAAGTCAATCTAAAGAAGAACAGTTATGAGTGTGTATATTCGCACAATCAAGATGTATATGATCAATCTGAGATTATGGATAGTTATGATGAATTTATAAAAAACTATGTAAATTGGTTTGTCTATGAATCGGATCAAGAAATGATTGAATCCTTCTTATTGTTGAATGAACTAAAGAAAGTGGATTCTTGCATAGAAGAAGATCTTCCATATCGTAGATTGAACAAGGATTCTTATATTTGGATGGAAGCCAAGAAATATGTGGATACTGATAATCATAAGGCGATAATCACATTGCATAATAATAAGATTTTCCAAAATACCATTGTAAGTATGGAGCAGAAATTAAGAAATAAAGAGAAGGTCATGTTGAAGCAATATTGGGACATGGTAACTCTTTTAGTAGCGGTATTAAATCATAATAATGTAGTGGACAAAGAATATCACGATGATATTAGTTTTTATACAGAACAAATGTATCGTCAGCTTCAAAAGGATTATCCAAAATATGGGATTACAGATGAAGATATTGAAATCGTGACTCATTTAGCCCCTATTCATGATATTGGTAAGGTTCGTGTTCCAATTGAAATCTTGAATAAGCCAGGAAAACTAACAAAGGAAGAGATGGATATTGTAAAGCAGCATCCTTTGGTTGGTGCTGAAATGACGCAGAGATTTCCAAAAGGATTAACAACAGAAAAATTGAATCAATATAGTTATGAAATCTGTAGACATCATCATGAAAGATATGATGGTACAGGATATCCTGATGGGTTAAAGGGTGAAGATATTCCTTTGAGTGCGCAAGTCGTAGGTTTAGTAGATGCCTATGATGCTCTTATTAGTGTTCGTCCATATAAGAAAAAGCTAGAACATGACCAAGCCATACAAATGATTTTGAATGGTGAGTGTGGCAAGTTCTCGGACGAATTGCTTCATTGTTTTAAAAAGGTTTCAAGCCAAAACAATTGGATAAAAAGAAGTGAGAGAGAAGACGTATGAGAAGGATAAGAAAGTTTACATCCAATTTTCTTGTATGCATTCTTTGTATGACTACCTTTATTACACAGATTCATATGGTAAGTGCTGAAGAAACAGAGGATGCACCTACAGAAGAGGTTGTACAAGAAACAACTCCAGAAACAAGTGAAGTACAAGAAGTGCAGGATGTTCCACAAACAACAGAGAAAGTGCATGAATATTATAAGGATGGAAAAATTCTTATTTATAATTATGAACAATTAAAACAAATAGGTTCAGATGCCTTTGTCTATACAAAAGATAAAGATGGGGATATTGGAACCGGAGACATTGTAGTAAATGAAGGAACTCAGCTTACTTATGGTAAGAATGCTCAGTATCTATTGATGAATGAAATCAAAATGGATACAAAATCAATTTGGAATGTAAAGGATGACTTTACAGGAAAGATAGAGGGAGAAGAAATCAAAGAGGATGAAACTCCTACTTTATATGATAAGAAAACAGATACGATTTATATTTATAATCCGTATCAATTAATGGTTCTAGAACAAGAGGATTCAGATAAAGAACCTGTAATGTCATTGGATTATGATGCACCACAGTTTGGTATGGGACAAATGATTTATCCAAATGGAGAAGATAAGGATTATTTAACTTACAGTAAAGACCATAATTATGTCATTTCAAAGAATTTCAGTTCAGACAAGCCTGAATTAGTTGCAGATCACTTAACTCAAAAGGCGGCGAATGGTGTTCAGTGGCTAGATGGTGAAAAAGCGGATGGAAGAACAAAACCTGGACAATTATACGTAGATGTTAATGGTAAAAAATACATATTGATTGGTAATGAATCACAACTAAGAGCTATTGGAAGTAATAAAAATGTAACTCCTAGATTGTATGTGCATTATAGTCAAGGACTAGTAAGTGGACTGCTTGGTGGAAAACCATTTTATACCCCTTATTACCCTGGAGATGCGGATTTAGGATTAGATGCCGTTGCTAAAGAAGGCACAACTACACATACTGAATTATTTCAAAAAGTAAACGATACGGTTAAAGGTGAAAATTCATATTTATATTATAAAGATAATGGCAAATTTAAATTGGCAGATATTAATTTAAAAAGCGATGATGTAGTTACAGGTTTGCTGAAAGGTGTAGCTGGATTGTTGGGAACATTGCTTGGAAGTCTTACTGTCGGAACCGGTAGTTTATGTGGGGTTGATGAAAATGGATTGCCTAATAGTAATGATGCAAGTCTTACGAAATTGAAGAAAGATTACGGTGACCTTAAATATGCATCCAATGCCAATTACATTATCTTCCGAGATATTGATCTATCAAAAGATGGAGCGAATTCAAATAAGAAAGATGATCTATGGACACCTCTTAGTGTGTCTGGAGATATTATCGGTGCTAAATTATCTGAAGGCCAAACAACACTTACGGATGGTAATTCTATTTTAGCAACTGGAAAACCTGTGATTTCTAACATCAATGTAAATCAAACAGATGAAATGGATAGCACCAAGTATATGGGGGTTGGCTTTTTTGGAACAATCACAAATGAAATCAATGTAAATAATGTTGGTGTTAGTGCAGGAACGGTTAAAGTATCCAATATTGAATTAAAGAATGTTGATGTAAAAAACAACACAAATAAGCATAAAAATACAGAGACTTTGCTTAATGCATTGACGACTGGACTAGGTTGGCTTGTAGGAGGTGTTGTAGATATCCTTGTGGGTATTTTGACAATTGGTCAGGTAAATCTTAGCCTTAAAGATGTTTTATCATCATTATTAAATGCCAGGGCAAAGGATCCAACTCTTTATGCGACAGGAACTTTTGCAGGAAGATTGGTAGGAGATGTTGTTGTTGAAAACTGTGATGTGACAGGGAAAGTCAGTGTTTCGAATATTAATGATCGAACGGGTGGCTTTGTCGGCTACACAGAAGGTGTTACTGAATATGAAGGATTATCCAAAGCTTTAGGATTAACCGTAGATGTATTGTCTTCATTACTGAATGCGATTCCTGGGCTAGGCCTTGGGGACTTGATTACAATTCTTTTGGGAAACGCATTACCAGTTGGAAATCTAATTCCAACGGGATATAAAAATGTCAGTATAACAAATTGTCACGTAGTTGGTTTGGTTGGAACAATTGGAACTTCTGATAAAGATTATGCAGGTGGTTTCATAGGACAACAGGTTGGAACTAAAGTTTTCGACTGTGCAGTACAAAATAGTGCCTATACAGTAAACGCAAAAGAATATGGTGGGGGTTTTGCGGGAATCAGTAGAGATGCTGAGATTCGTGGACTATTAAGCGATGTAGGTGTTGAATTGATTCGTGTAATGCAGCCACAAAGTTTGTTGTTAAACTGTAATCTAACTGAATGTAATGTCACAATATCTGGTGAAAATTATCAGGGTGGTATTGTAGGTGCTCAGACAAATAGTTATGCAGTTAACTGTGGGGCAACTGGAAGTATTTCGGTTAAAGCTAGTGGAAGCTATGCGGGTGGTTTTAGTGGTATCTCAACTGTAGGTTGGGTTACAAATTTAGGGAATAAAGAAGTTAAAGATGCAAGTCTTTTAACCACAGTGAATAAATTGTTAACAGGACTTTTATCTACCCCTAAAGATGATCCAAATTATGATAATAAGCAAGTACAAGCAGGAATGCTTCTTTCCTTTGCAGGTATTGCACCATCCGCAATCCTTGGATGTAACTTGAATTGTACATCAATTACGGTATCAGCTGATAAAAGTTATGTTGGTGGTATTCTTGGTGGAGGCGATGGAGTTTATCTTGCTGAATCAAGTGCGGAATATTTAAATAAATTATCATATTGGAAATATAGAGCATTGGAAATAGGAAGTATTTCACAAAGAGATAATGTAATAACTGGATTACAATCTGTTAATGCTGGTGGAAATAGAGCTGGTGGTGTTGCAGGAAGTGTTACAACCGCAAACATAACTGGTTTATTAAATAACACTTTGGGTGTTGGTAATTTCCTTGGATTTACTGTTCATAATGTAAAAGTTACAGGTTTAGATTATACGGTAAGTGCAAATAACTATGCAGGTGGAGCCATTGGTGAAGCTGTAGGTGGAGATGTACAAAATGTAACTTTGGAACAATTGAAATCTGTTACTGCAAAGAATAGAGTTGGCGGCTTTATCGGTTGTGCAGGTCCAGGAGATTTAGCTGGTGGAAATGGCTTAACTTTAAATTTATTAGGCTTAAATAATTTATTAAAAATTAGTAATTTACTTTCTGTTGCAGAAGGTGTGAGAGTCAAAATAACGAATGCGCATGTTAATGGTATAGCTGATGGTTTAATTGTCAATGCAACTGGATCAAACGAAAGTGGAGAAGTAGTTGATTATACTGCGGGTGGTTTTATTGGTAAATGTAACAGTTGTGAAATCAATTCTTCAGATGTTACAAATTTAAAAGAAGTTAGCGCAAATGATACAGATGGTATTGCAGGAGGATTTGTAGGTTCTTCACAAACAGGTGGTCTTGCGGATGTAGCGAGTGATGCAGATATCAAGGCATTACTTAATGTTAACGGACTTTTAAGCGCAGTGACATACTTGGTTCCTTCATATACTATGTGTACAGTTAGTTATATTAATAAAGGTGGAGTTTCAGCAGATATAGCAGGTGGCTTTACTGGAAACTTCCAAAGTGGAAAAGTTAATAATCAAGAATTAGGTGATGGTAAGTATTATTCTGTCTATAATCTAGACCATGTAAATGGTCAAACCTATGCAGGTGGCTTTGGTGGAAATGTTTATTCTGGAGCATTAGCTGATTCTGGAAAAGGAATTAGTATCCTTGGAGGCATAAAAGGTTTAGATATTGAAGCATCTGATCTTGTTAACTTGATCAATGCATATGTTCCAATTATTGAATATGCAGGAGTTAAATCTGATAATGGATTTACGGTTACGGCTAATAAAATCAAATCGGATGATACAAATTCTGGTAGTGCTGGTGGCTTTATTGGTTATGGTAGTGGAGTTCAAGTTAGTCATTGTGATGTAACAAATTTAAAACCTACAAAAGTAAAAGCTCCAGATAATTTAGAGATTGATAAGGCACCTACCTATTTTGATAACAACAGTACATATGCAGTAACAGGAGCTAGATATGCCGGTGGATATATTGGGTATATGAATATTGGTTCTGCTGCTTCGGTTGGAAAAGGCTTGAGTGTTTTAGGTACAGCGATTGGAATTAATGATGTATTAAGTGCATTAAATGTAGTAGTTTCTACAATAGAACATTCTGATGTTACTGGAGGTCCTGGAGGATTTGCCGTAAAAGCCTCAATGGTAAATACAGCTTCAGATGCTTCTGAAGATGATGTATTAGGAGATGCTGGTGGATTTGCAGGTAAGATTTCTGGTGGTCATATTCAGAATTCAAATTCTTATAACTTCTCTTATATCATTGGTCAGATTACGGCTGGTGGTTATGTTGGAGGTATGGAGCCTGGTAGTGTAGCTAGAATCTTAAGTGAAAGTAGTGTATTGGATAAGATTCTGGATGTTAAAGAATCATTAGCAACTTTAGTACAGGATTTTGTTCCAACGATTCGAAACAGTTCTACAACGTGTATTCCTTGTGGTGGTGCAGTTCGCGCGCAGGCAGAATCTACAACGTCAAAACAGCGTGGTATGGCTGGTGGTTATGCTGGTCATAATGAAGGCGGTCATATCTGGGGAAACAATACAAACACATGGAAGGGTCAAAATTACACAGGACCAACAAGTACTTGTAAGGCTGTTCGTATTCGATCTGTTTATGGAGAAGAGATTGCGGGTGGATATACTGGTTTAATGGAATCTGCGGATACGGCTAGTACAGGAAGCTTATCTTTATTGTGGGGATTAGTAAAAGTAGATAATCTATTAAGTGCTTTAAAAATTGTTTATCCAACTGAAGAAAATACGGCTGTTTATGGACCACTTGCTTTAATGGATGTGGATACTTGGAATAAATGGGTTGATTTTGTTGGTGTAAAAGGTGGCTATGGAAGTGACCTAGCACAAAATGGAAAAGTGTATACTCAAAAAGATTTGGATGCGATTTTTGGTAAATATGTCTATGGCTACAATGTTGTAGCTGGAAGAAGCAACTATCGAGATGAAACGATACTTTCAAATGGTGGAGCAGCCGGTGGTTATGCTGGTTCCATGTTAACAGGAACTATCACAAATGGTCAGGCTCATGATACTAAGTTAGTTAAAGGACTTCGTTGTGCTGGTGGATTCGCCGGAGAAATGATCAATGGTGGGGCTGCTGATCTTGGTGGTGTAAGTATTTTAGAATTTAATCTTGATTTGGTTAATATGTTAAAAGTACTTCAAGTTTTTGTACCAGTAATCAAACAATCTTCGGTTGAAGGCTATCAAAGTGGTCTAATGGTTCAGTCAAATGGAATAAAAGATAAAGATCTACTTGGATATGCGGGTGGCTATGTTGGAAAACTGATTGGTGGTCAAATCTGGGGAGAAGATAACTCACGTTGTAGAGTTACTAAGCTTAGACGAGTCGATGGAACAAGCTATGTCGGAGGTTTTGTAGGCAGTTCAAGACCTGGTAGTGTGGCTACAGTAGATCCTGTTCGTGGAGAAGGATTGTTAAGTAAGTTACTAGGTACTTTATTAAATACACCTACAGATCTTATTAAAGTCTTAAATGCTACAGTTGCAACGATTCGATACGCAGATGTTGAATCATGGAATCCTTGGGGAATCATTATTAATGGTGCTCAATCAACTGGTGAAGCTAATACTTCGTATGCGAAGGCAGCTGGTGGATTTGCAGGAAGTTTATCAGGAACAGTTCTAGGTAAGAAAAAAGATGGAGAAAATGCTGGAGTATCTGCAAAGGGTATTCGTTCTGTTATTGGAGGCGAATATGCCGGTGGATGTTTTGGAATTGCGGATGTCGATGCAGGGGTAAAAGTCTCTGATAAAAATGAAACACAATTACTTAAATATTTATTGCAATTAGGAAGAACTGATGTATTAGATGCATTCCGTACATATGTCTATTATGGAAATGTGAGTGGAAGTGAAGATGCTGGATTAAGTGTTCAAGCATATGAAGCTAATAAATATGGACAAAATGATGCAGTTACGTATAGTGGTGCTGCTGGAGGATTTGGTGGTGCATTATTAAATAGTTCTGTTAAGGATAGTACATTAACGAATTTATCAAATGTAGTTGGTTTAAATAGTACTGGTGGATTTGTTGGATATTCTGGTAAGAGTGGAGTTGTTGACTTAAATAAAGTTGATGTTTTGGGAAACAATAAGTGGCAATTACTAGGTGGAGCTGCTGGAGTATTAGATATATTTGGTTCACATATTGATGATAGTGCAGTTTCTGGAGTCAATGGTGGTTATACTGTACAAAGTACAAATGGTGATGAGCCCATCGCTGGCGGATTTATTGGTTATGCAAATCTTGCAAGAATGTCTAAGTGTACAGCAGGATCAGAAGATGCATCTTTTAGTTTAAAACAAGTTACATCAAGTAAAATTGCTGGTGGTTTTGTTGGAAAAACAAGTTATGAATATTTGGGAAATATAGATTTAGATTCAACCTTAGTTAATGCATTGCTTACAATAATAAATCAGTTAGTAAAAGCTTTATATTTGAATAAACTTCAGGATGCAAATTTATTAAATATTAATTTGGGAATTATACAAATCAAGGCAGCATATGAAGGTGATTTGTTAAGTGTTAATTTGTTTGGCTTAAAGATTTCTGTAGGATTGTCAAAAAAATCTGAAACAAATAAGCAAGAGACAGATTTGGCTATTATTAAACTTGGAGATTCTGAAATCAAACTACCTTGTGATTCAAATGGAATCAAAGAAGACAATGACACAAAATCAAATGTCAGTATTAGCTTAATCAAAGCTAATCGTACAGAGATTACAGATAGTAATGTGTATGGAATTAGTACTGGATATGATGTATATGCAGGTGGAGCTGATAATGATAAAGATGGTAGTAATGTAGACGGAATGAGTGGAGGCTTTGTTGGATTCAATAACGAAGGTTTACTTCAAAATAATAATATGTATCTATGTGACGTTGTTCGTGGTAAATCTAGTTTAGTTGGACCATTTAGTGGTCAGAGTAACTTAAATTCTTCATACTCTTTTAATACAAAAGAAAAGGTTGAAGGAGAAAGTAACAACTATCGTATCTATAGAAAATTAGAGAAAAAATTAGATGAGATCATTAAGAATACGAAAAAATTAAATATGGAGTATTCAAAAGACGATTCAACAGGCTGGGACATCTATACATTAGGACATATGAATACAGTTAAGAGTTATGATACTTTACAAAATGCTCAGATTACGGATTCAAATGGATCGGCTAAGGTCGACTTAAATGCATATGAGTCGGATGCAAAAGCTGTATTGATGTTAGATACAAAAACAGATTTAAATACAGGAGAAAGTGACACACCTGAACCTTCAGAGTCACAGGACCCTTGTGATGAAAATATTAAATTAACGATCAACAAAGTATGGAAGGATTTCAATAATTTTAGTGGAATTCGACCAAAAAGTATTACGGTAACAATTTCTCGTGCTTGGACAGATGCAGATAACAAAGAACATACTGAGGTCGTTCCAAGTTATGAGAATTGCGTTATAGAAGGTAATAGCAAATCAACATGGAAGAAAGTAATTAAAGGATTACCAGCTTATATAAAAGATGGTGATAAGATTTGTTATTACACATACTCCGTTACAGAAACGAAGATTGATGGTTATACAACAACGATAGGTAAATCGAACGATGGTTTTACATTTACAATAACCAACAAACACTTCCCAGGATTACCTGATACAGGTGGTAACGGTAGATACTTAATTTATTTGATAGGTCTTCTGCTTTTAGCAATTTATCTTGTTACTGGCAAAAAAAGAAACAAGAAAAATCAGCTTACAGAAAAGCTATAAAATTCGATTCAGAGAAAAGGAGAATTTGGGAAATGAAAAGAATCAAAAAATTAGCAGCAGCCATGCTGACAGCCATCATGATGATGACTATGACAGTTACAGCATATGCTGCAGGAAATTGTACATTAACTGTCAATGTGAAAACGGGGGAAGGAGTTCCAACACAAACATTAAAAGATCAAACAATTAATCTATATAAATTGTTTGATGTTACAGAATCAAAAAGTGGTGAAACTACAAACTATGCTTATACAGTAAATACTGCTACAGGCTATAAAAGTGCTTTAACAAATGTATTAGGCAACAAAGTTAATGAAAACTCAAAAGATGAGGATTTCGCAAATGCTGTATCAACTTTAGGAAAAAATGACGCAACTGAAGTGCAAAATTTCGCAAATAAATTTACTACATACGCTTTACAAAATAGTTTAGTTGCGACAAAAACTTCTGGTAAAATCGCAGAAAGTAAAACATCTTATGAATTTACAAAATTAGACGCAGGTTATTATTTAGTTTATGTTACTGGCGGAAAAGAAATTCAATCTTCTTTAGTTACAGTAGATGCTACAACAAATACAGTTAACTTAAAAACAGAAGCCCCTAGCATCACTAAAACTGCTGATAAAGATACTGTGTCAATTGGACAAGTAGTTAAATATACAGTTACAGGCTCTATTCCAGACACAACAGGATATGATCAATATCAATATATTATTCACGATGAATTGTCAAATGGTTTAGATTTTGTGAATGATGCAGATGGTACTCCTGTTTCTGATAATGCAGTAAAAGTTGCTGTAGCATTTACAGAAGCAGGTATTATAGATGGAGGTCAAGCACCTACAACAGCTGCACTTTCTGGTACTGGAAATAGAACTATGGCTCTTGATTTATCTACATGGGTAAAAGCTAACCAAACTAACAAAGGTAAGTCATTTACTGTTACTTACTACGCAAAAGTAAATAAAGATGCTGTTGTTGATACAAAGAACAGTGCGTCATTAGAGTACGGTAATAACCCAGGTGATACAACAACTACTACACCTAGTGAAGCTAAAACTCCTACGTATCCATTAGATATCAACAAGATTAAAAAAGGATCTGATGAGAAGTTAGCAGGTGCAAAATTTAGATTATATTCAAGCGAAGCAGATGCTAAAGCAAATGATGAATCAAAAGCGATTAAAGTGTCTCCTGTAGTTGCAGGCGTTGCAGGTAACTATGTGGTAAATCCAGAATCTACTACTACAGAATTTGAATCTGTAAAATCAATTGAAGGAAAAAGTTATAACCTTCATATTAATGGTCTTAAGGCTAAAGACTACTGGTTAGTAGAGACACAGGCTCCAGAAGGATTTAACAAATTAGCTAATCCAATTAAGCTTACAATTGCAAAGAGTACAGATGCAGATGTAAATAAATGGACTATTTCTAAAGATGGTGCAGAAGAATCAGATAAGATTATTGATATCGAAAACAGCACAGGATCACTACTACCATCAACAGGTGGAACAGGTGTTATCGTGTTTGCAGGCGTAGCTATTCTATTAGTATTTGGAGTTGCTGTAAGCTTCATTCGTGATAAAAGAAAAGCTTGTTAATTAATGGGATGCGGTTGTCTTTTAGATGACCGCGATTCCCATATAACGATAGGGGAAATGCAATGAAGAGTAATAAGAAAAGAAAAATGACTATAAAGGATATAATTCGATTGCTTGTGCTTGTCGTTGCATTCGCCGTGTTGTTATATCCTACAGTCAGTAGTTATATAAATGAAAAGAATGGTTCTAAAGTTGTATCGAATTATGATGCGGAAAGTATTCGTTTAAGTAATGCTGAAAAAGAAAAGGTGCTTGAGGATGCTCGTGCATACAATAAAGAAATGCTGAGTAATATTGATTTGATTGATCCTTTTTCTCAGGGTGAAAAAAGTTTGGATGCTCGATATGAAAGCCTATTAAATATAGATGGATCTGGCATGATGGGCTATATTCGTATTCCTAAGATCAAAGTCGAAATTCCTTTCTATCACGGTACTTCTGAATCTGTATTACAGGCTGGAGTTGGTCATTTCTGGGGAACTTCTCTTCCTGTCGGAGGAGAAAGTACACATACGGTATTAACCGGTCATAGGGGACTTCCTACAAAAACATTATTTACGAATATGGATAAGCTTGTTAAAGGGGATGTGTTCTACATCAAAGTCTTAGATGAGACATTGGCATATAAAGTGGATCAAATACTTACTGTATTACCAGAAGAAACAGAAGCTTTATCAATCGTACCTGGACAAGATTATGCGACATTAGTTACTTGTACTCCATACGCAATCAATACGCATAGACTCTTGGTTAGAGGTCATCGTATTCCGTATAAGGAAGCTGTAAAGATTGAGAAAAACACTAGTACAGGTATAGAACTATCATTTACTACAAAGGTATTGATTGTAACACTTGGAATTATTTTTATAGGACTTGTTATAGCTATGCTATATAGTTTGTATGATAAGAGAAGGAGGAAGAAAAAGTGATTAAACAATTAAAGATACATTCGCTCTTTCTACTCCTTATTAGCTTGTTGTTTGTCTCTCTTATTCAAGTTCATGCGGACAGTAGAACGGGAAGTATTGATATTAACTATAAAGGAAGAACGGATAAACAGGAAGAGATTATCTTGTCTGGAGCTAAGTTTGAGATCATCCCCATTCAATATGTAGAAAATGGAAATTGGGTATGGCAATCTTCATTTGTGGATTGTGGTGTTTCATTAAATGATACGAGTGCAGAAGCTAGAAATAAACAGGCTAAACAGTTATTGGAATATGCTAGAAAAAAAGGTATTTCTGGAAATCAACAACTTACAGATAGTATGGGACATACTGTATTTTGTAATTTAAATGAAGGCATGTATTTAATTACACAGATTGGTTCTGTAAAGAATGGAAATGATACATTTGAATCTGCACCATTTTTAGTAAGTGTTCCATCCGATATAGATGGATATCTCATGTATGATGTAAAGATAGAACCAAAGGTGACATGGCTTACAAATAATGTGCCTCCATCTGTTCCAGAAAAACCAAGTGAGAAGAATCCTCCAGAAGATACGAATACGGGTGGTCAAGTGAAAAAAATGACTTGGATTGTTCTTACGTTGTGTAGTTTTGGAATGATTGTTATTCTTGGAAGAAGATTAAAAGAAAATAGTTATTGAAAGACCATTGATTGGTCTTTTTAATTTTGGATTGGCGATTAATTGTGTGATGATATATACTTTTTGTAAAAGAAAGTATTAAAAATTAAGATATAAGCAGTTATTTTAGATGAAATATATGAACTGTTTTTATCTCTATGAAAATGTTGTAAGTAAAGGAGTTTTGACTATGAAGAAAGTGCTTTTTATTTGCCATGGGAACGTATGTAGAAGTGTTAGTGCTGAGTACATTATGAAAGATTTGGCAAAGAAAAATGGGGTAGATCTATATGTCTCTAGTGCAGCTACAAGTCGTGAAGAAATTGGTAATGATATCTATCCTCCGGCTAAGCGTAAACTAAAAGAAAAGGGGATTCCATTTTCTAGACATTATGCAAGACAAGCTACAATGAGTGATTATTTGTCGTATGACTATTTGATTTGTATGGATGAAAATAATATACGTAATCTAAATCGTATGTTCAATAATGATCCAGATCATAAAATCTATAAATTATTATCAAGAGATGTTTCAGATCCTTGGTACACCAACGATTTTGAAACGGCTTATAATGATATTTTTGAAGGCTGCAAAGCTTGGTTGGAGAAGTTATCATGAAACAGAATCTACATACACACTCTATCTTTTGTGATGGCAAAGATACGATTGAAGAAATGACTTTAGAAGCCATCTCAAAAGGCTTTGATATTCTAGGATTTTCAGGACATGGATATTTAAGTATAGATGATGGTTCAATGCGAGATACTAAGGGGTATATTTCTGAAGTTCAAAGAATTAAATCAAAATATTCTTCGTCTATTCAAATCCATTTAGGCATTGAAGAAGATATGTTAGGAAGAATATCTGAAAAAGCTCCATTTGAATATGTGATTGGAAGTAAACATTTTTTAGGTGAGACTGCTGTGGATTATTCAAAGCCTGTATTTGATTCCTTATTTGAATCCTATTCTGGTGACTATAAAAAGATGTGTAAAGACTACTATTCAGATTTATCGAATATGTATGATTGGCAAGAAGTGGATATCATTGGACATTTGGATTTGATTACCAAATATAATGAGGACGAGTCTTATTTTCAATTTAATGATAAAGACTATATGAATATTGTTTGCGATTGTATTGACCGATTGTTGATTAACGATAAGATTTTTGAAGTGAATACCGGAGCCATCGCTAGAGGCTATCGTAAAACACCATATCCATCTAGAGATATATTGGAATACTTGCAGGCTAAAAATGCACGTATTTGTCTAAACAGTGATTGTCATGATAAGAATTATTTGGATTGTGCTTTTGAAGAAAGTTTAGAATTAATTCAATCTTGTGGATTTAAAGAAATACAGATACTCACAAAAGATGGTTTTGTACCAGTAAAAATTAAATAGAATAAACAGTGAAGGTGTTCTTGTGATAATCAATTAGACCTTCACTTTTCATTTTAGAAAGCTCTTTTGATAAGGCACTTCGTTCTACGTTTAAATAGTCAGCCATCTGTTGACGATCAAACGGAATCTTAAAGGTAGAATTTTGTGTTTCTAGTTTCATAAACGATAAGTAAGACAACACCTTATTACGAATGGTTTTGTTGGAAATATGAAATATGTGTTGTGACAACATTTTGTTCTTATTTGAAAGTATTTGAATCATTTGATCTTTTAATTCTGGAGATTTTTCTAAGGCTTGAACATCTAAAAATTGAATTGTACAATCCTCAACCGCTCTAACATATACATACATAGGTGTTTTGGTTAGGGCATAGCTTTCCGCAAACATTTGATTGGGACCAATATGTGATAATAGGGAAACATTGCCTAAAAAGTCTACAGTTTCTATGACAACACTTCCTTCTTTGACAATGCCAATGGCTTGTGGAATATCTTCCATATGATAAATAATTTCATTTTTCTTGTATTGTTTGAATGTTGAATCCATAAATATTTTCCTTTCGTTGTTTAAACAACATAAATTGATTGTATTATACACTAAAATAAGGTCATAAGAAATGAGGATGATTCTATGTTAAGAAAAATAATTCAAATTGATGAAGATAAATGTACAGGATGCGGTATCTGTGTGAATGCCTGTCATGAAGGAGCCATTGGCTTAGTGAATGGAAAAGCGAAATTAATGCGAGATGATTATTGTGATGGACTAGGGGATTGTTTACCTACATGTCCTACAGGTGCTATTTCATTCATTGAAAAAGATACTTTAGCCTATGATGAAGAGGCGGTAAAAAAGAATATGGAAAAACGCATGAAAGAATCGGGCACCATGCATTCAGGATGTCCTGGATCTATGATGCATACACTGAATCCAGTTGTCTCAAGTCCATCGATTGATGTATCAAGTCAACTAACATCTTGGCCTGTTCAAATTAAACTAGCACCTATCAACGCACCATTCTTTCAACATGCCAAGCTTTTAATAGCTGCGGATTGTACAGCTTATGCCTATGCCAATTTCCATCAGGAATTTATGAAAAATAAAGTGACTCTAATAGGATGTCCAAAACTTGATGGTGTGGATTATTCAGAAAAGCTTTGCGATATTATTCGTATGAATTCGATTGAAAGTGTAACCATTGTACGTATGGAAGTACCTTGTTGTGGTGGTCTTGAAAATGCGGTTAAGAAAGCTTTGCAGGAAAGTAAAAAGTTTATTCCTTGGCAAGTTGTCACAATTTCAATAGATGGAAAAATCTTAGATTAAATCTTAAAAAAGTGCAGTTAACGTTACAGATACTGCACTTTTGTCATTTTCTGACACGTTAAATGAAAAAAAGTATCATCGTAGCGATACTTTAATGATTAGTCTTTAGTGATTTCTTTGTAGCTAGCTAGACCATAAGCACTATCTGCAAGTGTACCCGCATTGACAATAGCTTGTTCCATTGCTTTTACAGCCATGATTCCAACTAGATCTTGTTCTGCAGGCACTTTATTGGATGTCATCGCAAAAATAGTATCTCCATCACTTGAAGTGTGGACTGGACGAATACATCTTGCATATCCATTATGGGCCATGCTCGCGATTTTATTCATTTGGGCTTTATTTAAGTCTGCATTTGTGATGATACAACCAATTGTCGTATTCATACCACAAGAATTGATCATCTTTTCAGCTGCCTTTAAGATTTCATCTTCACTAAACAATCTTGTGTTTGTGTTTCGATCATAAATACCTGCAATTGGTTTGTCTGAATTTGGATAGAAAATATCACCACAAGCATTCACAGCTACAATAGCTCCTACTTTTAATGGACCTATTTGTAGGGCCGAAAATCCAAGTCCAGCCTTCATCGCATATTGAGGGCCAAAGAATTTACCAACACTAGCCCCTGTTCCTGCACCGACATTTCCTTGTTTTGGATCATTTTTTTCCGCTTCCATACAAGCATCATATCCCATTTGTTTGTTTGGATACGCTTTAGAATTACCTACACCACAATCAAATAGACAAGCCTCACATACGATGGGAATATAGATGTTTTTCATGTCAAAACCAATTTCGTGTTCACTCAAATACTGCATAACACCACTGCTTGATTCTAAACCAAAAGCACTACCACCCGATAATGTGACCGCATGAATTTTTTGGACCATGTTTTTTGGATTCAACAAATCTGTTTCACGAGTAGCAGGACCACCACCACGTACATCTACACCAGCTGTAGCTCCTTCTTTACATAAGATGACTGTACAGCCAGTCGCATTTTCTGTATCTTGTGCACTACCAATTTGAAATCCTTCGATCTCATTGATTTGAATTGTCTTCATTTTTGATCTCCTTTAATTCATATAAATCATTTCTACGCACCTTCCAATAAGGCATTCTTTTCCTTACTTTTTCAATGTCTTTTAAATGGATATCTACAACTTTGCAGGCTTCTTCTTCATCCAACTCCACTACAATATTGCCAAAACCATCCACAAGCATAGAATGGCCTCCTGAAGTATAGTTTTTATATGTATACTTAGCTGGGGCAACACCACACAAAAAGACTTCGTTTTCTAAAGCACGAGTTTGGACAAATAACTTCCAATGCTTCTTTGTGGCCTGCTCATTAAAAGCAGCCGGACAAAATAGAATTTGTGCTCCATTTTGAGCTAGAATTCTGGATACTTCTGGAAATCGGATGTCGTAACATAATAAAATACCGCATTTTCCCCATGGCGTATCGAAACATTGAAGGTGATTTCCTGGTACAAATACTTCATTTTCACAATAATCTTGTTTGTTGTGGAATTCAAAAAGATGTGTTTTATCATACGAACAAACAATGTCACCATCGCTATTTAATATGTAACAACGATTGTATTTATCCGCACAAATTGACCCAGCCACGATCCATACCCTATGCGATTTAGCTAGTTTTTTTAAAGCCATCAAACTTTCATCATGACGCAAATAAGCTGTTTTTAATGCATCATTATGATAGGGACAGTTCCACATTTCTGGTAGAACTAAAATATCACAGTCTGGAATGTCTTTTAGTTTAGCTATGTTTTGTTGATTATCCATTGAAACAGACATTTGGTACATACAGATCTTCATATAGATTATGATAGGCGAAAAGTGACTACTTTTCAAGGTGTGCAAAGACTAACATGTGTTTATTTACTACTGATTTGAAATCGTTTACAATCAATTTAGGAGGTTTTGTATCATGTATAAAATCATAGAAGTAAAACAAAGTGTATTTGAAGATAATAATAAAGATGCGAATAAATTAAGAGAAGAATGTAAAGATAAAGGTGTGTTCTTATTAAATATTATGTCAAGTCCTGGAGCAGGTAAGACAACAACTCTATCTAGAACGTTAGAAAGATTAAAAGATAGAATGAGAATTGGTATTATGGAAGCGGATATTGATAGTGATGTAGATGCCAAAACAATTAGTGAATATGGCGTACGCACGATTCAACTACACACAGGTGGTATGTGTCATTTAGACGCAGATATGACTCGTCAAGGACTGCATGAAATGGGTATGGAAGATTTAGATTTGGCTGTACTTGAAAATGTAGGAAATTTAGTGTGTCCTGCTGAATTTGATACGGGGTCCACTAAAAATGTGACTATTTTAAGTGTTCCAGAAGGAGACGACAAACCTTTAAAATATCCATTGATGTTTCAAGTGTGTGATGTGGTTCTAATTAATAAGATGGATGTATTGCCATACTTTGATTTTGATGTAGAGAAATGTAAAGAGAATATTTTGTACCGTAATCCAAATGCGAAAATTTTTGAGGTGTGCGCAAAAACGGGTGAGGGAATTGATGACTGGTGTAAGTGGCTTGAAAATGAAGTAAAGGCCTGGAAGGAATAGTATGGCATATCGAGATAATATTGATAAACTGGCAAGGCGTATCACAGATCGTATTCCGGCAAAAGTGAAGAAGTTATCCCAAACAGATCCTGAATATGAGTGTTTAAATGAAATATTAAATGATGAACAATGCGATTTATGTTTGTGTTTTGAAGTGC
>ERZ857745.2043-NODE-2043-length-23028-cov-6.340574_pt1 | contig 23028 bp, 21 predicted proteins | sample MGYA00519699_ERZ857745 | MGnify/ENA primary metagenome ERZ857745 (study PRJEB31778, sample SAMEA3449357) | human gut metagenome | biome: human gut; feature: human-associated habitat; material: faeces | place: United Kingdom | collected 2010/2012 ...
CACAGAATGAAATTCTGTGTTCAAAGGGGCTTGGGGGCGCTGCCCTCAACAAGCAGCTTGTGGCGAAATGGATAGCCACAAGCATTGCTTGCCACAATATGCTGCGCATAAAATAAAAAAACTAACGACGGGACGCTTACTGCCTCCTATCGTTAGCTTTCTGTGTTTAAGCGACTTATAAAACCAATCAGCATAATCAGATCGTCATCTGACATCTTTCTCATTCCGTCCAAAGCCTTCTTGATAAGCTGAGGGTTATTCTCCTGTGCATCAAAAAATTGAAGCGGCGTGATTTCAAAATACTCACAGATGTTGAGAAACTGCTTCATAGACGGCATAGAACGCCCGGAAGAAATCGCCTGAATATAGCTTCTGTTCTGCCCTAACTCCATGCTCATCTGATATTCTGAAACGCCTTTTTTCAATCGTAATTCTGTGATTCGATTGCGGATAAATTCTTCGTCCATACGCTCACCTCTCTGCTCTTTTAGCATAGCAGAAAGCAATTCTTGATACTTCGTATGTATTGTGTTATAATTTTATAATATAACCTTTATACGCATTATTATTTGCGTTATTTTTGCTTTATATGCGTAATCAAGGCAGTTATCAAGGGTGATTTGTATGAATCAGTATGCCTGTGCCATTACCGGCCACAGACCAACAAGATTTTGCTTTGGATATAATGAGGAAGATCCCCTATGCCAAAAATTAAAAGAATGTCTCCTGGAGCAGTTTCGGATACTTCATGACGAGAAATTTGTCCGTACTTTTTTTGTCGGCGGTGCTCTTGGTGTGGATATGTGGGCTGGAGAACAGCTGCTGACATTGAGGGCACAAACGGGATACGAAGATATTAAAATTGTCGTTGTAGTTCCCTTCATCGGTTATGACTCTAAATGGCCGGATCAGAGTAGACATAGATTGAAAAAGCTGATCCAAAACGCAAACGATTCCATTGTTATTTCACATTCTGCGGATGTTTCCAGTTATAAAAAAAGGAATTACTATATGGTCGATCATGCAGAGTACCTCATCGGTGTGTTTGATAATCAGAAAAAGCTGCGTTCAGGCACAGCACAGACAGTCAACTATGCCTTACATCAGGGAAAAGTAATCACTCTGATCCATCCAGACACTATGGAGATAACAGCCCCTGCGCCTTAACAAATTCACAAAAATTTTTCATTAGCATTTCCAACAAAATATTTTCATTGAAGGGGTGCTGTGATATAATAAGATATAAAACTACGCTCAGAACAAATGGTGCCGCTATGAACAAATATATTGAACAGCAATTTGCTGCTTTAAGATACGAAAAAAATATTTTGGTTGTTGAAGAAACTACATCTGCTGGTGGATGCGGCTCCTTCAACGCGGCTTCTTCATGTCCTGCGTCAGCCTGTCTTTATGACAGTGCGGCGTGGGGCATTTTTTATTGTTCGGAAAGAGGTGGCCTGATATGAATTTACCAAAACGAAATAGTGCGGACGGGCGCTGTTACTGGATGAAGCCAGAGGTGCAGGAAGAACTGCAACCGCTCTTTGACCAGTGCATCCAGGATGCCATTGACGGGAAAATCACGCGGCTTGATGATTCCCACTGGCCGCCGGTAGTGGTCAGCAGTCAAGGTGCACCCTTTGAGGTATGGCAACTGCTTAGGGCATGGACCGAAATACAGCGGGCCGAGACCCTGGATGCGGAAAAGGCCATCGCCTTCAGCGAAAACCTGCGCCGCCAGAGCCGCTGGGGTGAAATTGACCACCATCTACTTGATATGCTGAAACGGGAACTACAAGAGAAGTATTTTGTTGCAACAGGCGATGAAGATGATCGCTTCTGGGATCGGGAGTATTCCCTGAAACCAGGTATTCGTGCAGAGCAGGTCCCGGAGCCACTGCTGCGCTTTGCCTGCTATGTGGCGGTGAGCTATAAGGTATATGGTATGGACTTTCAGTATCTGGACACCAATTACCTCTTTGGATTGGTGGAGAAAGTCCGTCCCGATATGGTAAAAAAACTCCGGGACCATGGAACCGGCAGGTTGCCCCTAAACCTGCAAAAGCGGAAAACAGATCACTTCACCGCATCGGCCAACGATGCCTTTGCTGTGATCCGTATTACTGCCAGGGACAACACAGAGGAATGCTGCCACGAAGTGCTGGACTACCTGTGTGAGATTCTGGAGCAGGAGGACTTTCCCCGCAGCTATGCGGTGGAGTTCAAAGGGCCGGAAAAGAGCTATCTTCCCATCACAGGACTGCCCAAAAAGGGAGTAAACCAGCTCTTTGCCTGTGCCGTGCAGTACCCTGGCCTCCACCCCCTGATGGAACGGTACGCCCGGCTTGCCATGCGGCAATATGAGCAGTACACCAATCTCAGCGATGAGCAGTGCGCGCTCCCCGGAAGTTTTGCCGTGTTCGCCCTGGGAATGCTGGGGCAAGAATGGTGGCAACTGGTATGGGATTATCTCGATCTCTGCGATGATGAGCACTCCCACTTACAGGAAAAATTCCTCCGGGAGTATGTGAAACAGTTCAGATTTACCGCTGATACCGTCCCTGTATTTGTCCGTGGGGTGCTGTCCATGCAGAACATGAAGTATTCCAAGGACTATGCCGCGTGGATGGCAAACGCAGAAAGCCTGGACGCTCTGCTGGAGGCAAAAATCCATCTGTCCGAGATCGTTCCAAGCGGTTTTTCCTCCGACGAGGATGACGATGATGACGAGGACGAGGAACCCGACGAGGAAACAGAAGCCAGCCCGGAGGAAGTACTGCAATACGCATGGGAAACGGTCTGCTATGTGATCTGGGGCAAAGCCAGCGCCAAGGGTGGTCAGAAAGTGGTGGAAGCAGCTCCGGAGGAGCTGAGAGAACAATATCAGAAAATTTTTCAATAGACTATAAGGAGGACCCGGATGAGTGAAGTAAGCTATTCAAATGTACCTCCCATGATGGCTGCCATCAAAAGTGGTGACATAGAGGTGATTCGTTCCCTGCTTCACGCAGGGCATTCTCCCAATGAGCCACAATGCTATCAGGTAATGATTGGAGATTGGCCGCGGGATGACGAAGCCTCTCCGCTGGAATTGGCTGTACTGGAAAATCGGATGGACATGGTACAGCTCCTGATCGAATGCGGAGCAGATTTGACCCATAACCCGGAAGAATTGCTTTGTGGTTCCCTGCGCAGTCAAGACCTGACCCTGTTTTCCTTTTTGGTAGATGTGGGAGTCAGAATCCCCGCAACACAAAGGGATATATGCAGGCTGTTTCTCCACTTGATGGATCGGGATGAGCCTAATGTACTCCCCATTTTGAAAAGGATGGGCATGGATTTGAAACAATACGGCGGTGAAGCCCTGCGCAGTATGGCGAGCCATGGAAATCAGCTGCTGGTGGAGTATCTGATTCAAAACGGGGCGGACATCAACTATCACAAGCCAGATATGGTGTTTCCCTACGCTTCGACTCCTGTCACTGAAGCTGCACGGCACAACGATTTTTCTATGGTGCGCTGGCTTGTGGAACAGGGTGCAGACATCACCATCCCGGATAAATACGGTGACCGGCCCTACACCGTGGCAGTACAGAACAAAAATCAGGAAATGGCCGCCTACTTAAAAGCTCTGGAGCCGGAGGAATGGCATAACAAACAGGAAAAGGCGCGTCAACTCATGCCTTACAAGCTGCCTGCCAAGCTGGTGGAATACTTAAAGACCGGCCCCTTGCGTCTGGAATTTCCAGAGCGGGAACTGGTGAAATGGGCGGAACTGTACCCCTACATGGATGTACAGGAGATGACCTGGAAACGGAAAAAGTTGCTCTCCCTTATGGCGAAAATGGACAATTACAGCGACTATTTGCTGCTGTGGAGTCCCAGAGATAAGAAACTCTGGTATCTGGACATTGAGCATAAGGAGTTTCATCCGTTAGCCAAATGGGAGGAATTTATTGCTGATCCCGGAAAATATCTTAATGGAATGATTGAGGGCGAGTTTGAGGAATAAGGAGAGAAGCAAAATGGAACAGGCATACTGCACCGCAGTTTTCTGGCGTGGCGGAGAAAAGATTGATCTGAATGGACTAAAACCAGATGCGGTACGGTGTCTGTCTGTGACGGGAGAGCGGAAGGTGAATCTGTCCCTCCTGCGGGATTATCCCAATCTGGAGGAACTGACCCTAATGGAAAAGTGTGAGGGTGTAGAAGTTCTCTCCGGGCTAAAGCAGCTTCATACACTGTCCCTATGGCTGTCGGCCCCTGTTTCCTGGGACAATGTTTCTCTCCCCGGCCTGCGTGTTCTCCACCTGCGTGGGGAAAAGAATGGCGACATCACCCCACTTCTCACCAGCATTACCTATCTCCATTTGGAGGAAATGCGGAAAACGGAAGATATTGCCCCTTTCCTGACTCCAGCGACCCGGCTTCAGAAACTCTATCTCCAGGCACTTCCAGCTGTACAGGAACTACCGGCTCTGGATGGGCTTCCTTCCCTTTATGCCCTGAAACTCTATGAACTGCATAAACTCAGCGATTTGTCCGCCCTATCTCTCAGCCATTTGCGCTACTTTGCCGCCTCTCTGATTGCGGATAAACTCTCCGCTCAGGCGCTGGCAGATGCTGTGATGGCGATTCCCGATTTGGAGGCAGCCGCACTCCAGCTGGTAGACCGCTCCGAGCGGCGCTATGGCGGTGTCCAAAAAGCCTTTGCCGCCGCTGGCAAGTCCCCGCTGCTACGGGAGGAAATAAGTGCTTTGAGTACATGGCTGTCGCTGTAACACAACGGAAAGGAGGCGACCAGATTGTGTGAGAATGCGAAAATTCTTTGTCCTTACTGTTTGACGAGAGAAATTGATCCGGCACAGGCGATATGCTCTGTTTGTTATTCAAAAGAGGATAAATTGGAACGAGGCAGTTGGGATGATCTGCGGAAGCGCAAGAATACCGATGAAATCCAGATGTTTACCATAGCCAAGAAAGTAGATGAAGCGTTCCAGGTACCAGAAAATAAAGCCTATGCCTGTAGAGAGAAACACGAAATGATTCAGGCCGAGGCTTTGGAGCGGGAAATGGAGGATTTTCACCGGCGGCGCATTCTCTGTATGGCGGAGATATTTTCCAAGATTGATTGCAGCAGCCTCTTTCCCAGCTACATAGAATTGGATACCTATTTCAAGAATGTGCAGGATTATGCCCATCAGCACATTGCCACAGAACAGCTCAGAGAGGTTCAGGAGTATCTGCGGTCACAGATTCCATGGAAATCCCTATCCAGTCAGCGGATGGATCTGGGGGCAGAACTTCTCAACTTTTGGTGCGGAGAAGATGAGTTGGATTGGGGCTATTCTCAATATTTTGAGATTGCAGCAGGTAATCTCAAACCGTTTCTTGCAATGACCTTATTCACAAAGATTCTGTGTAAGCATTTTCCAGATGTAATGTCTGCGCCAGTCAAGCGGCTGAGCAGCAAACTTTGAGTCACTAAAAAGGGGGTACTTTCATGCCAGACTGGGCACAAATCATATCCGATGCGCTGGACATTCTGAAATTTGACGGAGCCGTACAGGACACTCTGGCGGAACTGCGAGAAAAATGGGGCGCGCAGGTCCCGGCGCTGCTGGATGAACGCTTTGATGCCGTTGGCGTTCAGTATATGAAGCTATCCCATGAAAAAGGGGCGGCGGCATTGGGGCAGGAGCTGTCTGCCTTCGGCTGGGCGCTGTATAACCTGGATGATGAGGACGAGTATCTGTTTGCCTTGATCCCAGAGGAAGAACGCAGCGAATGGGAACGCTACTGCAAAAAGCAGGGGCAATATTGTCACCTGATGAAACAGCAAGGACGAAAATGGGGCGACCATGCCAAGGAGCAGGACCCTGGAAAGCTAATGCCCTGCGAGGAATACATACTTCAGGATGAGTACGATTATTTCTTCAATTCTCTGGCGGGTGATTTTGCGGCGGGAGAATGGAAAAACCAAAACGCAGAGGAGTGGAAAAACGGCTGTGTGGCCGATCTGCGCCACCGTCCGCCGCAAGTAATCCGCTCCCACAGCTTGCCGCACCTTGGATGCCTTACCTATTCCCCGGAACATGAACTATATGCTGCATCGAGGGCCGCTGGCAGCGGGACGATTGGCCGGGCATTACTGAGCAAGAATCCGGCTACCCTCAACTGGTTCGAGCCGTCCCCCATTGGATATGACGGTCCGCCCCGGACCCTGTGCTGGGCTGACCATTCCCTCTGGGTGGGCGATCCCACCAACGCCACACGGATTGAACTCACCGACCGGGGCACCTGTCAGGATGTGAAAAACTGGACTCTGCCGGAAGATGGATGGAGCACCAAATACCATTGTGGCATCGTGACAGACGGGTTGGGCCGGGTCTACTTTTCCAACGAGTGGTACAAGGGGCAGATTTACCGCTGGGAAAACGGCAAGGTAACAAAACACACCTTCTCTCTGGATGGATACGACCATCTCTCCGAGGCCGTTCCCGTTCCCGGCACAGGCCGCATTACCATGATCCATGCAGTCAGTGGCAAGGGGCGGATGGAAGAATGCCTGCTGGAACTGGACATGGACACCGGGCGGTGCCGAATTGCCCCCCTGCCTGGAATGGGCGAGTGGCTGAAACTTCGCTGGTTTACCGGGGACTGGCTGCTGGTGCAGGGAAACGGCGAGATCCTCTCCGATGACTTTGCCCAGCTCATCAATAGGAACACCCGTGAAGTGCTGCGTATCCGTCCGGGAATGTTCGGCGGGGAGAACATGCAGCACATTGGAATACTCACCGATGGCACGGTGGTCATCGTCACCCGGCGGGATAGGGTTGGGCCGGTATTTCGTTATCCCATCGACTTCTGGGGCTTCCTGCGGACGGCAAACAAGCCCAAAAAGCTGGAATGGCGAGAGTACAAAGAAGTGTACCCGAATTTGCCCATCTTCCTACCGCCCAAGGCCACAGAGCAAAAAATCATTCTCAAAAAAGACAGCCTGACCATCCTGGGGGCGGTATTTACGCCGCCGTTTACCCTGTCGCAGCTGGCGGAAAAATTGGGGCCTGCCCGCATTGTCCTGCAAAATGGAACACGGAAAAGCCCCATTACAGGCCGAGAGAGTCCCTATACCCAGGCACTTGCTTTGTGGGACGAGCTTGGACTCCAGGGCTGGTTAGATGAAGATGAGCAGACCATCAAAACCCTTGGTGTCCGGGTAGCGGCACAGGGAGAGTATGCGGTTCGGCAGACATTTGACGGAACGGTTTGGATCGGGTCCAAGGACTACCGGGAGGCCAGTTGGAAGGATTTCGCCGGATTTGCCCATACCCTCAAATTAGGCGGCTTTACCGTTTATACCCGCTTGCCGGGTCCTGTTTCAGAGGAGCAGTCAGCGCAGAAAGCAAAGCTGGAGGCCCTCTCCGCCATGGTGCAGATCAGCTGGAAAGAGCCAGAGCAAAAGGCAGCGAAAGCGCAGAAATACAAGTTATCCAAGCCGACTGAACCAGTGCTCACCTTTACCAGCTTCAACTTCAAGCTGGCGGTCATGGAAGTCCTGATGTACGAGAAAGGCTTACTGGCTCCTAAACTGGATGCCCATGAGTTTGCCAGAGAGTATAGCCGACGCAAGATCGACATTGACGCGGAAGGGTATGAACCCATCCCAGAGATTCGGAAGTGGCTGGAGAAATACCCTGTCCCGGAGCGGTTGGCCCCGGAGGTCACAGAAATCGAGATGGATGGCGGCAGCGAGATTTATACCCAGCTCTGTCCGTTCTGGGATGGCGAGGATGGAGCCTTTGATCTTAATACCATTACGGAGGCGGAACTGCGCCAGTTCCCCAATCTCAAACATATTACCCTCATGTCCTCCAAGCCGGAACAGGTGCTGCCCGTTCTGGAACGGTGCGGTATCAAGGTAGACTTGCTGTGAGGTGAAAGTATGGAATTATTTGCAAAAAGAATGACTTGGGAGCTGGACAATGATGAAGGACTGTCCTGCCTGTTCTTTGAACTGGAGGATGGTTACTTTACACTCTCCCGCAAGACCGGCGCGGAAGCACTCCGCTTGGAAATGAATGATCCAGCCAATGGTCAATTGATTGACCCGGACTGTTTTGAATATGCCCTTGATAATACCAGGTTTCGTCTAAATATCGTGCGGAACAACCGAAAGGTTCTGCGGTATCTGGAAGAACACCACATCAACACGGAGTTGTATGGAGAAATTGTCCTTCACTACACTCCTCTCAGCAAGCCACAGCTTGAAACATTATCTGCCGTGACTCTCAGGCTGTTTTTCGGTGAACTGCTTTTTTAGGCGAAAACAGAAGTGTCGTTGGCAGAAATCATGCGAGGGGATAACTATGGTTAAAATTCATCGTATTTGGTTCAATACGGAGAGAATGGACAGAGAGGATCACTACAAAATCACATTATTCAGTCGCCCTCGTGTATCTATTCATGTGGATGAGTACATTTGGAGTTTCATCGAAGAAAACATTGTGAAGCCACACAAGCTTATGCGTAGTGAGAAGCATGAGTATCTGTTAGACATTGCGTTTGGCCAGTTTGACCCAGCAAAACACCGATATTATCCGCTTTCCCCGTACAATGGGCCGCTTCGGGAAGGTGTCGAGATGGACAGCGCCAACAGAAGCTATTTCCGCGAGGACTTTGCAGGCGGCAAAGATCGGACTACCTGGTTCTCTCCCAATAAAATATGGACAAACTGCGGTGACAAGGTTCTGAATGTGGACATCAAAGCTGCCAATGTGAGCGAGAATATTACCCCCAGAGAATACGCAGATTTGCTTTTCGATGGAATTGGAGCGGCCTTGGTGTTCAATTTCAAAAGGCTCAAGCGCGAGGAGTTTGATGGGCTGAAGCCCAAGATTGATTGGAGCATCGTAGAAAGCTTCCCCTTTCCCGCACCCTTTGAGGAACAGCGGTACATTGGGGATGAAGGCGAAATTCATGTGTATTCTTGGGATGGCCGAAAGGAAACGACCCTTGTTGGTCCCTATTCCGTGCGGAAGTTGTACCTGGAGCATTTCGGAGAATCGTGAGGAGGAATTTTGCCGTGCAAGTCTGGTCAAAGATAGATTTTGACACTGGAAAGGTCATTTTTCTGGATGCCACGCGAAAAGAAGATATGCTGCAAGTGGAATATCCGAACTGCTTTCTGCTGGATATGGGCTGGTATCAGGACAGATACATCATTTCTGTCATTCATAACTTCGATTGGGCGAATCCAGTCCAGCAGTATGAAACGACAGAAACAAATCAGCTTCCCAAGCTGTTGACGGAGGCGGTTCGCCTTGTGGAAAAGGAATCACAGTCTGCCGGAGCAAATTGAAAGAGGTCTTGTTATGAACGAGAATTTATTTCGCCCACAATTTGATACATTAAAACTGTCAGATAAGCTCTGGCTGATGCAGACGCTGGCGACTCGTTATAATTTGACATTCAAAGAACTATACGCCTTTTCCCGCTGGGGACAAAGCTGCACCACCGGCCTGTTTGAAAAAGATGGCCGGGAGTTTGTCTTTATCCCAGGTGATACCGTGATTCTTGGCTGGGAGAGCTTTGTCCAAGGGATGGACAAGGCCAACCAAGAGGAACTGGCGGATATTTTTGCGGAAATCGAATATGAGGGCTCTGTGGAGGAATTTCTCCGGCAGGGCATGACCCCAGTACGCCAGGTGACCATCGGCCCCATGTTCGTAGGCAGAAAACTGGAGGAGATCGGCTGGGAAAGCGTACCTATGAACGACCCTCGCATCACCGCCCACCCTGAGTGGCTGGAGAACTTGCAGAGGTGGGCGGGTCAGAACAGCCAGAGTTTTGAGATACATGAAACTGTTCGCTTTGAACGCAATGGCGATGACTGGCGAGCGTGGCTGTGCCATCCAATGACCTACCCAGAGTTTCAGCTGTCCCTGTTGTGGGAGCTGGCAGCCAGCCTTCCCACGCCGGATGAGTGGGCCTATCTGTGCGGAGGCGGATGCCGCACCCTGTTCCCCTGGGGAGATGGACTGGATTACTCCATGCATCTGCACCACTTTGAAAGCGAGGAAGATCAGGGCAAGCCATACGACATGGAGCAGGCTAACTTATTTGGCCTGTCTATTGCCTACGACCCCTATAAGCGAGAGTTGGTAGACGGGAAAACATTGACCACCTGCGGCGGTGACGGTGGCTGCAATGTCTGCGGTGGCATGGGTCCTTTGCTTGGATATTTACCCTGTTCCCCTCACTGTAAACCGGAGGTTCGGGAAGATAACAAGATTCACAATAACTATGACTTTTTCCGTCCTGTTATCCGGGTGCAGACATCCGGGTGGAGAATGGTAATAGATAGAGCGCAAGAGTAAGGAGGTAAACTATGGAATGGCCAAAACGGACACGAACAGCGGATTGGGAAAACGGTGTCCTAACTTTAGATGGAGAAAAGAAATTTGATATTCCGAAGCTGACCGCAGAGATCATGGAGCGGTTGGCCGGTTACACCCTGGTGGGCTTCCATGTGAAAGGGTATCCGGTGACGGATGAACTGCTGGCCCCCTTTGCCGGGCATAAAAGCATGGTCAACTTCGGCGTGGAAAACGGCACCCTCACCGACGCCTGTTTCCCCGTTTTTTCCGCCATGCCCAAGCTGCGCATCCTGCTGCTGACCGGGAACGCCGGGATCGACGGCAGCGGCCTGTCCGCCCTGCAAGGCTGTAAGCTGGACCTGCTGACCCTTGACCACACTGGGCTGGATGATGCCGGTCTGCTCCAGGCAGCCTCCATCCCCAAGCTCTCTCATATCTGGATCGACCACACTGCTGTTACTTATGATGGACTGCTGGCTGTCGCCGGCAACAACTACATCAAGCCAGTGGCCCATGTGCAATTTACCAAGGAGCAGATGGAACACTTCTCCCAGCTCCAGCGGGAAAAGGCCAAAAAGCCCGTCCAGCTGGATGAGCAGGCAGCGTCGGAATGCCGCAGTGTGTTGTCCGCTTTCTTTGCCGAAATGACAGAATGGGAGCAGTACATGGAGCAGGTTGGGTTTGAAGATGCCGAGGCTGTGCCCCGCCTGCTGGCGATCTGGGAGAAGTATGTGAGCGAAAAGCCCCGTCTGGGCTATCGGCCTCTGGCCCTCTCATACAGCGCCCAGGGCACCTACAACGGGGAAGAATTCCTTGACGCGGAGCAGATCACCAAGAACAAGCTCTACATCTACACCAGAGAGAAAAATACCAGCTTTGACCGCCGCTTTCTCATGAAGCGCGTGGGCGAGGGTTGGATGATTGACGCGGTGCAGGAGCGGCTGAACGGCTGGCAGCGGACAGGATTGTAAGGGAGGCATAATGGATGATATATAGGTTTACGGAAGTATTAAACGATCTTGTTAATTATTTTCTCCTTGGTGACATTTTGTTGCTGGAGGACTGGAAGCAGGCAAATCATCTTTCAGATGATTTAGCGATGGAGTTTACCACAAACGAAAGCGGCGACAGGGTATTTGACGAAGGAATTGTAATCCCAATGGCCGGTATTGAAAACTATCCCTATACCATATTGTTCAATCTCTCTGGTGATAGACCGGAGCTGTGCAAAGAAAGAAACCGATTGCAGCTTAGAAAAAGTGGCTATTCCCTCAAAGTAGATCATAATATGCTGATGCTTTTTACATGGCCAATATTGGAACAGTTTACGCCTGAAAAGGTGAAAGATCTGATTTCTTACTATAGAGTGCATAAGAAGCCGATGATTGAGCTTGCAAATGGCTGGTATCATATCGAGATTTTGGGTGGAGAAACCTTGCAGGATGGGGACTATGAACCTACATTTGAGTTTGTGATACAACCAGCCACAAATGAAGAAGTCACCATAAATGCAGATATGAATTTTAGCTTTGAAATTACAAGCTCTGCTTATTAGTGAAACCTATCCCTACCGAAGATGGAAAAGGAGATTATGATATGGATTTATTGAAACAATGCCAGCAATGGTTTGAACAGGATGAAGCGCAGAAGGTAATCGACACCCTGGAAGCGATTCCTGCCGAGGAGCGCACCCCGGAACTGGACAGTGAGCTGGCCAAGGCATATATTGCCGTTGCACATATAGGAGAACGGGAGCCTTTTGAAAAGGCGCTGGAACTTTTGGCTCCCCATGAGGAGCATTTTGCCGAAGATCACTGCTGGAATTATCGGATCGCTTCCGCTTATTATTTTCTGGATGAGGAAGGTCCCGCCCTGCGTTACTTTGAAAAGGCCCTGAAAGCCCGCCCCGGAGACAAAGATACCCAGGAGTACATAGACGATTGCCGCCGTCGTTTGTCCCTGCCCCGCTTTGAAAAGAACTTCCGTGAAAGGACGCAGGAAGCATGGGCAGCCTTTTCTCAGATTGAGGTAGAACTGCGTCAAATCATAGAAACTGACGAAACGCACCAGCGCGGCGAAGAACTGGTTGAAAAATGCGGGAACGCGCTCAAAACGGCCCTGCGTGATACTTCTTTTGAGCTGGGCTTCAATGGCGAAAAGTATGAATTGATCCTCAGTCCAGAGGGCCTTCGCTCCCGCCTGTTCCCGTTGGTGTACTTCCAGAAGCAGGCCCCAGAATCGGTGCTTGAGCATTGGAATATCTGGGTAGGCCGCCAGCCCTGTGAGGGGTTCGAGCTGCGGGCTGGAGAGATCGAAGTTCGGGCTGATGATGTGCAGATGTGGGCAGAGGAAACAGAGGATCATCAGGTAAGTCTGGTCCTTTACTGTGAAAAGCTGACGCCGATCTTGAAAGAGGACACAGACAAGGTCTGGTGGGCACTCTCTATGCTGGTAGATCAAACCATCGGAGAAGTTTCCGCTATCGCCTTTGTTGCTGGGTTTGATGTTTATGCTCAGCCGAAAGACGAACCGGCCAAGCTGCTTTCTGAACTGCCGGAGTTGCTGCAAAGCATGGGACTTTCTCTCTGGCGGGATGGCAGCGACTACCTGGAAAACAGCTACCTTGCCTATGAACTGAAACCGGTGGAGGACCCAGAGGCTGACTGGCGGCTGGATGTCTATACTGGAAGCTGCCGCCTGCCGGTGCTCATCAACGACTACCTGACTGCCCGCAGTGATATGGTGGATGAGTACCACAAGGATGGCATTGCCGCTGGATTCCTCCTGTACCCGCTGTCCGGTTTTACCGGTGAGGAACGAGTGAAAGTCATTCTGGATTTCCGGGATAACCTGCGGGATGCCATCCTGCGGGATGCAGGAGAGGAAGCCGTGACCTTCCTGGGTGGGGCCACTGGTCTGTATTGTGGGTATCTGGATTTTATCGCCTGGGATCTGCCCGCTGTACTAACAGCAGCACAGGCATTCTTTGAGGGAAGCGACTTGCCCTATGCTCACTTCCACGCATTCCGGCGGGATGTGGGTGGTGTGCCACTGCTGGACGAGAAAGAACCGGAGCCTGATATTCATGAGGAAACTGGCTCCCTGCTCTCGGCGGAGGATATTGAAACACTGGAATCCTTTGATGAAGGAACCACCGGTTACTTTGAGAAAATGCTCGGCTGGCTGGAGGATTTTATCAAAAGTGGCGTAGAAGAAGGACGATTCAGCGAAAAACAGGCTCACCAGGATTTGCAGATTGCCCTCTGGTATGCCTTTGCCTGCCTTAATCTGGACGATTACATCCACTACTACCGCGCTGCGGAATGGATGAAGGATTCGGAGAAAAACGCCACGGGCTGCGCTACCTGGTACTACCGGTATTCTGTGGCGTTGATGTATTGCGGCAGGCTGGAAGAAGCACTGGAATATGCGGAGCGGGGCGCTCTGGAGGAGCCGGACTACCCCTGGATCTGGCTCCATCTGGGCAAGCTGCGGGCGCATTTTGGCGATAAATCCGGTGCGCTGGATGCCGTCAAGCAAGGATTAAAACTGGAACCGGGAGATTATGAGTTCCTGACCTTAAAAAAAGAGATCAAAGCCGGAGCCACCCTGGAACAGATGGAATATCATTGGATCAATCCCGATGCTGACCAAACGCTCCAGCGGGGACTGGACGGGAATGCGGATGATAAACAATGCGCCATAGCCTGCATTCGGGTGGACGAAGCAGGACTTGCCGAATTTTATGAGCTGTTCCACCCAGAGCGGTATAGCTATGAGAAAAACTCCCCCTGCTGTGAATTCCAATATCCAGTGCAGGAACATCTTGTGGAGCTGTCCTTCCGTATGAATGAAGCTGGACTCTCCAAGATGGGAACCGACTGGCTGCGGCAGCTCAAGGAACGGCTGGACAGCGGTGAATGGCTGACCCACACCCCTGAAGGAGAACCAGAGGGCATTCTAACAGGTGTGTTTGTGGACCAGACCCGCCGCATTGGTCTTGTCTATCAACAGCCGGGAGACGATCAGTATTTTCAGATTTTCCTGAACCCGGACGGTACGAAGGCGGATGCCTTCTGGTCCTCAAGAAAAAACAGTGAGCCAGAGGTTTATTCGGAGGATGAGATGTCTGCGATAGAGCAGCACATCAAAAACACCTTTGGTGAGTTTGAGAATGTGTTCCATGAGCTGGTTTCTCCTGACATCCATGTGGACATCTGCGTTGTTCCACCCTCTGATGAGCGGGACTATTACACACTGGTAACGATGGGCATGGGTGCTCATCGGATGAATGTGCCGGAGGAACTGGCGGAATACAAGCTGGAGCGAGCAGAGCTGGCCATCGCTCTGCCACCGGATTGGAAACTGGATGAGGAATCCCTGAAGGATGAGCGGTGGTACTGGCCTATTGGTCTCTTGAAAGTGTTGGCTCGCCTGCCCATTTCCAACGATACCTGGCTGGGCTTTGGCCACACAATGGACAAGCAATCGCCGTTTGCAGAGGACACGAAGCTCACCGCCGCTATTCTGACCGGTCCCCAGGGCGTGGAGGAAGGCGGCGAAGTCTGCACTTTGCCGAGCGGCGAGGAGGTCAACTTCTATCAGGTGATCCCGCTCTATCATAATGAGATGGAGTATAAGATGGAGCATGATGCGGACGCCCTGCTTGAAAAGATGGCAGGCATCAGTTTTGTGGTCAATCCCACCCGCCAGAATGCCATCACCAGAGGAACGCTTGCAGAGGAGGAGTTCACCGGCGATATGGACGATGCCGCATGGCACCTGGAATCCATTCAGGAAAAGGGCTTGCCGGTGAATGAGATCAATGCCTACAACCACATGGCAATCTATCTGCGCTGGTGCATAGAGCATGATCTGATGAGCGCGGAATTTATGGAGCGGTACTGGGAGCAGGTGCAGCCGTTTATGGCAGATCTGAGCCGCGCCGATCTGCGTGGCTTTATCCGGGACCAGCTGAAAGGACAGCTCTTTGGGGCGCTGTTCAACAAGGAGGGCGCAGCCTTTGCTGGATATTACTATGGCGAGGCGGATAGCCCGTACTTCCCCAGCGACATTGATAACTATGCTTTGGAGTATTTCGGTTCAGAGCAATATTATTCCGATAAGTTCCAGGATGAAGCCTATCTGTTCATCCCATTTGATGAAAACTATTATCAGGCTATGGCAAAAGTCATGGAAAAGCGGTTCGCCAACTGGCAGGGACAGAGTTTCGATGAGGCCACTCTGGAGCCTTCAGACCTTGCGGAAGCCATGATGGAATATCTGGACTGTGAATGTACCTATTTCCCCTCAATGACGGATGATGACCCCATCATGTCGGCATATAACTATGCCAAACGGGAAAGTGTCAAAGAGGGCTTTGTGCCGGTTCTGATTAAGGCGGATGACGAAATCCTGTGGGAATGCCTGATTATGAATTCTAACCCGGACAGCGATGGTGAGGACGACTTTGCTTTCGACCCGGACAAAGTTGCCGAATACCGGAAGAAAATGCTCTCCGCCCCTGTCGAGAACAGTAAGGCAGTCCTGGAGGAAATGATTGGGCAGCGCAAGGAAGAAGCCGAGGATGACGATATGGACTGGGATGAGGAGATCCTGGGCGAGATGGAGGGCGGATATGATAACCGTCGTTTTTCAAGCTACTGGAATTCCGATAATAATATGACCTATCCTCTCATTCTGGCTAAAATCCCCGTGAAGAATCCTTGGGAGATATTCGCCTACCTGCCCTTTGGTGGCTGGAATGAGTGTCCTGACACGCCGGAGTTAATGGCAGTTGCGAAATACTGGTTTGAACAGCATGGGGCGGTGCCTGCTGCCATGAGCCACGACGAGTTGGAGTTCCTGCTCCCGGCTCCTGTTTCCGAGAAAGAGGCCATAGATGTGGCGGTGGAGCTGTACGGCTTCTGCCCCGATGTGATTGACCAGGGGCCGGAGGACGCCACCGTGGGCGCTCTGGCCGATGTGCTGCGACAGTCCACTGTTTGGTACTTCTGGTGGGATTGAAAGGAGGATTTTTGTGGGATACGATGTGAGTTTTCACCCGATTTCACCAGAGGAAATGCGGGAATGGTATTTTACTCCCTTAACCTGGATACAGCAGGGACAGGAGGAAAAAGTGCTGGCCCTTGCCGCGCAGCATGGAATGGAGGATTTCTATACCGAAAAATATCTGAATACCTTGCGCGTTGGGGCTGAAACGGAATCTAACGAGCTGTTTGACAAAAGCCACGGCTTTTACATTGCGGTGGTCCAGGGATTTTTCCGCGATTACTATTACACCCGGGGAAGCGGCTTTTCCTTCCTGTTGGAGGAGAAGCCGGAATATGCCCGGTATTTCACGCCGTGGGCACAGGTGGCACCAACCGCCTTTCCCAATCCGGCAGAAAATCAGATCATCGAAAATTACTGCTCCGGTGTGTACCTGTCTCCAAAGCAGGTCGTGCAGCTTCTCCGGGATCTGGAGCAGATGCCAAAGGTGCTGGAGGATCTGGAGGGGCTTTGGCGCGATGGACAGTTTGCAGTGCTGAAAAAGGCCCTCACTGCCGCGGCGGAACTGGGTGTCGGCCTGCTGGAAGCTACCGAGGTGGTGGAACCAAACCCCATCTCCCCCAATGAGAGTACCAGCTATTCCAACCTGTACCACTGTGATCGAGATGGGGTGTATCTTTATATGGACACCGTCAGCAGACAGATCGAAGATGCTATCAGGAAAAGTGAGGAATAAGTATGAGCAATAAAGTGTTCCAGCAAAACCTGGATGACAAAAAAGGCCCCCAGCCCGGAGGCCCCTATCTCATTCAGATGTTGTTTAAGATGGGCGGTTTCGCCGTGCTTTTGTAATTCCCCGTCGTTTTTCCAAGTCTCGGCGATAAAGAATTCGGTGCTATCGGTGAGGGACTGGTACATGCCATAGTCGATACATCCCGGTTCTAGCAACGTGCTTTCCTTGCATTTCAAGAATGATTCCTTTAAGGCGGAGACACATTCGGGTTTTACTTTCCGTTTGATATTCAGTACGACTTCCATGGATTCTTTATTGCTTCCTCCATTCGTGCAACCGGATAGAGCGATTAATACGCAGGCCATTGAGATAAACACTTTCTTCATGATAGATTGTTTTTAAGTATTTGATACGACAAAAGTAATGAATTTTTGATCTAAACACAGGAATCGAACATCTGATATTAAATTATTGTTGTTAGTGGAAGTTGGAATGGATATATTTGTGATAATATTAATAGCTATTTATGTTAAATTTAAAACAAGAGTCATGAGAAAGAGTTTGTTGTATGTATTTGCCGTGATTTGCACGATGGGTTTTTTTACGGCATGTGGTGATGATGACGATTCAAGTTCTTCCGGTAACTGGCAAGATCTGTCGAAAACGTACGAGGGTAAGAGCGTTAATCTGGTAATGGGTGAAGTGACAGTCCCTGTTGACGGTAAATCGGTCGTGATTGCCGCTTCCTCTGCGGAGAAGGCATCCGTAACCTTGAACAATATCATCCCCGAAAATAAGTCGGTCGCTATCGATGCCGCGTTGAAGGAAGCGGATGGCACTTATACGTTTACCGGCGAGAGTACGGTTGGCGATTGCGTGGTATCAGTAAATGGTACGGTGAAAGGGGGCGTAGCTTCTGTTGTTTATACTCGTAAATTAACTTCTTCTATCGTAGGTAATTGGAGTTTGAAAGTGGGCGTGGAAGCTATCTATGCGAATATCGTTACCGGAAATTCTACGATCGATGATCTCGTGCGTATGATAAAGCCTGCTATCAGTAACTTGATTTGGGGCAAAGTAAGCGCTGTAAATGTTAACTTACCGGAAGATGGAATCTTCGATGTTTCTTGGAGACCTATAGGGGCTTCTGAGGATAAAGGAATCGGTGAGATCACAAAAATGGCAAGTATCCAATATTGTGTGGTAGACGGGAAATTTATGGTGGCTGTGGATAAAAATTATGTGACAGTCTTGACTACTTTATTACAACAGGCTGCTGGTGACAAATTGGAGGCCGCTGGTATCTCTATTGACGAGATCATGAAGCTTTTGGTTGATTTAGGAGGTTATTATGGTCTACCTCTTAACATGAAGGTGGATGGAAGTGAGGCTACTTTTTATGCGGATAAGGATTTAATCGTACCGGTTTTGACCATGATAGCTCCTATCTTGAAACCGATGGTTCCGGAGAATTATCAGCAAATGGTAGATATGGTATTGCAACTACTTCCGAACGCAAAAACGTTAGAGTTTGGACTTAATTTCACGAAATAATTGAAAATCCTAGGTTGTAGAGACGGAGTACACACCGTCTCTACAACTGGATGAAATTTGGCAGGGTTATACCAATATAGGAGTTAATCAATTACCTTGGTGCTTTCTGATATAAGAATATCGCTATAAATGTATAAACTATATTCGGTATCCAAGCTGCTACGGCAGGACTCACATAACCATTAATAGCGAAGGTGGAAGTAACCGTCATAAACAGGATGTAAGAAAAACTCAACGCCAATCCGATACCAATATTCATACCCATACCTCCCTTTATTTTCCGGGAAGACAACGACGCTCCGATAGAAGTCAAGATAAACGCCGCCATGATCGTGGCGAAGCGCTTATGATACTCGATCTGGAAGGTCTGTATATTCCCGATACCTCTTTTTTTCTGCCGGTTGATATACGTATTTAGCTCGGGCGTTGTCATCGTCTCGCAATCATTCACGGAAATCAGGAAGTCCGAGGGCACGATGGTCAAGGTCGTATCCTTACGGGAGCCTTGGGAAATATGTTCCCGCATGCCATCGAAATCACGGATCATATAATCGATAACGGTCCATTGATAAAGCGAGTCGTATTTGATCGACTTGGCGGTCAGACGGGAGATCAATTTTTTATCCTCGAAATGCTCCAGAGAGAAACGGTATCCCATGTTCGAGCGAGCGTCATAGCTATCGAAATAAGCGATAACACCCGGCTCGATCTCCAATTGGGCGTTCTTCACGTAATCCACCTTCTTGTTACGGATATATTTGTTCTGGAAATCGATACGAGTCTCATTCGCCGGGGGAATGATGTAAGCGTTCAGGATAAACGTCACGATAGCGATAATCGTAGCCGAGACCGCATAAGGAAGCATTAACCTACGGAAACTCATACCGCTGGCAAGCATCGCTATGATCTCCGAACGATCCGCTAGCTTCGACGTGAAAAAGATCACGGCGATAAATGTGAACAACGGACTGAACAAATTGGCGAAATAGGGGATAAAGTTCAAGTAATAATCCACGATGATCGCTTTTAAGGGGACATCCGGATTCAAGAACTTATCGATCTTCTCGTTTATATCGAAAACGACGGAGATAGAGATAATCAAGGCGATAGCGAACACGTACGTGCCCAGAAACTGCTTGATGATATACCAATCGATCCGTTTTAGTTTAAATTTCATCTGTCTCGTTTTTTATAACCGGTTCGCTAATTGACGGACCATACCACTTTTCCATGTAGTAAAATCGCCAGCGATGATATGTGCCCTCGCTTCTTTCACCAACCATAGGTAGAAGGCGAGGTTATGGATAGAAGCGATCTGTAAGCCAAGCATTTCTTTCGCCTTGATCAAGTGGTGCAGATAAGCCTTGCTATATAAGGTATCCACGTAGGAATGTCCGTCCGGATCGACCGGCGAGAAATCGTTCTCCCATTTCTTGTTACGCATATTGATAGTACCGAAACGCGTGAAAAGTTGGCCGTTGCGCCCGTTGCGGGTTGGCATGATACAGTCGAACATATCGATGCCTCGTTCGATCCCTTCCAGTAAATTGATCGGGGTACCTACGCCCATCAAGTAACGAGGTTTATCTTTCGGTAAGATATCGTTTACGACCTCGATCATCTCATACATCTTATCGGTAGGCTCGCCAACGGCCAGTCCCCCGATAGCGTTTCCATCGGCGCCTTTTCGGGCCACGTTCTCCGCCGCCCTCTGCCGCAAGTCCGTATAGACGCATCCCTGTACGATCGGGAAGAGACTTTGCCGGTAGCCGTATTTCGGCTCCGTGCTGTTGAAGCGGGCGAAACAACGATCCAGCCAACGCTCGGTCAGGCCCAGTGATTGCTTGGCGTAATTGTAGTCGGCATCTCCCGGGCAACACTCATCGAAGGCCATGATGATATCCGCACCGATAGAGCGTTCGATATCCATCACCTTCTCCGGCGTGAACATATGCTTGGAGCCGTCGAGATGCGAGCGGAACTCGGCTCCCTCTTCATGCAGCTTACGATTGTCGGAAAGAGAGAATACCTGAAACCCCCCGCTATCGGTCAATATCGGGCGATCCCATGTATTAAACTTATGCAAGCCTCCGGCCTGCTCCAAGATCTGGATACCGGGACGAAGATACAGATGGTACGTATTCCCCAAAATGATTTGTGCCTTGGTATCTTCCTTTAGCTCGGTCATATGTACACCCTTTACCGTACCTTGCGTACCCACGGGCATAAAAATAGGCGTCTCGATTACCCCGTGATCGGTGGTAATCAAGCCCGCCCTAGCGTTCGATTTCGTATCGTTATACTGTAATTCAAATGTCATGTATCAAAAATTTGTGACAAAGGTAGCATTTTTCTCTTAGAATCCGAAGTCATCTATTTCTACCTTTTTCACCTCTTCCTCTTTAGGCTTCTCCACGAACTTGTGTACTTCGTTCGCCTTGATGATGATCGCTCTCATCGGGCGTACGGGACAGATCGATTCGCAGCCGCCACAACCGATGCAAAGATCGGGGTTTACTTGCGGGATGGTCAGCGTGCCCTCGTAAGGAACCATATGCACGGCTTGGGTAGGGCAGTGCTCCGAACAAGCCCCGCAATCCGTCCCCTCCGTCTTTACGATACAACGGTTGATGAAGAAGGTGGCGATGCCCACTTGTGTAGTCGCTTTCTCTTCCTTGGTAAGCGGCTTTATAGCGTGCGTGGGGCAAACCTCCGAGCAGACCGTGCATTCGTAATTGCAATAACTGTCGATGTAAGCGATACGGGGTTTCAACATATAATCAAAGCCATACTCCAATCCCGTGGGACGTAGTACATGACTCGGGCATTGAGTCACGCAAATCTGGCATCCGGTACATACATCCTTGAAACGTTCTAAGCTGATCGCTCCCGGCGGTACGATAGGGGGCCATTTATTGCCGTGCTTACCTTGCCCGTGCTGCCCTTTGCCATGCCCTTTTTCCATTCCTTGGGCAATGGTGGATACGATCGGGAGGGAGACCGCGACGGTAGCCCCTGCCGAGAGAAATGTACGGCGGCTGTTCGGAGCGGTAGCCTGTTGGATCACGTCCGTTTGTGCGCGAGCTGTTTCGGCTTCTTTCTTGAAGGAAGGCTTGAAACGGTATTGCAATCCTCCTTTAGCGCACGAGGACACGCAGTTGAAGCAATCTACGCAACGGGAGGTATCTACGGTGAGGTTCTTGCTGTCGATCGCCTCCGCCTTACAAGTATGCTCGCAATTACCACAATGCGTACAAGCTTCTTTGTCAAAGGAGATCCGGAAAAACGAATACCGGGAGATCAGGCTCAACAGCGTTCCTACCGGGCAAAGCGTATTGCAGAACAACCTTCCCCGGAATACGACCATGAGGATGAATACGAGCAACGCGACCAAAGCGGATATCACGCCGAATACCGTCACGTTGCTAATCGTGACGTGATAAAGCGTATAGTTATCCATCCGTGCCAATCCGTCGGCCAGCAGGTTATTGACCCACATGACGACCGGACGGAACAGGTTGTTCGCTATACGGCCGAAGTTACTGTACGGATCTAGCAACGTACATAATTCGATCATCCCGAAAACAGCCAATACGAATGTAAGCCCGAGAATTGAGTACCGTAAGATATTCATGGGCTTATGATAGCTGAACCTGCGTACTCCTTTCTTTTTCTTCTTCCCGATACAGAAAACCCGGTTGATAATATCTTGCAATACGCCCGCCGGGCAAATAACCGAGCAATAGATCCGGCCGAACAATAAAGCCAATACGAATTGGAAGACTACCAACCCCGCCATCCCCCCTAAAATAGCGGGCATGATCTGGAGATGCAACAACGTGTGCAGGTTGTCCGGCAATACATCGGCGAAATCAACGAAGAATAAAAGTATGGGTACGAAAATGAGGATCGCGAGTACGACCCGCAATCCTTTTAAGTAATTAGGCTTCTTCATCCTCGATTATATCTTAATACGTTTGATCGTGACATTATCCAGATTCGTCGTACCTAGCTTTAAAGCCTCGCCTTTACCGATATGACCTACGGCGGCCATATCCAGCTTCTTCACTTGGTTGAACAGGCGAAGGGCAGCGGTGTCGATAGCGACGATATTCGGGGAAGCGATCAAGGATTTCAAGGTAGCCACATCGGCAGCGCTCTTTCCTTGTGGGCCGTTTTGGTGCATGATACGATAAGCGTCCACGATGTTCAATACCGGTTTCTTTTGCCAAGTGCAAATATCGGCGATGCATTGTTGCAAATCATTTTGATGGAAGAAACGGCGATCCCATACGATTCCCATATAGTTCTTCATGGCGCAAGTCATCTTCGCCCCACCATGGTTCTTCA
>ERZ857745.2045-NODE-2045-length-23017-cov-2.732384_pt1 | contig 23017 bp, 26 predicted proteins | sample MGYA00519699_ERZ857745 | MGnify/ENA primary metagenome ERZ857745 (study PRJEB31778, sample SAMEA3449357) | human gut metagenome | biome: human gut; feature: human-associated habitat; material: faeces | place: United Kingdom | collected 2010/2012 ...
AAGGCGGCGGTCGCGGAGTTCGGCAGCCCGTACCGCATCAACAAGGAAATCAAGGCCGACAGGCTGTTCCGCGTGGCCAGAGGCTTCTACTCCGACACGCGCTATGTGGACCCCTATGCCCTGTGCGCCATGCGTTACCCGGGAGCCATCGTCACCATGGACAGCGCCTTCTACCTCCACGGCCTCACTGATCGGGTGCCGGACAAGGTCCACCTTGCAACGGCGAGGGGCGCGACGAGGATAACCGACGCTGGCGTGGTCCAGCGTTTCTCCGAGGACCGGTTGCTCGATCCTGGCAAAACCATCATCGAGCGCGACGGCGCGAAGATACAGGTTTACGGTCGCGAGCGCATGCTGATCGAGCTTATGCGTGCATCGGCGTCGATGGCGCCGGACTACTACGCCGAGCTCATCGGCGCGTATCGCAGGATTGTCGACGAGCTTGACCTTTACGCCGTGGAAGAGTACATGGAGATGTTTGAGAGGAGCGGTTACATGGCCGACATCCTGCAGCGGGAGGTGCTGTGATGAACCTCGCAGAGATGAGGGGCGCATATATTGATGACGGATACGGTTATGAGGCCGCATCGACGAGGTCGTGCCAGGACGCGTTCCTGATCGTAGTGGCGTCGTCGGTCTTTGCCGACAAGGTCACCTTTAAGGGCGGCATCGTGATGCAGCAGGTCTCCGGCGATAGGCGCCGCGCCACACAGGACATAGACTTCGACTTCATGCGTTACTCCATCGCCGATGGCTCGATCCGCGCTTTCGTGAAGAAGCTCAACTCCAATAAGGCGGGAATCCGCATTCGCATCGACGGTCCCATCGAGGAGCTCAAGCACCAAGACTACGACGGCAGACGCGTTCATGTCACCGTCTTGGACGAGGCGGGCAACTCCGTGAAGACAAAACTCGACATCGGGGTCCACGCCGACCTGTCTATCGAGCAGAGGGAGATATGCTTTGACGTTATGGCGTCCGATGGGGCAATTTCGCTTCTAGGGAACACCGACGAGCAGATGGTTACCGAGAAGATGCGGTCCCTGCTGCGCTTCGGCGCCAGATCGACGCGGTATAAGGACATCTTCGACGTCTATTACCACCTTAGGATCAAAGGAATCGATGTCGGGCTTCTGGATTCCTGCATGGCAAAGGACGTCTTCGGTAATGAGTCGATGCGCGAAGAGGATTGGGCTGACGTGCATACTCGTCTTGAAAAGGTCTTCTCGGACAGGCGTTACGTTCGCCAGCTTTCCAGGGCGAAAGACAATTGGCTGGAGCTTCCTGCGGGGAAGGTGACGGCTGGCATCCTTTCCGAGGTAAAGAAATTTATGATGAAGCGCTAGGATCCCCGGGTCGAACGGCTCCAATTGGCTTGATCTGATTAGAGCTTGTGAAGTTGCAAGCTGTTTGCAAAGAATCGTCCCATTGGAAAAATGCCCCAATGGGACGATTCTTCGTCTATTCGGACGCAGCTTTTCGGCGCTGATTCGTCGCCGATGGCGTTTGGGCTGGGATGTAGATGCCATTTACCCTTCGTTCCCCCATGGTCCTGGCGGGATTAACGATTGTTTCGCAAAACGTTTCACGAACTTCTTTCACTGCACGCCTAGGGAGACAATGAGCGAGTAGCTCCTTGCTTGCCGTGGCACCCCCCTGTGTTGTGCTCATGCGCGTGCTGGTGGGTCGCGCTGAACGTATTCGCGCGAAGCGCGGTTTAATCGTCTATTTCTGTGATAACGCTTTCGGGGAACGTTAGGGTTCGTAGCGTCTTTTTGTCGAACGAGTCCCATGTATGAAGCTTCTCTCTGCTTCGTTTGAGCCTCGGGTCATCATAGCTGTCGAGGAAAATCTCTGCGCATAAGTCTTCGATGTATGCTTTTCGAATGCCATCAGTCGGCTCGTCGCCTTTCTCGATGTATTTGCGCTCCCCCTGTATGGCGCGGTCTAGATACTCCATGAATTTGTCGTTCTCTTTTGCGAACTCAAATACATGATCGAAGCGTTTTCCGGTTTTGACCAGCTCCCATTGTTCGGGCGCGTATTCCGCCATCGTCAGGAAGGTCGGCAAAAGCGCATTCTTCGAGAACGAGATTGACCAGTCTCCTTGCCAGTCGGGAGTGTTCCTTATGTAGGTGGCGCCTTGGTTGAGCTTGTCGATGAATCGGTTGCAATCGCGAAGGCTTCCGCTGTTTTGCTCGATAAACCGTTGGGATATTTTCGTGAAACAGTATCCGCTATGGATGTCGGCTTGCTTCGCTTCGAGGTACATAATTGGATTGATTCGGGGCAAATCGAATCGGTGGTCGCAGAAGCGTTGAAGGTATCGCTGGCAGTCGTAATTCTGGCCATAGACCCCTTGGAGCGAGTAGGCAAGCTGCGTTCTGTCCGTTGAATAAACGACCACGATGTTATCCTGAAGGAAAAGAGACTTTGTTTGCTCGAGTAGCTGCATAGCGAATTCCGGCCGGCACCTGTCGAGCTCGTCTATGAAGAGCACAGCCCTGTTGGCGACTTCCGGCAGAAGCGCCGACACGAGTTCCTCGGTTTTCGCTCTTAGCTCCTGCCGCTTTCTGAACGCGTTAAGGAAATCGTTTCCGCTGATTGCTTCGAGGAGCTTTCCTGTATTCAGGCCCGTTAAAGACAAAGCGCAGCCTATTGCCCCTGCTGCGATATCGGAAATGCTTCTCTCCTGATTGACCTTTGTCTTGTCAGCCATGGTTGCTATGGTTGCCAATAGTGGGGCAATCGGGTCGTTGAAATGGTCGTTTTCCCAGGCATTGAAGTATATTGGCAGAAAAGGATCTTCGCTCAGCTTGGCCATGAGATTGCTGTCGAAGATGGATGTGTCCGATGGGGCATTCGCGTCGATGTTCGGGTTTCCGAAGCGCAAGGTTTCGATGATTTGCTTGACGAAGAAGGTTTTGCCCGTTCCCCAAGGGGCGTCTATGAAAATAGAATAGGGTCCATTCACGTTGCAAAGCAGCTGAATGAATTGGGCAACAACTTCGCGGCGACCGAGTCGGTCGTGCTCTAGCGATTCCCTGGCAAGCTCGCATGTTGGCTCTTCGTCTAATCGTTTCATGTGCGCCCTCTTTTTCGCGGTGTTGCTGGGGGAGACCCTCGTTTCATTGCTGATATTATCGCACAGGCGTTCGTTACGATTGTATGTAGCTTTATGGATATACGAGGCGGCGGTGGCTCTTGACCTTGGTTTGCATTGGCGGGGCCCGTGAAGGATTTACGTTTTGGTTGGTGCAGCGGGATAGTGCCGGTTGGGGATTGAAGTCTGCGGTGTGATGGTGTTGGATGGATTTGCCACTGACTCGAATGTGTTCGCAACGATAAAGCTCGACACGCGGGGATGCGGGTAGGCTGTTTGCCCGCATCCCCGTCTTCCTAAGGCCTACGTCTTTTTTCAGACTTCAGCTTTTTCTCGGCATCGGAGAGTAGATGCTTAACTTCTCTGCTTCTCTTTCGAATTTCTTTTACTGGATCGATCTCGAGTCCCTCGAGGACGTGGGTTTCGTCTCCCTCGGTATAGACAACGAACTTGACTTGCTTGTTCCATCCAACGAACTTTTCATGCTTATCGAGCATCGCGTTTAGCTCAGAGCGAGCCGATCGTATATGCGGCTCGGCGCATTTCAGGAAGTGAGCGTACAACTCTATAACCAGCTTGTAAAAGAGCATGTTTGTGTACCTGAAACACAGATAAGGAGGGTCGTTCGGATTGATTCCCCTTATGGCATCTGACGTATGCTCGATAAAGGAGGTTAGATGCTTTGACTTGTTGAACAAATGCGGATCGGCGATTTGATTCAAGTCAAAACGCAGACGGGTTCCCCGGGGTTCCGGCACGACCGGCACGACCGTCTGCCCATGCTGCACGGGGTTTCTGAGCTCGTACATAAAAACGTAAACGCCGCCTCGGTCAAACCAGCTTGAAGGCAGCTTCCAGTATTCCAAATACCCTTTGGATTCTCTCCCGCCGTAGTAATCTCCCATAACGGCCTGCATTTTGTCTACGATGTTTCGCGCCGCTGAGATGAAATTGCCGAATGCGCCGTTTACCACCGTTCTCGCGCTAAACTTGCCAGGTTGGAAATCATCGGAAAGCCAATCGTTTCGATTGCATGGCGCCAAACGAATCAGCTCCCGGTAGCTCCAGCAAAACTGGTCGAATAGCTGGTAGGTCTCAAAATACGATCGCATGGTGCGGCTATAGGACTTTGCGATTTCGATATAGTCATCCTCGAGCTGCGTAACGTCGGATATTGCGGTGTTGCCCGACTTGCTGATTTTGCTGAGGGGAATATAGTGCATTAAATCGGCCATACGTAAACTCCGTTCAGTCTGTTTGTAGTGCCTGGTAGCGGGAAAATGGCAGCGCTGGTATATCGTTTGCACGATGTCGTTTGCGGTGCGAGATTGAGAGCTTGTACTATTGTAACAAGCGGCGCAGACGCCTCCCGTTGACGATGGACGCGTTCAGCAACGCTTCGTTGATGCGGTTTGCGACGCGCGCCCAATGCGATATTCGCTTGGCGTCGAGTCTTATAGTCGCCTCGGAGTAATGGGGGGTGTGTCGGCTGGCGCCGGTGCGCCCCTCTTTTGGTTTGGGCGGGAGTGGATTTTGGGTTTTGCTTGGGTGGCGTGATGTGCGGGGCTAGGCGACGCGCTAGGGCCCGGGTGGGGCTCATGGTGGCAACGGGTTGCTCGGCGTACCTCGCCCTCGCGCGTGACGACGCACGCCCAGTGCGACGACTTCCCGACGTCGAGCCCTATGACGATTTCCGGCCTTCTCGGTGGTGCCATGGTGATATCCTCCAATCGTCGGGCCAATCGGAGGCCCTCCCGCGACACTCACATTACCTTGCCGTGGCGCCCGCGCCCGGCAGTTTCCTATCAGTCGTTCGGAGCTGCGAGCGCCTCCGGTGGCAACGCCCCCGGGCCCTCTTCGGGGCAGAGGCAGACGGCCATCCAGGGACGCCCGATCGGCGGCCCCTCGGGGCTTGGCCGTATCGTAGGCAATGCGCCGAATGTTCGCCACCGAAGTTCATCGGTGGCTTATCTTGGACTGTAATGGGGTGGCGTATCGACCGAGCGATTAATGGACGAAATCGGCCGGCATATCCATTGGGGCAACGGGAAAGAGCAATTCGGCTGCTGGACGGCATAGGCTTGATGGATTATGAGGGGATCAACGGGCTCGCTTGATCGATGGCTCGGAGAACCCCGCCATCCTCGATTGGCATATTTGCTGTCATTTTCGCAATCGGTTTTGGTAACTGAAGCAAATTGGAAAGAGGCGAAAACATGTCGTGGGAAGAAATAAGCAGCAAACAAATTGGCCCTTGCCCATGTGGAAATGTCCATATTGTATGCACTGTTAGGATGGGCGATTGGAACAGAAGTGAAGTTGATTATCGTATCGAATGCGGTACTTGTTCAAAAAAATAGCAAGTTGTGCCCGGGGTGACAGGGCGTCGTCACCCCGGGCACGAGCGGGTGTCGGCTTCTCTTGTCCCCATCGACTATCCTCCCTATAACGGCCCGAGTGAAGAGGCGGAATACGGCCCAAAGAATGCATTGACGAACGATTTCGTCGTTTGGCTGATTGAAAACGAGACAAGATCGGCTCTTGTTGATGCAAAGGCGGATCTTGTCGCCTGCGGCAATTGCTCGCGGGTGAAGGGGGTTGCGGCTCGAGTGGTAGAAAGCCGTCGGCGGCTCCTTAAGTCGGCGAGGGTAAAAGTCATTGCTAACGAGATTGATAGTGCGCTCGAACGCTATGATGCTTACGTTGGCAATGCCGAGCAGAGGGAAACTTTACGTACCATTGAGCAGGCGGAAAGGGCAAAGTACGAAGAACGTCGCCGCAGGGTCATAATTCCGATTGATTAGCCGTTGGCCCTATGACGAAGCTGGAGCAGTCAATTGCGTCGACGGCTCTGGCATGTATGTGTGAAGGCTTCGGATGTGGTTAAGCCTTGAGCCTCGTTAAATTGCGAAACGGCGTTTCGAGGCAGATTGGATGCTTGCGAATGGAGTGTGCCGCATGTCGTGCGCTGATTTCGGTTTGCGACGTCCTTGGGCGTCGTTAAACAGGTCGTGTTCTCGCGGGTATTTGAAATGGTTTGCGGGAAGTGCGGGCTTCGCTAGCGTGATGGCTGAGCGGTAGATTCGCGTCATGCTAAATTCGATGGGAAGGAGGGGCTTTGGCCGCGATTATTGATGGCAAGGACCTTCGCTTCGGTCTTCGTTCTGATGTTGCGGAGAGGGTGGAGAAATCTGGTCTTCTTGATCTTGTCGAACGCTGTGATTTTCTTTACCAGCAGGCTTTTTACGCCAATGCCGAGCTGGCCATCCTCTTCGATTTGAAGAAGTTGCCCGGGGAGTATGAACGTGAGGTTATTTGCGCGCCTTGCTTTTTCAGCTGCGCGCGGATAGCTTTGGCCGATTCTTGCTTTATGAACTGCGCGAGGCTCTTCGATCGCGATGGCGACGTCACCATTGGAGCGTTGCTGAAGATGTGCGCCGCCGCGTCGGTCGAAATCGATGCTCGCGCATGCGACATATATGGGAAACGTCCAGGCATCGATGGTTGCAAGTCAATCAAGCACGCATTGGCCCGTGACGAGGAGAGGTTCTATTTTCGAGACGTTGAGCGGCGGCGGCGCATCGATAAGCTGTTCGGAGGTAATCGCGGGGATGCCGTTTACGTATGCATGTCTGCTGTAGAACTCGTCGAATTGTGGCAAAAACGCTACAACAGTCTCAGCAAACTGACTGGTCGGTTGCGGACGCAGCGAAACAAGGTTTTCGCGCACAACGATGCTGTTTCCCTTGATTACGAGAGCTTCGCCAGCATGTTTCCGTTGACTTTTGGGAGTTGCAGCAGCTCATCGATTTTGCGCTCGACGTGACTATTGGGACCCTCGCCGCCGTTGCTGGCGATAATCGGCCGCGTTTGCCGATAAATGTCGAAGACTTGCGTGGCCTTTTGAACTGCGTGGATGCTGGTATGGAAGCTGTGGAGCAGCAAGCTGTTAATGTCTTTTCTGAGCTATGACGGGCTGGGGCAGGGACTTTATCCACGATGCGAGCTCGTCGGGATCGTGCTCGAGCGATTTCCTCTCGACCTCGCCGGTCTCGGGCGCGAAGGCGCAGGCCTTTATCGAACGCGTGTGGACGTCGGGCCCTACGAAAGTGGTAGCATTGTTCATCGGAAGCCCCTTCCATGAATGCGGTGTGGCCGCTGGCGGTTTGGACACCGCCATTGTCGGCCTAATCCGCGGATATGCATGCAGGAGGGCTTCCAACTTCTTATGCCCTGCTCATATTGTCTTTTGGGCGCGTTCGGCTTTCAAAGTGCGCAAAGAGTTTTACGCTGGCGTTGTATCGTGCTGGGGTGTTTCCGAACAGGTATTGTTTCGAAAATGCGAAGCAAAGTTGCAATTGATTTGAGGAGACCACGACGAAGAGGTGTTGCCTATGGCTTTGGTAAATCATTTGGGGCATCCGATTGACGAAGTCTATCGGCCCTATATACCGGAAACTTTGGAAGAGCTGCTCGACTGCTTCCCAGCCGGCTCGGCGGCAGACGATTTCATGTGGAGGGGCCAGGCGAATCTATACTGGACGCCCTTTCCGACGTTGTACAGGCGGATCAGAGGATCTGGATATAGCGATATGCAGATTAACGAAGGCTTGGTTCGGCATGTCGAGTCGAGGATCATCGAGGAGGCTCGGGCTAACGGGCCGCTTCGCTGCGGCGGTTCCGTTTTGGAGTTCATGGCCCGCATGCAGCATTACGGCGGTGCGACGCGCCTGCTTGATGTGACTTCGAGTTCCGACGTCGCGCTTTACTTCGCGTCATCCAAGTATGATGAAGTGGCTGGCATCGTGTATTCCTATAGGATCAACCCCGATATGCGTGTCTCGATTGGGGAACAACCCGACGGTCGGGAGCCCGATTGGTACGAGTTGACCGATCGTTGCCGGGGTGGGCGCCCCCTTCTCGTGAAGCCGCGGGGCTATGAGCCGAGAATCGTCGTGCAACATGGGGCGTTCGTCATGACGTCGCTCGACGGCTCGCTGGCGGAACCCAACCTTTTCACGTGTCAGACGGTTGATTCCGAGGTTCGCCAGATTTGGATTCTCCCAAAGCTGAAACCTTTCGTAAAACGCTACCTGGCGACAAGGGGAATCACCGAGGAGTCTCTGTTCCCATCGGGCATCGAGGAGTTCTCGAAGGTTTGCTCGGCGGATGCGCCTATTCGCTTATGATCTGTCAATTTCCGTTTCGGCTTCAGGGCGTGATGCGCTTTTTTGGGTGTTGTATTGGGCATCGTCCTCTCAAAAATCAATTTTGTTCAGTTCTAACAGAAAAGGAACGCCGCATATGCTGCGAGCGACTCGAGAGGGTATGTCGACGCGCCAGTGCCCGCTAAAGTCGCGCTGCCAGGCGGAGGGTCGACGAAAGGTGACGCGAATAAGGACCATGCCTAACCGCGCGCCGTGGGGAAGGCGGTTTGTCGATTGCGGGGTTACGCATGCGTGGGTGCTACAATCGGCTCGATGCTTAGTGTTGTATGGAACGTGGTTTTCGGGATGGGTGATGTGATTATGCAGCATATTCTAATTGACAAGGCGAAACGTTACCCGACCCCGAGGCCCGTGCTTGCGGAGGATTCAAGTACCTACAACGTCGAAAGAGGGTATTGGCAGCTGAAGGCGACGATGGGGCCTATGGTGGCGAGCGATATGGCCGTTCATCCTACAACCAAGAAGTATGATAGGGAGACTGGGGAGGATATGAAGGGTGAATGAGGTTAGATGTCTGGTGATATCCAGCTCAATTGACTACTCGACCGATTATGTCTGCCTCGAGCTGGAGGCCAGGGGCGCGTCGTATTTCAGGATTAACCGCGACCAGCTTCTGGAATATAAAATCACGCTCGACGTCAATCGGGAAGCGATGGCCTTCGAGGTGGCGGGGCGCTCCTACTCCTTCAGCAATGCAGTGGGCAACTCGGTATTCTTTCGCGCCCCGACTTTTTTAAGGACTTGCGGCAAGCCCTATTCCCTCGAAGAGCAGGTCTATCATACCCAATGGGGCGCGTTCCTGCGAAACCTGGTTCTGTTTGATAGCGTGACGTGGGTGAATAATCCAGCAGACACCTACTTGGCGGAAAGCAAGCTCTACCAGCTTCACGTCGCCAGAATGGTAGGGCTTGCCATTCCCAGGACCTTTGCGACGAACAGCAGCAAGATTCCCTTAGATGCTGATATGTATGCGGTTAAATCCATAGACACGGCCCATTTCGCGACGTCCGACCTGGAGTATTTTGCCTATACATCGGCTGTTCCGCGAGAAGAGCTCGAGGAGAGTGATCTGTCGCTGGCTCCCGTTTGCGTGCAGGAGTACCTGCACGGCAAGGTGGACATGAGAGTTGCCTACATCAACGGAAAGCTGTTCCCGTTCGAGATTAGGTCGAACGGAGAGGGGATTGAGGGCGACTGGCGCAAGACGAGGAAAGAGGACCTGCAGTACGTGCCTGTAAAGCTTCCTGCCGGCATTTCCGAGAAGCTTTGCGCCCTTATGCGCGAGCTGCGCCTGAAATACGGCGGGGTAGATTTGGCGCGGTGCGGCGACGCCTACTACTTTATCGAGGCCAATCCTACCGGTGAGTGGTGCTGGCTCCAAGAATCGACCGGTGTTAGGATTTGTCCGTCGATTGTTGACGCACTGATGGGCGGAGGCGCGCAGTGAGGGGAGAAGAGGGGAGTCGCGAGGCGGAAAGAGGAAATAAATGGCCAAACCGGCAGGCTGCGGTTGACGTCCTTTTCCCTATAATTTCGACCTTCTTGTCTAAGAGAAGGATTATCGAGAAGATTGGCAGCTTGGAGGAGACCGAGGGTGCGGAAATTGATTTCCAATCCCATCCTTCTTTCGTGTATCTGCGAAATATAGACGACGACAACGTCCTGGAGAACAAGTACGGCGACGCCCTGGAGCATAAGAAGCAGCTCGAAGACAAGGCAAAGTCCCTCGTTGCCCTTACAACGATATCTGCGACGATGATGCTCGGCCTCGGTTCCACCGCTTCAAGCATGTTCGGGGGGATTGTTCAGTTGCCAGCCAGGGTGATTCTCGCAGCCGTGATGATATTCTCGGCTTTCTATATGGTCGCGGCGGCTATCAGCTCGATTAGTGTCTTCGCATCTCTCAACAAAGCATACCTTGTTGATGACCCTGGCCGCTCGACGGGAGATGACATCAGGCTGGCCATCATGCAGAACGGATACCAGAACATCCTCCGCAACAATTATTTGAGCCTGTCGTTCGACTGTCTGAAGAGGTCGCTCGGCAGCCTTTTCGTGGTTTTTCTTGCAATGGTTGTCTCTGCATGAGAAACGCAGTGGGGCACGTGCTAGCGATGGGCATGCCGGTGGCAATACGCCAGGCCTTCTTCGGGGCAGGGGCGAACGGCCATCCGGAGGCGCCCGATTGGCGGCCCCTCGGGGCTTGCCCGTATCGTATAGACAATGCGCCGAATGCTAGCCACCGAAGTTTATCGGCGGCTTGTCTCAGGTCGTAATAGGGCCAAGTTCGGTGCTGCCAATTGTCGCATGCGACTCTTTAGGCTTTGCTATTGCTCCTCCGACAGTCGGCGTTGTTCGGAAGGCATTTTTGTGGGATATGATTTTGATTTATCGACGTATGCATCGGGTCGGTTTGTCGATGTGACATTACGGAGGTTGAGATGGTCATCATGGTAAGCAATCTTATTCCCCAAAACCTTGATTTGAAAGAGGAAGTCCAACTGCAAGGCTGTTACGAAGGTGTCGAATATCTCCTTGAATTAACGCAATTCTTTGGCAGCACGCTCTATTTGCCGAAAACTAGAATTGCAGGACATGTTGCGCAGTTGGATATGAGCAGCATCATTTCCGCTGATGGTGATAAGACGACGGCATATCGCACGGTTTCCACGGTGAGCGATCGCAGATGCCCTCAAATTGAGCTGCAATTTCGGGACGATTCAATAGGAAGTATCGATTACTATGCGCAAGATGGTGGGTACGTGTGATTTTTGATGATCCGAAGGTACGTAGCAAAGGGAGCGCACAGGAAAAGATTGGGGAGTATGTTGACTTTGCATCTGCCGTGATTGCAAACTATCTTCTTGTCCTGAGATATTTGTCAAATGCGAACATATTAAAGCCGTACTCGAAGGATTTGTCTCCGGCCAATAGGATTTATGCCGCCGTGGACGATCCTGGAGCGAAATTGTTTGATTGTCCGAGTCTTGAGTGCATTAGCAATTATGTTAATTTACCAAAGCAAGATGACGTCGAGCCATATTTTATTCGCATGCGCGATTACGGTGTTGGTGATTTTCTGTATTCGGGAAGGACTGTACCGATTGCGGACCAGCTGTTGCTTGAGGCAAAGAACCTGGCGTTCAATGCTCAGTCTTACGATGCGGCAATAGTCCTCATTCAATCATCGTTCGAGCTGTATGTAACATTGAAAATGAAAACCGACTGCGAGTCGGCTGGCATTCGAAAGTTAAAGACCGCAGAAGATTCTGAGATGGTGAACTATCGAAAAGCTATAGAGAGGGCGTCGGTTAGCAAACTGCTGGGTTTTATCGCTGAACAGATCTATGGCGAGGCGCTTAACTCTGGAAAAGAGTATGAGGAATGGCGCTGCATGTGCTATAAGAAGCGAAATAGTATCGCCCATAGAGGATGTCTCAACTCCAATCTGTGCGATGTACGGAATGCGTTTGAGGCAATGTCGGGATATAGGGAGCACCTCGATAGCCGGATACCCAAGGTTGTTGAAAAATAATTGCTTCGTGTTCAAACTAATCTACCGGAGCCTGGGAATCATTCTGCTCATCTTCTTTATCTGCTTTTTTCGTCTTGATGATCGGGTTCGGCATGTTGATGCGGCCCGTATTCCCCTCATTGTTGTTGGTTTGCATTCTGGATGATTGGCCCTTATAGCATGCGCGTTCGAAACGACGATGTGGGCCACACGCGTCCAAGGCCTCCCCACTTCTTACGTCCAAGAAATGGGGGGGCGATTCAATCTGATTGAGCGGGCCTTCTTTTATCGTTGTTTCATATTCGGTCGCGACATCGCTTAAATTCACATGAACCTATTTCGAAAATGAAGTGTGTATATCCTCGAAAATCGAGTTCGATATTCCTCGAAAATAAAGTATCCCCACTTCAGATAAGGATGTTAGGCCTTGGCCGCATATGGAACCGAAATGCCCAGACGTATCGCCCGCGTCTCGCCGATGAGCGCCTGCAGAGGCAGCTCTTTGCTTTCAGCGCGGTCGAGCTTCGCGACGGTCGCTGGGCGGCGTTGGAAATCAAGCTCGGCGAGGCCAAGGTGCCCGACGGCATCAGGAATATCGAGCGCTTGCGCGAAAAGGTCGCCTCCAACCTGGCGGCACGCAACCCCAAACCCGAGTTTTGCGCCGTTGTCACTGCGACGTCTCCCTTCTGTCGCTACGACGCCACCCATGACGTCTACGTTTTCCCTATTAGCGCCCTGCGGTCGTAACGGCACGATACCGTGCTCGTTCCTAATGAATGCCGTGCGAATGATGCGGCCGAGCTTCTGCGCGTAATCGACCGTGCCAACGATGACGAAAGGACGGCAGATATGGCCAACCTAGCCGCCAAGTACACGGACGAGTCCAGGCGCGAGACCGCCGACCGCATCATCTATCACGCCTGGTGACCACTCCGAGCGCCAGCTGCACGGCAAGGAAATGCGCGTCGCGGCGCTCCGTCCTTCGCCCGCGGTCGTCGGCGGGCCTGTGCATCTTCGACACCGCGCCGATGGCGCAGTCGACGCCCATGGCGCGCAGCTTGCGGCGCAGGTGGAAGCCTGTCACGCCTGACTCGTAGACGTGTTTTGCAGGCTGGGGCAGGGGCTTCATCCACGATGCGAGCTTGCTGGTGGTCGCATCCGAGCGATTTCCTCTCGGTCTCGCCTGTGGCCGGCGCGGAGGCACAGTCCTTTATCGAGCGGACGTGCACGTCGAGTCCTACGAAAGTGGTAGCATTGTTCGCATTGGTGTTGAGGGCGGTCGGACAAGCAAAGGGCAACCTATTTTGAACCGGAATGAGGCCCGCAATCAAGTTGGTATATACGGATAATTGCCCTAGCGCTGTACTGTGGCGATTCGTGTCGCGAGGTGTGGCTTTCACTGGCCGCCACGATTTCCTCCCCTTTTGTCCACCATCTCCCTCAATATACGGCAAGCTGTGGATCGACTCCTCCTGAACGGTGTCTGCATCTCTTTTCGGGCGGTTGAGGGGTGCTCAGCCAAGAATTGCAGGATTTCGTTCTGCATATATATAACCATTCTAACCATGGTGGTTAGAATGGTTAGAATCGAACCGAATCGAGGGAATGGTCGGGGCTCGCTTGCGCGATTGGGGGGCGCTTCGTCATTTCGGTCTTTATCCTGTCGACAACTTCTGTCCTGGTTCCTGATTTCATTCCGATTTCATAACTGCTGCCTTTGGTTGGCCTTAATATCCGCGACGTCATCGACGACGTGTGCTTGGAGCCGCGCATTGGCGCCTGCTACAACAACCCTGGCTTTGGCTACGGCGGCTACTGTCTGCCCAAAGATACCAAGCAGCTGCTGGCGAGCTACAAGGACGTGTCCCAGAATCTGATTGAGGCATCGTCGACGCCGACCGAACCTGCGAAGACTTCGTCGCCGACGAGGTGCTGCAGATGGTATGGAACAAGGTCCACGAGGGCAGGAAGAAGCCGGTCGTCGGCGTGTATGCCTGATCAGAAGTCAAGCATGACAACTTCCGCGTGAGCTCGATTTGGGCGTCATGAAGCGCGCCAAGGCCAAGGGCGTGCCCGTAGTGGTCTACGAGCCCACGCTCGACGCGTCGGAGTTCTTCGGCAGCGAGGTCGTGCACGATCTGGCCAAGTTCAAGGCCGAGTGCGACGTGATCGTGGCCAACCGCTGAGCGACGACCTGGCCGACAAGGTGTGCACGCGTGACTTGTTCAAGAGGGACTAGCGCAGACGGGGTCTCTGTTTGGTAGCGATTCTGCTGGATTGAATCGAGGGGTGTATCGGCTTGCGCCGATGCGCCCCTCTTCCGATTTTGGCATGGCTGGATTTTGGGTTTGAGTTGGGCGACACGCCGTGCGGTGCGGGCGATTCGCGTTTGCGGTGCATTACTTCGCTGACGTGGTTAAAATCTCGCTTCGCTGTGTCGGCTATTTATGTCAGGCCTCATCGGCCGAGGTCGTAGCAACCCCGGCCTTTTCCTAACAGTGGTTTTCGTCGAACTGATCAGAAAAACTCGACAGGAATGTTGAGTTCGAGCGCCGTTTTCGCAATCGTCCTAATTTGCTCTTCGTTTGCGGTGATTGGAACGCGCATGACGCATTGACCATTCATTTCAGAAAAGGCGTTTTTCTTTTGTGGCGAGCGGTGTCGGCAGCTCTCTTTTTTTGGCGTCTCTGGCTCACAGATGCGCATTAAAATCCGAAAGGTTGTGACGCTCTTTTCGGCGACGCTTTTCGTCGTGTTCGCATTCTTCGCTATCCATGCAACGAAATCGTTGCTAGGAAGGGAAGATGCCTGAATTGTTCCGCTGGGGAAAGATGTTTGCATAATGATGGCGGTTGCATCTTTTCTGGTGATCTCATTCGCCCAATTTCTCCCTAAGTCAGTTGGTAGGCCCGTTTCGTCCAGGATGCCTAGCTTTTTGAGGGTGTTTATGTTTTTCTGGGCATTCTCCTTCGAGATGTTGCCGTGTTGAAGTTTGACCAGGTTTTCCTTCTCTAATGGGACCTCGGGATTCTTGTTGATTGCCCTGCAGGCAGCTAGAGCGATCTTCTCGCTAAGAAAAAAATTGTATGATGGGTTCATGGGGGCTCCTTCAGTATCAGAATTCATCGAGCGGAATCTTAAGCTCATCGCTTAAGGGTTTTGCGTTCTCGAGTTTTATGGCCGACTTGCCGTTCTCCCAAGACGATATCGTCTGTCGAGAAACGTGTAATCTCTCGGCCAAGCTCTCTTGCGAGAGACCGAGGTTTTTGCGCCGTACCCTTATCTTCTCTGCGATGTTCGACATGTTCTACCTTTCGTAAGACGTTTGGTACGTCGTCAGCATAGTACATCGATTTAGACCAAGCTATCAAGCGCGGTTGTCATTTTTGAAATAGGTATTCACCAGCAGTAATGGTAATTACATTTATTTCACCAATGGGGACGGAAAAACGCTCCAGAGAATCGAGCGTCGGTCTCGTTTCCTGCATTCCTCCGAAAAAGGAGCGCAGGACGCAGGAGGGACGGAATACGTCCGTTTGGTCGTAGGGCGTCCGAGACCGTTTTTCGTAAATGGACACAGTTTCTTCCTTGCTATTGGAGGGAACAGCTTCGGTTTCTCGTATGCAATGCAGTGAAATGCGATGTCGGTTGTGTCGATGGGGAAGAAGGACCGGACGTTTTTGGATTTCGTCGCGCATTTTTAGTGATAACTCCCTCTCCCTTGTTCACGCTGTGCAAGATGCCATTCGGCTAAGCAATGAGGATGAATGGATTCATTATTTTATGCTCAGTATGTACAGTATGATGTTATCGTTCATGCATCGAATGTCAGGAGTCGTATATGGCAACCTCGACTTTGACCATAAGGGTCGATGACGATCTTAAACGTGCAACATCCGAAGTCGCAGATTACTACGGGTTCGATTTGTCCTTGGTGACGCGGGCTTTTTATAAGCAGATGGTGAATACTCGTCGCATTCCGCTCACCTTTGCGCCCGAGGAGCCTAATTCCGAAAGCCTAGCGGCTATCCGCGAGGGCGACGCTTTTCTGGCGTCGGGCGATGAGGCGCGTTTCGATAACGGTGCTAGTCTGGTCGCGGCTGCGATGCGTTGATGGAGAGAATCACGGCTGATTCAAATGCTCGCCACAACAGCTCTTCGGAGACTCGCTTCGAGCTTTAATGGCGTGGAGGGGCATTCGGGTTGATCTGTGATTGCGGCTGTCGTGTTTGCGGGCGTGTCCTGCAGGGTCAAGCTCGTACTCCTGAGCACGTTCATTGTTAATGAAAGGTTGCTGCTTTGAATATATCAGGTGTTGCTGTCCCGGATAAACTCACCGATGCGCTTCTCGAGGGCAACTTGGTTATTTTTGCAGGCGCGGGTGTTTCAATGCAGCCGCCGCAGTCGCTCACTTCCTTTCGCGATTTAGTAAGAGACATTGCGAGAGATGTCGACCCTTCTGGAAAGTGCAAATTGCTCATGGAAGATGGTGAGTCTTGCGAAGCCGCATTGGGAAGGTTGTCTGAAATCGGCGATATTTATGCGAGCTGCTCCGCAAGGCTGAATCAGCCGATATGCTCCGAGCTCCATAAGAACATCCTCGCTCTTAGCGTGCAAGGAGGGGCCATTCGCGTTGTCACGACTAATTTCGATAAGAAGTTCGAAAGCGCCGCTGAGTCGATGGGGCGCCAAATGCGCATCTATCAAGCGCCTGCTTTACCCATGGGAGATTCTTTCGACGGCATGGTGTATCTTCATGGCAACATCGATTGTCCCGAGGATATGGTTCTAACCGACTCCGATTTTGGCAAGGCGTATGTTTCTCGGGGCTGGGCATCGAGATTCCTTGTTGAAATGTTTTCGCATTACACGGTGCTTTTTGTTGGATATAGCTGCGACGACATGATGGTGCATTATCTCGCGCGCTCAATTTCGGCAGAGGTTCGGGGGAGAGTTTTCGCCTTAAGCAGAGGTGGCGAGGACGTGCGAAAGTGGCGGAGTCGCGGAATCGAGCCTATTCTGTTTTCTGAATTCGAACAGCTTCCAGAATTGTTTGATGGCTGGGCAAATAAAGCCAGTTTAACGCTCTACGAGCGCGCTGTTTTCATTCGTAGTGTTGCAGAGATGGGGGACAAAGCCGATAAATGGGCGCGAGATGAGCTCGTGAGGCTGTTGACGCTTCGGTCTTCTTCGGACGAAGAACGCGCAGCTTTAGCCGAGACATTCGTCAATGCTGCCGTCGAGGTGAGCGCATTGCGCCTTCTTTCGTCAGTTGGCATAGATGGCTTCTTGTATGCCGAGGAGTTTCCGAAATGGCAGCGTCCTTTCTTTTATTGGGCTGCGGAGAGCCTCGCTTGCGAGCAATATCGTGATCTTCTCGTTTTGTCGGCAGAAAAAGCCAGCCATTTTTCTAAGCGCTTTTGCGATGCAGTTATGTGGTCGCTTGCTGCTCGGGAGGTATCGGAGGAATGCATTGCGCTCTGGATTGCGTACTTCGAGCCTTGCTGGATAGCCTCGTCTGCCGGGTGGTATTGGATAGCTAGCCTTTTGAAAAAGGTTCGTAACCCGCTAACCGCGCTGCGATTGGCGCAATTTGCTTTCTCTTTTGTTCCAGTGTACAAGACGGGGTCCTATGGCCGCGAAGGCGGCATGGGCATCGAATTCTGTTTCGACGTCAAAGATGACGAGGATGAGATAAACGAAGCCTTTCTTGCGCATTTTGAAGACATAGGACTCGATTTATTCGAATGGCTGATAGGGCAATTTGAGCAAATAGTTATAACCGAGTCGGTATTAGGTACGAAGAAAGTCTCGTTCGATGAACATAGCTTCGCCCGACCTGCAATCGAAGAGCATGATCAGAACGCTTTTTCCAAAGGAACTATGAATACGATGATTTCTGTCGCCAGGAATCTTGGCGTTGAATTGATCGACCGGAGAATTAGGAAGGCTGACGACTTTGTTCGGCTTGTCGGCTCTTCCTCTTGTCTCGTAATGCGCATAGGCCTTTTTCTCTCAGAGAGGGGGAAGATTGATCCCGATACCGCAATTAACCTCGTGGTGAGCAATGATTGTCTGGATTATCTAGGTTCCAAGCACGAAGTATTTTCCATAATGCGTTACGCTTATCCTGCCGCTTCTACCGAAGCGAAGGAGAAGTTTGTAAAGTATATTTGTCGTTGCAACCAAGATATCGGCGACGAAACGAGCGCATACTCGCGGTTCAATATATTTCATTGGCTGTATGAAGTTGATCCCAATGACGACTTGCTGAAGGAGCAGCTTGCTTTAATCGAGAAGGTTTATCCAAATTTTGCAGTAAGGGATTATCCCGATCTGGATTACAGCGTAACGTCGGGTTGGGAGAAAGAAGCGGTTATTCCCGATTTGGCCGAAGGCGATTTTACGGCGAATATGATTCTCGAGTGCTGTAATAGTGCTCGAGCGTCGAATCTGCATTACATGCCTGGTGAATTCGTTGCTGAACCCATGAGAAAGTTTCCTGATAAGGCTGTGGCGGTTTGCAATGAGCTTCTTGGCCGGGGAAAAACCGGTAGAGATGTTGTCGCTTATGCCTTGCGGCATATTGATTGGAGTAGTCTCTCACCGTCTTCGTGTGGAGTGGCTGTTGAATTGCTTAAGAGCTGCGTGTGCGACTCTCGTCTGTATGGTTCTGCAACATATGCGATAAAAGAGCTCTTTTCACGTACCGATTTGATCGCAGATGGTGAGTGCGCTTCACTCATTAGGTTGGCAATCGGTGAATATAAAAACTGGCGCCCTGAGGAGAAGTCTTTTAGTGGCGGCGATTGGTTGACGCTGTCGCTCAGTCATCCTATTGGGAGGCTGGCAACATCGTTGCTCGGTTTCTCGCGACGCATCGCTCGCGAAAGAGGCGATGACCTGAATCGCGAAATAGAACTCTTATTTGGTGAACTTTTATTGGCTTCGATGAGCGATAAAGAAGCGGGTAATTCCTTCGCGACGATTGTCTTTTCTGAGGCGAACTACTGGATCAACGCCGTGAACGATGTTTTCTCATCGAAAATACTTCCTTTACTAGAGGAAGATTCCGGTTACGCTCAGGGAGCTTGGTGCGGTTTGAGCTATTTGAGTGTCTTATCTGAAGAATTATGGCGGGGCGTTCGGACGTATTGGCGCCAAGTTCTTTCCGATGGCGAGCCGTATGAAGATGTTCGCAATGCGAGGATAAAGAAGACGTTTCTTTGGTCGTCGATTCTCTACGACGGTTCCGCGTCGAGAGAAGAGCTCTTTGGCGCATGTAGACACAATCCTGCGTCGTGTTCGGCTGCTGTATGGGTTCTCGTCGAATGGACGTTGCGTCTCTCGAAAGCGGACCGCGAGCGAGAATGGCGCGGATGGATTAATTCGACAATCAGTCTGCTATTGGAAGACGAGGCGTGCTATAGAAAATCCGCCCATCACTTGCTTCGTTTATGCAATAAAGAGAAGAACGAAAATCCCCATGTGATTACGGGGGCTGTAAAGATCTTTTCGGAACACTGCAATTGGAAATATGAGAACGACTTTTTTCTCGACAAGGAATTGATTGCTTTAATTGGTGAAAGCGCCTTGGCGAATGAGGACAAGGCGAAATTCTTGATTGCGCGCATGAAGGGCGCTAGCATCGATTGCGTGGGTTGCGAGGGCTATCAGCAAGCGATTGAGCTTATTGACTGCGGCTCTCTTAGTAATGAGATTTTATCGGATTTAAGAGACGCCTTTGTTCTGCGTGGTTTTTCCCTTCCCGACAGTTTGTTGGAAAACGAGGCTAATTCCGGGCTTTAGGGTGATTGTCAAAGTGTCCACCTTAATCCCTTGAGTTTCGGCGTCCAAAATCTTGATGCAGGTCACTGTCGCGGTTTTGCCCGCGAGCGCTACGCAGTGCCTTGTCCATGCGGGGTACGCCTGGGGGGTCTGTGGGGTGTCTGTCAATCATGGCAACATGCTTCAAAATCGAAGAAATCGTTATAAACGGCAAATAAATGTGGGGATCTCACAATAAAGAGCGTAATATAACGATAAATCAATATAGAAAGGATTTGCTATGCTAATCGAGTTCAAGTGCAGCAATTTCCGCTCGTTCAAGGGCGATGCCTGCCTTAGCATGCTTCCTGTCAATGCTTATAAGGAACACCCTGATAATATGGCGCCCGTGAGGCCTGCGGGTACGAATGCTGCTGGAGTTCTCAGCGTTGCAGTTATCTATGGTCCCAACGCTTCGGGCAAGACAAACCTCTTGAGGGCAATGGATTTTGCCAGGGGCATCGTCCTCGGACGGGTTCCTTTGGGCAACGGTGGTGTTAGGGAGGCTTTCGTTAACAATGCGGGCGAGCCGTCCTTGTTTTCGTTTTCCATTCTTCTTGGGATGACGCGCTTTAGCTACGAGTTTGTTATTGATGATAGAGGCGTCGTTCGTGAGACCCTGAAGGCTCAGCCAAAGAGCGAGAGGCTTGTGTTCGAGCGCTTCTTGCTCGACGATGGCACGTATCGCGTGAAGCAGGGATCTACCTACACTGGGATTTCATCCAAACTAAAGGGCTTCACCGACAACGGTTTGGTGATAGGGCTCCTTTCTAAGTTCGGAGTTGCGGATTGCGTGACGGTTTTCGACTGGTTTGTGAACGGGCTTAGGGTGTATGACCATGCTCAGCCTGTGGATTACGGGATTCTGCTGGAAAAACTGAAAGATTTGGGAGAGGACGGTTTCTCTAAGGCCGTCGAGGCAGTGAAGTCTGCCGATCTTGGGATTACCGGTGCTCAGCTTGCGGTGAGCGACCTTACTGACGAGGAGCGCGAGAGCCAGAAAGTAGCGACCGATAAGGTCAAGGCTATTTTTGAGGCTCTTACTGGCAAGGGTATCGACGAGATAAAACCTTCTGACAAGAAAATTACTTTCCAGTTCCAGCACGTGATTGCGGGTCAGAGAGTTGGTTTTGGATTTGAGGACGAGTCTCTCGGCACGGTGACCATGCTCAATCTGGCTGTCGACTTCCTTGACGCCATCGCGACGGGCAAGACTCTTGTCATAGATGAGGCTGAGCGAAGTCTGCATCCGATTTTGCTGAGAAACTTGGTGTTGCTGTTCTTCGATAGGAAGCTTAATTCCAAGAATGCCCAACTTATCTTTACTACCCACGATTTGTCCATCATGGATGGCGACTTCATGCGCCGAGACCAGTTCTGGTTTGTTGAGAAGGGGGGAAGAGAGGGAGCAAGCGAGCTCTATCCGTTGTCCGCTTATTCTCCGCGAAAGGATGACAACATACTGAACAGGTATCTATATGGTGCTTACGGCGCGGTTCCCTTCATTGAGGAGGTGCTGTAGCATGGCGGCAAAGCGTAGAGTCCGAGGTCGAACCGAAGGTGGCAGGAGTGCTAAGCCGACCTTGTTGATCGTTTGCGAAGGCGAGACTGAATATAACTATTTCAAGGAATTGAAAAGCAGGTTTCGCGCCAGCTGGATGATTCCCCTCAAGTCCGATAAGCCTGATCCTAACGGCGTAATGGAGTGTGCTGCACGCGAGGCTAAGAAACATTGCGCGAAAGGACTTGATGTCGAGGCGTGGATTCTTATCGACGCGGAAAGCGAGGTCGAGGAGAAAAGGCGGCGTTATCGTGATGTGCTTCAGAAGGCTGCCTCGAAGAAGATTCGCGCGGCGAACTCCAGTCCTTGTTTCGAGTACTGGCTTTTGCTGCATTTTGCGCCCGGTGCAAAGGTTTACACTCCCGAAGAGGCGGTGTCGGAGCTTAGAAGGAAAGATCGCATTCCTGAATACAGAAAGCCAGTTCTTCCTTGTGATCAACTGTGGGAATTATATCGGGCTGGTGGGCCTTCTGAGGCCGCCGTGGCAAGGCGTGCGGAGCTTTCTGCCGATGGCAAAACCCCGATATTCGGTCGTTCCGTGACTTACGTGGACATGCTGGTTGACAGGATTGTCGAGATTTCGAAGATGAAATGAGAGAGGCGCCCCGCAGGGCGCCTCACCATCTTCTCCCGAATCCCCTTACTTCTTCTCGGCCTTTGCGGCGGGACGTACGGGCTTTTCGCTGTCGCGGTGCATGTTGATGTAGTCCAACAGCTCGCTGCGCTTGTGAATGTTCATCTTCGCGTAAATGTGGCGAATATGCGTCTGTGTGGTGTAGGGGCTAATCACGAGCTTGTTCGAGATGTTGTCCACCGTGTAGCCGCGCGCCACGAGCTTCAAAATCTCGCCCTCGCGCTTCGAGAGCTTGAATTCCACGATCACCGCGTCGCAAATCTCTTCGGTATCGTTCTGCGTAGCGGGTGCCGTGGTTACGTGGATAATGTCGCCCTCGCTGCGCACGAGCGGAATAAGCGACAGCGCTACAAGGCACATAAGGAACAACGATGTGGGCTCAACGAGCGTGCTCCAAATGCCCTGAATGTCCTCATACAGCACAGCCCAAACTTCGCCAATCGAAAAGCCCAGGCGCACAATGGCGCTCGACGCGCAAAACGCCGCAACGGGAGCCATATAGCCCTTCGACGACATGGTGCCGAAATACGAAATCACGAACAACTCGAAAATGCCGGCCAGAATCACGGCGAGCGTGAACGCAATTGTGTCAAGTTCGACGTGATTGCTCAGGAAGAAGGCGATAGCAGCAATGGACGCAACCATGAAGTAGGGAAGAAGCTTATACGCCGCTTCAGTGCGTTTGCCCACGCGCGCGATTGACGCAATAACAAGGCACAGAATCGCCGCCAAACCCATTCCCAAGGGGTATGCCGCCGCATCTGTGAGGATATTGTCTTCAGGAACTATAGCAATCGTGAAGTAGCAGGCCACGCACGCGATGCACAATGAAACCGATATAATAAGCGTTGCACGATTCGTCTTCTTGCGAATCGCCTTTGGCAAAAGCGTGGGGAACACAAGCCCCTCAACCGTCTTGTTTTCGAACTTATATACCGCGCCGCACGCAATGGGCAGCAGCGCCACGAACACGTTCGATACGGGCGCGGGCAAAATCTCGGTCATGATCATTGCTGCGAGCATCACTGATCCGTAGACAAGCGCGAATTTACCAACTGCGAACGTCGAGCGTTTGCGCGTATAGAATTCGCCCCATGCAGCCCACAGAATCACGTTGGCCACGGCTAGCACAATGGGGAACACCACCCAA